>Ga0302314_10003468_pt1 | contig 29111 bp, 31 predicted proteins | sample III_Palsa_N2_3_FD_200533 | JGI IMG/M metagenome (GOLD analysis project Ga0302314, IMG submission 200533) | Peat permafrost microbial communities from Stordalen Mire near Abisko, Sweden - III_Palsa_N2_3 | ecosystem: Environmental > Terrestrial > Soil > Palsa > Peat permafrost | place: Sweden...
CAGCGGCTTCGTGTCCGAAGGTGCCGGCGAGAACATCTTCGTGATCAAGAACGGCATCGTCTACACGCCCGACCTGTCGGCCGGCGCCCTCAACGGCATCACGCGCAACACGGTGTTCGCGATCTGCGAGGACCTGGGGCTGAAAGTGGTCGAGAAGCGCATCACGCGCGACGAGGTCTACATCGCCGACGAGGCCTTCTTCACCGGCACTGCCGCAGAAGTCACGCCGATCCGCGAACTCGATCGCATCGAGCTCGGCAAGGGCGAGCGCGGCCCGATCACCGAGAAGATCCAGACGGCGTTCTTCGACATCGTCAACGGACGCAATCCGAAATACGCCGAATGGCTGACCGCGGTCTGATCGTCTCCTTTTCAAGAATCTCCAGAAAACGCCCATGACCGAACAAACGTCGTCCATCGTCGAAGTCACCGCCAGCGACCTGCAAGGCCCCGGCGTCGTCTTCTGCCCGAACCCGAAGATGCCGCTGTGGAGCAGCCACCCGAAGGTCTTCATCGACCTGAGCCATGAAGGCCGCGGCCGCTGCCCCTACTGCGGCACCACCTACCAGCTCGCCGCCGGCGTGAAGATCGCGGCCGGCCATTGATCTCGGGCGCCGGCACCAGCAAGCCGGCGCCGCGCGCTGACGCCGCTGCGTCGGCGCCGACCCTCGACCAGGTGCGCGCGCTCGCCTACGCCGCGTTGCTGGATCACGCGCGCCGAAGCGATCACGCGCACGCGCTCGCGACGCTGGTGCGCGCACTCGCCTCGCTGACCGGCGCCGAGTGCTGGCTGTGGCCCCAGCCGCCCGACGGCAACCTGTCGATGCCGCCCATCCATGCGCGCCCGCCCGACGCCGCGCTCGATCCGCTGGCGGCCGCCAGCGCGGTTCCCACGGCCTGGTCGTGCAGCCACTCCGGCACCGTCGTCGGCGAGCTGCGCACGCCGCTGCCCGCCGGCCTGTCGGTGGACGAATGGGGCGATCGCCTGGGCCCGGTTCGCGACACCGCAGCGGCGCTGCTCGCCGGCCTGATCGAGCACGCCGGCCACGCGTTGCCGGGCTCGCTGGCGCTGCAACGCACCGCCATGCACGAGGCCGGCACGTATGTGTGGGAATGGGACCTGGCCACCGACGTGCTGGGCGACATCGATGAAGGCGAGCGCATGCTCGGCTACCCGCTGAACACGCTGGGCAACACGCAGGGCGACTGGGATCGCATCGTGCATCCCGATGACAAGCCGCTGATCGACAAGGCCTACAGCGCCCACGTGCGCGGCGAACAGCCGTTGTACCGCGTCGTCTACCGGGCCCGCGCCGCCGACGACCAATGGCGCTGGATCGAGGAGCGCGGTCGCATCGTCGAATGGGATCGACACGGCCGCCCGCGCCGCATGTTCGGCACCCAGACCGACGCCACGCTGCTGCGCGAACTCGAACAGGCGCAGCGCGACCGCCTCGCCGCCGAGGCCGCCAACAGCGCCAAGACGATGTTTCTCTCGCGCATCAGCCACGAGCTGCGCACGCCGCTGAACGCGGTGCTGGGCTTCGCGCAGTTGCTGGGAACGGATCCGGCACTCGACGCGCTGCCGACGCAACGCCAGCAGGTGCGCATGATCCGCGAGGCCGGCGATCACCTGCTGGCGATGATCGGCGACCTGCTGGACCTCTCCCTGGCCGAAGCCGCGCACCTGCCGATCCATCTGCAGAACGTCGCGTTGGCGCCGCTGTTCGAATCCTGCGCGGCCTGGTGCCGGCCGCAGGCCGACAGCGCCGGCGTGAGCGTGATCTGCGAGAACCCGGACGCCGGCGCGTCGCTGTCGCACGCCCGCGCCGTCGTGCGCGCCGACCCGACGCGGCTGCGCCAGGTGCTCGCCAACCTGCTCAACAACGCCGTCAAGTACAACCGCCCGGGCGGCCGCGTGACGCTGAGCGCACAGGCGGTGGACGATGAATGGCACATCGAGGTGGAGGACACCGGCATCGGCATCAGTCCGATCGACCGTGCGCGGCTGTTCCAGCCGTTCAACCGCCTCGGCCGCGAAAACTCGAGCATCGCCGGCGCCGGGCTCGGGCTCGCGCTGTCGCAATCGCTCGCGCAGCTGATGGGCGGACGCATCACCGTGCACAGCGCGCTGGGCGTCGGCTCGACGTTTCGCGTCAGCCTGCCGACGGCCTGAGCTTCAGCGCCGACCGGCGTCGGCCAGCGCGCGCAGGGCCATCATCTGCGTGGCGATCGCCGTGGGCAGCGGCCTGACGCCAGCCATCACGTCATGGATGTAGGCCGCCGTCGACACGGCGTCGATCGCGGCCGGCAGCTCCGGCACCGAGACCAGCGAGCCGCCCTGTGCCTCGACGGACAATGTCGGCTGCTCCACGCCGTCCAGGAACGCGGTCAGCTTCGGACACCGCCGAGCGTCGGCCACCGGCTCGCCTTCGGTGCCACGCATCAGCATGGCCGTGGCCTGCGTCAGCGCCAGGAACTGGCCGAGGCTGGCGGCGTACTCCGGATGCGTGTGATTGACGACGCGCACGACGTTGCGCTGGGGCCCGAGCGCCGGCAACAGCTTGGCGAGCGAGTGTGCCGGGTTGCGCAGGCCGATCAGGCGGCGCAGCGCGAGCACGCGTGCGAGCGCCGGATGCAGGTCGTCGGTGGCGATGAACGCCGGCATGCCGGCGTCCCAGCGGGCGGCCACGCCGGCGGCGTCGCGCACCGGCGGCAGCCCCAGCGCTGTGAACACGGCGGCCGTGGTGATGCGCCCGGGATCCTCCTCCAGCCCGTGCACCAGCACCGGCAGGCCCTCGCGCGCCAGTTGCAGCGCGAGCAGCGCAACGAGGTTGGGCAGCTTGCGCGCACCGTTGTACGACGGCAGCACGACGGCGCCGGCGGCCGGGGGCGCGGGCAGAGGCAACAGGCGCGGCGCCACGGCGTCCATGAAGCCGGCCAGCTCCTCGGGCGTCTCGCCCTTGATGCGCATCGCGATCGCGAACGCGCCGGCCTCGACGTCGCCCACCTGTCCGTCCAGCAGGCGCGCCATCAGGTCGGCCGACTGCGCGCGCGTGAGCGAGCGCGCACCGTCCTTGCCGCGGCCGATCTCGCGCAGGTAGGGAGCGATGGTCATGACGCGGTGCGGACAGAGTGCATCGCGCCATTGTGGCGCGGCGTCGCGCCCATGGGCCAGGCTGGTGCGAATCTCACCGGGGACTGAAGTCGGCGGCAAGACGCTGCTCAGCGCTTCGCCTCGATCCGCTTCATCGACAGATAGTCGCTCTTCTCGAGCTCGTGCAACTGGCGCGGATAGCGCTCGGTCGCATCGAACCAGGTGTTGAGCCGCTGTTCGAGTTGCGAGGGTGCCGGCGCGGCCACGTAGTCGTCGATGGCCAGGTAGTAGCGCATCGTGTTGCGTTCGACCAGGCCGCGCACGCCGCCGACGTAGGTGGGCTTGCCGTCGTCGTCCTTGCCGACCACGCTGAAGCCCACCTTGTCGCTGCCGGCCGTCGCCAGGTAGGCGTTCATCGCCACGCGCGCGGCGAAACCGAAGCCGTAGGCATAGCTCATGTGCAGCATGGTGTGCGTGGCGTCCATCGGCGCGGCCTCCACCGCGATGCGGTAGTCGCTCGTACCCAGCGGGCCGTCGGCCGACGTCAGCTCCGCTTTCATGTAGTCGGCGCCGGTGCTCGCCAGCTTGTAGTCGAAGTGCAGCTTGTAGGCGTCGTCCACCGGCTGGTCGTACTTGCGGCCGAGGGCCATGTCCAGCCCCGCGGGCAGCGCGTGGCACATCTTCACGTTCAGGTGCAGGATCAGGATCGAACACCAGTTGTCGGTGCCTTGCAGGGCCTTCTGCACCATCGGATAGGGCTGATCGACGCGCGCGTAGACCTCGCCTTCGAGACGATCCGAAGCCTGCGTCGACTGCAGCACCAGCGGCCGGCCGTAGGCGTTGTGCGCGAGCTTGTCCTTGAGCGCATCGAACTGGACGTGCAGTGCGGTGGCGCCGGGCGATGGCGCGTCTTGCGCCCGTGTCGCGCACGGCATGGCCAGCAGGACGCACAGCGCGAGCGGCGGCTGCAGGAGTCGGTTCGCGGCGCGGCGGCGCGGCAGGGGCAACGAAGGTGCTTCGGAGTTCATAGCCAATATTCCCACATCCCAGCCGTGATTTCCTGGATGCGCTTCGTCAGCCCCCGGTTCGACCACTTCTCCATCGTCAGCTGATCCGATTGCGCCAGGTCGGCCTGGAACGCCGCGCGCATCTGGTCGCCGAAGCTCGCGCTCAGCACGATCGCATCGATCTCGTCGTTGTGCAGGAAGCTGCGCCAGTCGAGGTTGGTCGAGCCGACGGCGCTCCAGACGCCATCGATCAACGTGGTCTTCGCGTGCAGCAGCGCACCCTGGCGCTCGTAGATCTTCACGCCGGCCTCCAGCAGCTCGCCGTAGTGGCGCCTGCCGGCGCTCATCACGAGCCACGAGTCGCTGATGCTGGGCAGCAGCAGTTGCACGTCCACGCCCCGCCTGGCCGCATCCCGGATGGCGCCCAGCAACTGCGGATCGGGATCGAAGTAGGCGTTGGCAAGCAGGATCGACGTCGACGAGCTGCGGATCGCCGACACCAGCGTCGCGTAGATCTGGCTGTACGGCTCGGTCGAGGTGCCGCCGATCGCGCGCACGACGACGTCGCCCTGGCGGCCGATCTCGGGGAAGTAGTCCGCGCTGGCCATGGGTTGGCCCTTCTGGCGCGCCCAGGTGTCCATGAACAGCTTCTGGAAGTCGGCCACGACCGGGCCGTCGATCTGCAGGTCCGTGTCGCGCCAGGGCACCTTCTGGCCCGGGCGCTGCTTCGAACGCTGGCTGAACGAGCCGCCCGAGTAGACGCTGCTGATGTTGATGCCGCCGACGAACGCCGTCCGGCCGTCGATGATGGTGAGCTTGCGGTGATCGCGCTGGTTGACGTCCCAGCCGGTACGCGCCTGCGGCGGATCGATCGGGTTGAACTGCAGCGTGTCGACGCCGTGCGCGGCGAGATCGTCGAAGTAGGCCTTGGGTGTGCCCAGCGAGCCGACGCCGTCGTAGATCAGGTTGACGACCACGCCGCGCGAGCGCGCCGCCTTCAACTCGGTGGCGAAGCGCTTGCCGACTTCGTCGTCCTCGATGATGTAGCTCTCCATGTCGATGGAGTTGGTGGCGCCGGCCATCGCGGCGTACAGCGCCTGGTAGGTGGACGGGCCGTCCTGCAGCAGCGTCACCTTGTTGCCCGCCGACAGCGGCGAGCCGACGATCTCTTGTTCGAAGGCCAGGTGGCGCTCGAAGATGTCGGTGTCCTCGCCCGCGGCCTGCAGCCTGGCGAGCACGCGCTTCTGCGCTTCGGGCGACAGCGGGCCGTGCGCGCCGTCGATGCGAACGGCCCCGGTGCCGGCCGCGTCGGCGTTGTCCGGCATGATGGTCGGCAATGCCGTGCAGGCCCCCAGCAGGGCAAGTGTGCAGGCGCTGGCGGCGCGGGCCAGGAACGGGCGGACGGTGGGCATCGAGGTCTTCTTGTAGGTGAGCGAGCGGAAGGCCGGAGGCCCTAAGTCAGTTTGGCAACCCGCGTGCCCGACAGGAGCGGGGCCTCTTCCTTACAATGCCGCTCATGCAAGCGTCCCCCTCTCGCGAGCGCGAATTCGTCCTCAGGCTGTCGTGCCGCGACACCAAGGGCATCGTGCATGCCGTCTCCGGCCTCCTGTTCGAAGCCGGCTGCAACATCATCGATTCGCAGCAGTTCGGCGACCTGATCGGCGCCGGCGCCACCGGGCGTTTCTTCATGCGCGTGCATTTCGAGGCGCCGCCGCAGCTCGCCGACGTGGCCACGCTGGATCGCATGCTGGCCCCCGTGAGCCAGAAATTCGAGATGGACTCGCAGTTGCACGGGCTGGCGCGCCGCCCGCGCGTGCTGCTGATGGTGAGCCAGCACGGCCACTGCCTGAACGACCTGCTGTTTCGCTGGCACAGCGGCCAGCTGGACATCGCCATCCCTGCCATCGTCTCGAACCACACGACCTTCGCCGACCTCGCCGCCAGCTACGGCCTGCCGTTCCACCACCTGCCGCTCGCGCCGGGTGCCAGTGCCGAGGCCAAGCGCGCGCAGGAGCAGGCGGTGCAGGCGATCGTGGAGCAGGAGGCCATCGACCTGGTGGTGCTCGCGCGCTACATGCAGATCCTGTCGCCCGAGCTGTGCGGCGCGCTCGAAGGCCGCGCGATCAACATCCACCACAGCTTCCTGCCCAGCTTCAAGGGTGCGAAGCCGTACTACCAGGCGCACGACCGCGGCGTGAAGCTGATCGGCGCCACCGCGCACTACGTGACGGCCGATCTCGACGAAGGCCCGATCATCGAGCAGGACGTCGAACGCGTGGATCACACGCTGACGCCCGAAGACATCACCGCCATCGGCCGCGACGTGGAGTGCGTCGTGCTCGCGCGCGCCGTGCGCTGGCATGTCGAACACCGCGTGTTGCGCAATGGACGCAAGACCGTGGTGTTCAACTGATCACGAGGAACCTGGCGTGCCCAATCCGAAAGCCCGCGCGGCCGCACTGAACGCTTCGCCCGAGGATGCCGAAGCCCAGTTCTACGACGCCTTGCGCGATGGCGACCTGGAGCGCGTGATGGCCGTCTGGGCCGACGACGACGACGTGGTCTGCGTGCATCCGGGCGGCACCCGCATGGTGGGCCCGCAGGCCGTGCGCGCTGCGTTCGCGGCGATCTTCGCCAGCGGCAACATCGCGGTGCATCCGGAGCACGTCAAGCGCGTGCAGGCCATGGGCAGCGCGGTGCACAGCGTGCTCGAACGCATCGCCATCGTGACCGTGGAAGGGCCGCGCACCGGCTGGATCGTCGCCACCAATGTCTACGTGAAGACGAGCCAGGGCTGGCGCATGGTGGCGCACCATGCGAGCCCGGGCGCACCCGACGAGATTCCCGAGATCATCGACACGCCGTCCGTGCTGCACTGACCGAAAGTCGGGCACGACGATTGCTCGACCGTAGACGCCTCTTCTATCGAACCACACCGATGACCGCCGCCGCCTTGTCATCCTCCCCGCCGTCCGCCGACGTCTTCTCGCACCGCGCCCCCTGGTGGTTGCCGGGTGGGCACCTGCAGACGATCTGGCCATCGCTGTTCTCGCGCGCGGTTGTCGGCGATCCGCCCGAGTTCCATCGCGAGCGCTGGACGACGCCCGACCAGGATTTCATCGACGTCGACTTCCTGGTCGATCAGCCCGGCGCGGCGGACGAAGTCGCCACGCGGCCCCTGTTGATCCTGTTCCACGGCCTCGAAGGATCCTCGGCCAGCGGCTACGCGCAGGCGTTCGCGTGTCTCGCGCGCGCACAGGGCTGGTCGTATGCCGTGCCGCATTTCCGCGGCTGCTCCGGCGAGCTCAACCTGGCGCCGCGCGCCTACCACTCGGGCGACTACGAAGAGTTGGAGTGGATCCTCGCCCGCATGGCGGAGCGCCGCGGCGGCCCGGTGCTGGCCGTCGGCATCTCGCTGGGAGGCAACATGTTGCTGCGCTGGGCCGAGGAGTCCGGCGCGCAAGCCGCGAAGAAGGCCCTGGCGGTCGCGGCCGTGTGTTCGCCGATCGATCTCGCGGCCGGGGGCCACGCGATCGGCCGCGGTTTCGGCCGCCACACCTACACCCGCATGTTCCTGCGCACGATGAAGCCCAAGGCCCTCGCCAAGCTGCGCCAGCATCCGGGCCTGTTCGACGAGCGCCGCCTGCGCGCCGCACGCGACCTGTACGAGTTCGACAACGTGTTCACGGCCCCGCTGCACGGCTTCCGCGACACCGACGACTACTGGAAACGCGCGTCGGCCAAGCCGCACCTGCGCGACATCCGCATTCCGGCGCTGGTGCTCAACGCGCTCAACGATCCGTTCGTTCCCGGCAACTCGCTGCCGCAGCGGTCGGAAGTGGGGCCGCACGTCACGCTGTGGCAACCGAGGCACGGCGGCCACGTTGGCTTCGCAAGCGGCGCGTTGCCGCGCGGCGACGCGTTGTCCATGCCCACGTCGGTGGTCGGCTGGCTCAAGGATCACAATCACTGATCGCGGCCGCCAGGCCGCCTGAACTCACGACACTCGGGGAGCTGGCATGGACGACATGGTGCGCGCCGCACTGAAGAAATGGCCCGACGTGCCGGCCTGCACCGGTTGGCTGGCGCTCGACGCGCGCGGCGACTGGTACATGCGCGACGACCGCACGCAGGCCGCCGGCGCGTTCCCGCTCGCCAAGGGCAGCCGCATCGAGCATCGCCAGTTGCGCGAGTTCATCGAACGCAACTACGAAGGCACGCCGGAGGGCGCCTGGTACTTCCAGAACGGCCCGCAACGCGTCTACGTGGAGCTGGAGGCGGCGCCGCATGTCTGGCGCCTCGCCGCACGTGCGGGCACGGCACCCGAGGTGCGTTCGCACACCGGCCAGGCCGCGGCGGTGGAGTCAGCGTGGCTCGACGAGCAAGGTCGGCTGTTCCTCGCCACCGACGCCGGCTTCGGCATCGTGCACACGCAGGACATGGAGGCAGCCGCCGATGCCGTGGAATCCGGCCTGTGGCGTCCGCAGGCGATAGCCTTCACGGTGATGCCAGGTCGCTTCGGCTTCTGCCTGAGCCCCGCCACCTTGTGGGCGGGACACCCGCCGCGGGAAGCGGCCAACGTGCACGCCGCGCCCTGACTCCCGTCGCCCTGTCAGTAGCCGCCTTCGGCGAGCCCGGCAAAAAGCCGCCCGCGGGCGGCTTTCGTTTCGACGTGGCGCGGCTTACCGGGACGCGGCCGAAGCGGTATCAGGCGCCGCCGCCGTGGAGGCTGCCGACGCAGCGCCCGACGCGGCCGAAGCCGCCGGTGCCGGCGCCTTCGGATCGTCGAACTTCGCGCCGCCCTTGTCGGCCATGTAGGCCACCGCGCGACCCACTTCGTAGTCGCTGAAATCGCCCCCGCCTTGCGCAGGCATGTTGCCCTTGCCGTGCAGCGCCGATTGCACCAGCGCGTCGTAGCCCTTGGCGATGCGCGGTGCCCAGGCGGCGGCGTCGCCGAACTTCGGCGCGCCGAGCAGGCCGGCCGTGTGGCAGGTGGTGCACTGGGCTTCGAAGACTTGCTGGCCCGTCTTCGGGATGACCACGGCCGTGGCGTCGAACACCGCGTCGCTGGCCACAGGCGCGATGCGCGCAGCCACCGAGGAGGCCGCATAGGCCGAGCTGCCCGGCGACTCCTTGTTATCCAGCGTCACGAACTGCGTGAGCATGATGATCACGATCACGGGAACGATGATCGCCGCGGCAATCACGGTGATCAGTTGCTTCGGCGTCTTGATGGCGGACTCGTGTTCCGCGTCGTCGTCGTGATGTTGCTCTTCGCTCATGAATTCCTCGGACCGGGGCTGCAGGAAGGACCTTTTGTCCGCGGCGTGCACCCCTTGTGCGCACCCCTCGGCCGTCAGGCAAAAGCCGCGCGATTATAGGTTCGAAGAACTGGCGAAACCCCCATTCGCACCGTCAGGGTGCCCCCGGGACAAACCCCCGCTTCGTGAAGAACGGGCGGCCGAGGGCGGGCGGCCTGACAGGCAGATGCGGGGCCGCTTCAGACCGCTTGCGGGTCCGGCACCACCGGCGGGACGACGCGCACGACGAGCGCCGTGACTTCCTTGCGATAGCGATTGAGTTCCTGCACCGAGACGAAGCTGCGTTCGAGCAGCAGGCTCATGTTGTGCAGGATGCGCTCGACGACCTTGTTCTCCCAGACCGCGTCGAACTGGATCTGCTTGTCCAGCCAGCCCTCGAGCCACTCGGGGTCGGGCACGCGGCTCTGGATCGTGTCGCGCGGGAACAGCGTGGCGTTGACGTGCAGGTTGGTCGGGTGCAGCGCCTGCGCGGTGCGGCGTGCGCTGGCCATCAGCACGCCCACCTTCGAGAATGCGGCCTTGGCCTCGTTGCCGAAGCGCGTGAGCGCCTTCTTCATGTAGCGCAGGTAGGCGCCGCCGTGGCGCGCCTCGTCCCGTGCCAGGGTCTCGTAGATGTGCTTGATCACCGGCTCGGTGTGCCACTGCGCGGCGCGGCGATACCAGTGATTGAGGCGGATCTCGCCGCAGAAGTGCAGCATCAACGTCTCGAGCGCCGGCGCCGGGTCGAACTCGAAGCGCACGGCGTGCAGTTCTTCTTCGGTGGGCACCAGTTCCGGGCGGAAGCGGCGCAGGTACTCCATCAGCACCAGCGAATGCTTCTGTTCCTCGAAGAACCAGACGCTCATGAAGGCGCAGAAGTCGCTGTCGTCGCGGTTGTCGCGCAGGAACATCTCCGTCGCCGGCAACGCGGACCACTCGGTGATCGCGTTCATCTTGATCGTGGTGGCCTGCTCGTCGGTCAGTTGGGTCGGGTCGAAGGAATCCCAGGGGATGTCCTTGTCCATGTCCCAACGGACGGCTTCGAGTTGTTTGAAGAGTTCGGGATAAAGCATGCTGGCAAGAGCCTCCTGGCGCCGATTTTAGACGGTGCCAGATTTCGTTAGTGCGACAAAAGGCCGAGGATACCGAACGAGTCTCTGCAAGTCGCAGGAACAGCCTTTCATTTTCGCGGTCAATTGCCTGCCGGGCCGCAATCCCGGCGCCATTCGGCAACCGCTTCAGAGATGTCTACGAGCTGGCTCATCACGCGGATTCCGGAAACCCGCAGGCCGCGCAGGGCCGGCGACCCGCCGCCGGCCCAGATCGCCACCGTGGCGGGCAGGCTGGCGCGCAGTTCGGACAGCGCCGGCAGCGCCTGCGCCGCCGTGAGGCTCTCGGAAAAACTCAGTGCCACGACGTCGATCCGGTGCGCCGCGCAGGCCGCCACGATGTCGGTGACCGGGGTCTGCACGCCCAGCGACAGGCAGCGGCAAGCCTGGAGCGTCATCAGCGCCTCGGCCATCAGCAGGCCGAGGCCGTGCGCTTCGCCGGGCACCGTCGTGAGCAGCATGCGCGGCGCCGCCGGCTCCAGGCCGGTCTGGAACGGCACCAGCGCGCTGCGCAACACGGCTTGCAGCGCTTCGCTGTACAGATGCTCCTCGTAGACGGCGATGCTGCCGTCCACCCACGCGTTGCCGACCGCCACGGTCAACGGCGCAACGCCGTCGATGACGAACGACGCCAGGCCGGTGCGGGCGAGGCCCAGCGTCAGCCAGTGGCGCAGCGCCTCGGCGCCGCCTGCGCGCAGCGCCGCGAGACCTTCGCCGACGTCGAGCACGCCGGGCGCTTTCGCGAGCGGCACGGGGACGGCGGCCGTCGTGGCGAGCACGGCGTCGAGCTCGGCGGGGGGCAGGCGGAGCAGGCGTCCGGGCCGCTGGCCGGCGAGCAGTGCGCGACGGATCAGCGCGAGGCGATCGACCAGCACGCGGGGGTAGCCGCGGATGCCCGTGGCGTCGCGCTGAGGCAGCGGAAATCCGTAGCGGCGCTCCCAGGCGCGCAGCGTGTCCTTGCCCAGGCCCGTCTCGCGTTCGACGGCGGCAATCGACAGCAGGGGCTCATCGGTGAGATGCCGGGACAACTCGACAGGTGAATCCAAAGGTGTGGGCGCTGACGTAACCATGACATGCAAGCAGCGAAATTCACATTCGTCCAGACAGACTGTTCAAGCCGCCTGCGCATGTCCGATTGGAGCGCAGATTTCGCATTCTGTCCTGGACATCTTGGCGCTATATGGGCAAATTATCCCTCTATGTCGCTTCAATCACCTCTCATTGTCCTGGACAAAATAAAATCTCGCCGATTTGTAGGTTCAATCAGTGGGCTGTCAAAGCCCCTTCGACCCAGGGTGCTTGACGCTGTCGCTCGCGGAACTTCCGGCGCAGAATCGACACTGAACATGTGTGCGGTAGCTGCGGTGCTGCCGCACCGTCGCGCACGACGCGGCGCTTCGACCGGTTTCCTCGCTGCGCAGCTTCGTTGGGTTTCCTTCGAAACGTCCCGAGCGCTTCTCCTCCTCCCTCCCTCCCTTGTTCGCTCAGGGACGCTGCGCAGCGACATTTATGCCAGGCACCCGGCGCTCGCGCGTCGGGCTGCGCGCTCTTCGGCGCGCCACACGGGAGCGGCGCGATGAGCCGCCCCCGCATCGCGGTCGTCGGCTCCGGCATCGCCGGCCTCGGCGCCGCCTACCGCCTGGCGCCCCATTGCAAGGTCACTGTCTTCGAGGCCGACGCGCGCCTGGGCGGCCATGCCCATACCGTCGACGTGACGCTGCCCGGCCCCGCCGGCGACATCACGCATGGCGTCGACACCGGCTTCCTGGTCTTCAACGAGCGTACCTACCCGCGCCTGATCGCGTTGTTCGCGGAACTGGGCGTGGAGGTGGCGAAGTCGGAGATGACGTTCTCCGTCCAGGCGCCGCGCGCCGACGGCAGCCAGCTCGAATGGAGCGGCACGAGCCTGAACACGGTGTTCGCCGACCGCGGCAACCTGCTGCGCCCGCGCTTCCACGGCATGCTGCTGGACCTGATGCGCTTCAACCGGCTGGCCACGGCGTTGGCCCGGCGCGGCGACGACGCCGAGCTCGCGCAGCCGCTGGACGAGTTCCTGATCGACAACCGCCTCGGCACCGCCTTCCGCGACGACTACCTGCTGCCGATGATCGGCTGCATCTGGTCCTGTTCCACCGTGCAGATGCTGCGGTTCCCGGTCGGCACGCTGATCCGCTTCTGCCACAACCATGGCCTGCTGCAAGTGCGCCAACGCCCGCAGTGGTTCACGGTGACCGGCGGCTCGCGCCAGTACGTGGACAAGCTGGCGCCGCACATCGGCCAGGTGCGGCTGTCGACACCGGTGCGGGGCATCACGCGCGACCTGTCGCGCGACGCCGGCTTCGGCGCCTCGCATGGCGGGCGCGTAGCGGTGCGAACCGATGAAGGCATCGAGTGGTTCGACGACGTCGTGCTGGCCTCGCATGCGCCGCAGACACTGGCGCTGCTGGCCGACGCCAGCAGCGAAGAACGCCGCACGCTGGGCGCCATCGGCTACCAGACGAACGAGGCCGTGCTGCACACCGACGAACGCCTGCTGCCGAGCCGTCGCGCCGCGTGGGCCGCATGGAACTACGAGCGCGACGTGATCGCCGGTACCAATGCCCAGAACGTGTGCCTGCACTACCTGCTCAATCAGTTGCAGCCATTGCCCTGGAAGCAGCCGGTGATCGTGTCGCTGAACCCGCTGCACGAGCCGCGCGAAAGCAGCGTGATCCGGCGCATCCGCTACGAGCACCCGGTGTTCGACAACGCCGCCATCGCGGCGCAGGGCAGGCTCGCTAGCCTGCAAGGGCGCTCGCACGTGTGGTTCTGCGGCGCGTGGACGGGTTACGGTTTCCACGAGGACGGCCTGAAGTCAGGGCAAGAGGTGGCCGATCAGATCCTGGCCCGCCAGGCGCTGCCCATGGGCGTGCTGCCCATCGCCGCGGCCGTCGACGCGCAACCGCTGCGCGAGGCCGCGTGATGTCCGCCGTGGCGCCGCTGCGCGCCCGCATCGGCTTCGGCGAGGTGCGCCACCGCCGCCTGGCGCCGGTGGAACACGCGTTCGCCTATCCGACCTGCTTCCTGATGCTGCCGATGCGCTCGCTGCAGCGCCAGGCCGACCCGATTCTCGCGCGCAACCGGCGTGCGATGTTCGGCTTTCGCGACGCCGATCACGGCGACGGCCGCGCCGACAGCCTGGCCTGGCTCGACGAGCTGCTGGCCGGCGAAGGCATCGCCGATGCCCACGGCGAGGTCTGGCTGCACTGCATCCCGCGCATGTTCGGCTTCGCGTTCAAGCCGGTCAGCTTCTGGTACGCGCATCGCGCGGATGGCGCGCTGGCGGCCATCGTCGTCGAGGTCAACAACACCTTCGGCGAGCGCCATTGCTACCTGCTCGCCGGGGACGGTCTGGACTTCGGCCGCACGCTGTCGGCCATCAAGGTGTTCCACGTGTCGCCGTTCTGCCAGACGCGCGGCGAGTACGCGTTCCGCTTCATGCGCACCGACCTCGCGGCGCGCGACGACCGCGGCCGCACCGCGGTGCGCGTGGAGCTGCACGTCGATGGCGCGCCGCTGGTCCTCACCAGCGTCTCGGGCCGCATCGAGCCGTTGACCGCCGCCGCGGTGCGCTTCGCGCTGTGGACGCTGCCGGCGATGACCGCCGTGATCGTGGCGCGCATCCACTGGCACGCGTTGAAGCTATGGCTGAAGAAGATCCCGTTCGTCCCCAAGCCGGCGCCGCCGGGTGAAGTCTCGCGTGGCGGCGGCAGCACCGCCAAGCACAGCACCGCGCCGCTGTCTCGCCCGCTCGCGAATGCCCCCACGCCCACGACGTCGGGGCTTTCGCCGACATCCGACGACGCGGCTTCGGCCCACAATCCCGCATGAATTCCCGAACGCTGTCCACCGAAGCTGGCGCCCGAGTGAAGTCTGCGCGCGTCCCCGCAACCGCCCGCGCCGCGCTGGCCCTGCTGAACAAGCTGCAGGCCGGCACGCTCACGGTGCACACCCCCGACGGCGCCACGCACCACGCGACGGGCGCGGTGCAACCCGAGTTGAACGCCACGCTCCACGTGCATGACTGGTCGGTGTTCTCGGCCACGATGCGCGCCGGCGACATCGGCTTCGCCGAGGGCTTCATCGCCGGCGAATGGACCACGCCGCACCTGGCCGACCTGCTGCGCCTGCTGCTGGCCAACCGCAACGTCATCGAGAAGGCGCTGTACGGCTCATGGTGGGGCTCGCTGCTGCACCGGATCCAGCACGTGTTGAATCGAAACACGCGTCGCGGGAGTCGACGCAACATCAGCGCGCACTACGACCTGGGCAACGCGTTCTACACGCTGTGGCTCGACGAGACGATGAACTATTCGAGCGCGTGGTTCGAGGGCGACCGCACGAAGCCGCTCGCCCAGGCACAGACCGCGAAGCTGCGCCGCGCGATCGCCGCCACCGGCGTGCAACCGGGCCAGCGCTTGCTGGAGATCGGTTGCGGCTGGGGCGCCGTCGCCGAGAGCGCGGCCACCGACGGCATCGACGTGGTGGGCCTGACGTTGTCCACCGAGCAGCTCGCGTGGGCGCGGGCGCGCCTGGTGCATGCGGGCGTCGCGCAGCACGCGGATCTGCGCCTGCAGGACTACCGCGACGTGCCGGACGGCCCGTTCGACGCCATCGTGTCCATCGAGATGTTCGAGGCCGTCGGCCGCGAATACTGGGACGCGTACTTCCAGACGGTGCACCAGCAGTTGAAGCGCGGCGGCAAGGCCTGCGTGCAGGCCATCGTGATCCGCGACGATCTGTTCGAACGCTACGCGGGCTCGGCCGACTTCATCCAGCGCTACGTGTTCCCCGGCGGCATGTTGCCCAGCACCGCGCTGTTCGTCCAGCACGCGCAAGCCGCGGGCCTGCGCGTGACCGATCGCCTGGCGTTCGGCACCGACTACGCCGAGACGCTGCGCCGCTGGCGCCACGCGTTCATCGCGCGCCTGGACGACGTGCGCCGCCAGGGTTTCGACGAGCGCTTCATCCGCTTGTGGGAGTTCTATCTCGCGTACTGCGAGGCAGCCTTCGACGCGGGCAATACCGACGTCGTGCAGTTCACGTTGCAGCGGGACTGAAGCCGGACTCTCGGCGGCCTTTGCAAGGCTGCGGGCCACCAGGCTCGACCGACCGGAATCGGGAGCGGGGCGCCTGGATTGGCGCATGGTCGAGCAGGGCGCCATCCCCTCATAGAACGTGAATATAACCCGGTATTTCGCGTTTGAGGAGGCTGGTCAAACCTGTGGGTCGGGCGCATAGTGGACTCGTGCCAGGCGGCAGAAGTCGACCGATTCGCCCGGCACGGTCGACCCGGATTCAACCCCGGGCCATGTCTATCGCAACTCTCGCTTGAAAGGAGGCACTGATGAATCTGACGATCAGCGGCCATCATCTCGAAGTGACACCGGCATTGCGTGAATACGTCTTGGCCAAGCTGGACAGGATCACACGCCATTTCGACGCAGTAGTCGACGTCAACGTGTTGCTCACCGTGGAAAACCTCAAGGAAAAGGAACGTCGACAAAAAGCCGAAGTCACTCTCCACGTCAAGGGGAAGGACATCTTCGTCGAACAGGCGCATGAAGACCTCTATGCCGCCGTCGACCAGTTGATGGACAAGCTCGATCGCCAGGTGGTTCGCCACAAGGATCGACTGCAGGATCATCACCACGCGACCGGCAAGCGCCAGGTCGCCCCGGAAATGCCGCTACCGACCTGAACGGACGGACATCCCGACACAATCCATGCAAAGCGGCCAACCGGCCGCTTTGTTCGTTTGGGCTATGCTGCGTAGGGGTCTTTCTGGTGCACTTCAAGGAACTCGCGGCGCGCCGAAATGTCTGACAAGGCCCGGTTTTCGTGAAATTGTTGCTGCGTCGCAGCAATCGCGACATTCGAGTGCGTCCGGTGCACCCGCGACGTGCGCACACGGTTTCCCGGTTCCTATAATCATCTGTTCGATCCCGGGCAATGCCGGGTGATTTTCCTGCCCGGGGACCACCGGGCGCTGCACGGAAACCTCGGCTGTCCGCCGAGAACGCTCATGAACCGTCTCGCCGCCATTCTTCCTCTTGCCAACGTCCAGGTGGGCGTGGACGCTACCAGCAAGAAACGTGTGTTCGAACAGGCCGGGGTGCTGTTCGAGAACCAGCACGCGATCGCGCGCGCGACGGTCACCGACAACCTGTTCGCCCGCGAACGCCTGGGCTCCACCGGCCTGGGTCACGGCGTGGCCGTGCCGCACGGTCGCGTCAAGGGCCTGAAGAATCCGCTCGCCGCCGTCCTGCGCGTGCAACAGCCGATCCCGTTCGATGCGCCCGACGACGAGCCCGTCGGCCTGCTGATCTTCCTGCTGGTGCCGGAGGCGGCCACGCAGCGCCACCTGGAAATCCTCTCCGAGATCGCCGAGATGCTGTCGGATCGCGAGCTGCGCGAACGCCTGAAGGGCGACGTCGACGCGGCCACGCTGCACCGCCTGATCTCCGACTGGGAACCGCTGAAGTCGGTCGCCTGACCGCATGAAACCACGGGTCATCAGCGCCGAGGCACTCTTCGAAGAGCACCAACCGGCGCTGCGCTGGGAATGGATCGCCGGCCATGCGCATCCGGAACGCCGCTTCGACGAAGCCGCGGTGCGCGAGGCCCGCTCGGCCGCCGACCTGATCGGCTATCTCAACTACATCCACCCGTACCGGGTGCAACTGGTCGGCCGGCGCGAGGTCGCGTACCTCGAGAACGCCGACAAGGAAGTGCAGCAACGCCGCATCCAGCGCATCGTCACGCTGGAGCCGCCGGTGCTGATCGTGGCCGACGGCGAGCGCGCGCCCGACCAGCTGGTCGCGCTGTGCGACCGCGCCGAGATCCCGCTGTTCGTCACCTCGGCCTCGGCCGGCCACGTGATCGACCTGGTGCGCTCCTACCTGAGCCAGCTGTTCGCCGACCGCACCACGCGCCACGGCGTGTTCATGGACATCCTGGGCGTGGGCGTGCTGATCACTGGCGAATCGGGCCTGGGCAAGAGCGAGCTGGGGCTGGAGCTGATCTCGCGCGGCAACGGCCTGGTGGCCGACGATGCGGTGGATCTGTACCGCGTGTCGCAATCCACGCTGGAAGGGCGCTGCCCGGACCTGTTGATGAACCTGCTGGAGGTACGCGGCATCGGCCTGCTGGACATCAAGGCGATCTTCGGCGAGACCGCCGTGCGCCGAAAGATGCGCTTGAAGCTGATCGTCCACCTGGTGCGCAAGGAGACGATGGAGCGCGAGTTCGAGCGCCTGCCGTACGAGCCGATGTACGACGAGATCCTGGGCATTCCGGTGCGCAAGGTGGTGATCGCCGTCGACGCCGGCCGCAACCTGGCCGTACTGGTGGAGGCGGCCGTGCGCAACACCATCCTGCAGCTGCGCGGGATCGATACGTACCAGGAATTCGTCAAGCGCCACCAGGACGCGATGGCCAAAGGTGGCGAGTAACTCAGCCTTGTGAGTGGCGGATGTTGATCTTCGGCGCCGGCCGATGTTCGCAGTTCTCGCGCTTGCACACGGCGTACAGCGACAACGCGTGCTCCTGCAACGCAAAGCCGCGTGAGGCGGCCACTTCGCGTTGGCGCGCCTCGATCTCGGCGTCGAAGAACTCCTCGACGCGGCCGCAGGTCAGGCACAACAGGTGGTCGTGGTGCGTGCCTTCGTTCAGCTCGAACACCGACTTGCCGGACTCGAAATGGCTGCGTGCGAGAATCCCGGCTTGCTCGAATTGCATCAGCACCCGGTACACGGTGGCCAATGCGATGTCCGACCCTTCGTTCAGCAAGGTCTTGTAGACATCCTCGGCCGTCAGGTGACGGTCGACCGACTGCTGGAAGACCTCGAGGATCTTGATGCGCGGCAAAGTGGCCTTGAGGCCGCTGCTCTTCAGTTCTTCAGCGTGGGTCATGTTAAAGGCTTCAAAGGCCTGCCTCGCAAGGCGCGGGCAGACTAGAATCAGTCAATCATATCCAGCCTTTGCCCTCTTTGGGCAGCGGTTTCGAGCCTCGTCGATGCGCACAACGGTTTTCTCCCGGTTCTCCCCCCTGTCTGCCAGCCTGCCGGCCTGGCGCTCAAGAGTTGCTCCGTTGACGTTCGCCCTGTTGGGCGCGTTCGCGCTCGGCGGTTGCTCGAGCTTCAACGAGCCGGCGTCGATCAAGGGCTTCATCGCCTTCATCGCGCCGTACAAGCCCGACGTCATCCAGGGCAACGTCGTCACCACCGAGCAGATCTCCCTGATCAAGCCCGGCATGACGCGCGCGCAGGTGCGCGAGGCGCTGGGCTCGCCGCTGATCACCGATCCGTTCCACGGCGATCGCTGGGACTACGTCTTCACGCTCAAGCGCCAGGGCTTCGATGACCAGGCCCGCTCGTTCGTGGTGCTGTTCGACAAGGACCAGGTGCAGAAGATCGATGCGCCCGCGCTGCCCAGCGAGGACGAGTTCGTCGCCTCCATCAGCCGCAAGAAGTTGCCCACCAACACGCCCAAGCTCGAGCTGACCGACGCCGAGCGCGCTGCATTGCCCGCGCCCGTCGCGGTCGCGGCGCCTGCGGCCTCCGCCGTCGTGCTGGCAGGCGCCACGCGCAGCTACCCGCCGCTGGAATCCGCAACGCCGTGAGCGCGCAGGTGCAGGCGACGCCGCAGAGCGCGGCGATGCAGGCCGAGCCTGCCGCGCCATTGCGCATCGCGATCGCCGGCGCCTCCGGGCGCATGGGGCGCATGTTGATCGAAGCGGTACTCGACGCACCTGATTGCGCGCTGGCCGGCGCGCTCGATGTGGCCGGCAACCCGCAGCTCGGCCAGGACGCCGGCGCCTTCCTCGGCCGCGCCACCGGCGTCGCGATCACCGACGACCTGGGCGCCGTGCTGGCCGCAAGCCAGGTGTTGATCGACTTCACCCGCCCCGAAGGCACGCTGCACCACCTCGAGGCCTGCGCCGCCCGTGGCGTGGCGCTGGTCATCGGCACCACCGGCTTCAGCGCGGAGCAGAAGGCCGCCATCGGCGGCGCCGCGCAACGCACGGCCGTCTTCATGGCCCCCAACATGAGCGTGGGCGTGAACGTGGTGATGCGCCTGCTCGAGCAAGCCGCGACGGCGTTCTCGCACGGCTACGACATCGAGATCATCGAGACCCACCACCGCAACAAGATCGACGCGCCCAGCGGCACCGCGCTGCAGATGGGCGAGGTCGTCGCGAAGGCCCTGGGCCGCAATCTGGCCGATAACGCGGTGTTCGGACGCGAAGGCATCACCGGCGTCCGCGACCCGAGTACGATCGGTTTCGCGGCGGTGCGCGGAGGCGACATCATCGGGGACCACACGGTCATGTTCGCCGGCATCGGCGAGCGCATCGAGATCACCCACAAGAGCTCCAGCCGCGCCACGTACGCGCAGGGAAGCCTGCGTGCCGCGCGCTTCCTCGCAAAGAGCGGCCCGGGCCTGTACGACATGAACGACGTTCTGGGATTGAATTGATGGAAGGGTTGTCCGGCTTCTGGGGCCAAAGCGATTTCATCAGCCGCTCCGTCGCGTTGCTGCTGCTCGCGATGTCCGTCAGCAGCTGGGTGATCATTCTCTGGAAGGGCTGGCTGCTGCGGCGGGCCGGCATCGACATCCAGCGCGGCGTGGCCGCCTTCTGGAGCGCCGCCAGCGTGGCCGAGGGCCGCACCCGGCTGGTGGCCACCGACCGCGAAGCGGTGCTGCTGCCGCTGGTGGACGCGGCGCTGCTGCAGCCCGCTGCCGGCACGCTGGAAACCCAGCCGGCGCTCGCCTCCCAGCTCACGCGCCGCCTGCGCGACGCGCTGCATGCCGGGCTCGCCCAACTGCAGTTCGGCCAGGTGGTGCTCGCCTCCACCGGCGCCACGGCGCCGTTCATCGGCCTGTTCGGCACCGTCTGGGGCATCTTCCACGCGCTCGGCAACATGGCCGAGGGCAACGGCGTGACGATAGACAAGATCGCCGGCCCCGTGGGCGAGGCGCTGATCTTCACCGCCGCCGGCCTGGCCGTGGCGATTCCCGCCGTGCTGGCGTACAACGTCTTCGGCAAGCGCGTGGCCGCCTGCGAGGCCGATCTCGAAGGATTCGCGCACGACCTGCGCGAGATGCAGCTGGACGCGGCGGCGAGATAGGCCATGGCATTCGGCCGCCTCGAACGCACGCCGACGTCGCAGCCGATGAGCGACATCAACATGACGCCGCTGATCGACGTCATGCTGGTGCTGCTGGTGATCTTCATGATCGCCGCGCCGCTGATGACGTCCAGCCTGAAGATGGACCTGCCCAAGGTGGCCGCGGCGAAGAACAACGACGGCGGCACCACGCTCGCGCTGGGCATCACCGCCGACGGTCGCTTCCATGTGGGCGACGACGTGGTCACGCACGACGACCTCGTGCGCACGCTCAAGCAGACCGCCGCGCGCCAGCCGCAGCCCGACGTGCTGCTGCGCGCCGACCAGAGCGTGCCCTACGGCCGCGTGGCCGAGCTGATCGGCCTGGTGCAGGACGCCGGGCTCACGCACATCGGCTTCATCGCGCAGCCGACGAAATAGGCTCGCGCCAGGTCACTGGCGCCAGCTCGTCCACGCCTGTTGCTGCTCGTTGGTCGAATACACGCGGCCATCCCACTTCAACACGGCACGCAGCGGCGGGCGTTCGTCCAGGTGGCCATCGTCGCGCGACGCCGCGCCGGTGACGACCAGGTCGCGGTAGCCACGGGTCGACGTCGGCGCCAGACTCAGCGCGGCGGTGAAATTCTCGGTGATCGTCAGCTCCGGTGCGCTGCTGTCGGTGCACGCCGACTTGCCGCGCTGGATCAGTGCCCACTCCGACATCGGCAGATCCTGGAGCACCGGGCGGATGAACCGCCCCTGGCTGACGAACAGGCTGCGCCGCGCACCCGAGCCCACGCCCGCGCAGCCGCGCGGGAGGCCGCTGGTCACGTCGAGGCCGAAAGCGCGCACGCCCGGCGCCAGGTCATACGCCGCCGTGTCGAGCCACAGGCTGCCCGACACGAGCTTGACGGCGGGGTCTGCGTCAAGATTGCCCCTGAAGCTGGCGCCCACCTGGCCGGTGGTCGAATCGATGGCCGCGATCACCAGCAGCAGGTCGTCCTGGTGGCCCGAGCGGTAGACCACCGCGACGAGGCGCCCGTGCTGGGCCGGCGCGGCGCGACAGGCGGACGCGGCGATCACCGCACTCGCGTCGGGCTCGTGGCCCAGCGCGGGCTCGCGAAAGTTGGCGGCCTGCACGAAGCGTCCGACGGTGGCCACGCTGCGCGCATCGCACAACTGCTCCACTTGCGCGCCGACTTCCAGCTCGTGATCGCTGGCGGCGAGGCAGCCGTCCGCGGCAGCCGCCAACGCCACCATGCACGCCGCACGCGCGGCGAAGGTTCCCAACAGCTTCATGATCTCCACTCCCGATAAGGCGGTCGGGGGCTTCGCACCAGGCGCCCCTCTCACCGTCGAGGCGCGATCATCGCGTGACGAAGGCGCCCGCGTCCACCGGGGCGCGGTAACCATTCGTGATGAGCAGCGAGCAAGGCGCGGCAACGCGGCCACGCAATCTGGCGCCGCGGACACCCGCCCCTCCTACAATCGGGAGATGAACGAAAAGTACGTCCCCTCCGAGGTCGAAGCCGCCGCCCAGGCGCATTGGCAAGCCACCGACGCCTACCGCGTGAACGAAGACACGAGCCGCGACAAGTTCTACGCGTGCTCGATGCTGCCTTACCCCAGCGGCAAGCTGCACATGGGCCATGTGCGCAACTACACGATCAACGACATGCTCGCGCGCCAGCTGCGCATGAAGGGCATGAACGTGCTGATGCCCATGGGCTGGGACGCGTTCGGCCTGCCGGCCGAGAACGCTGCCATCAAGAACAAGGTGCCGCCGGCGAAGTGGACGTACGACAACATCGCCCACATGAAGGTGCAGATGCAGGCAATGGGCCTGGCGATCGACTGGTCGCGCGAGGTCGCCACCTGCGACCCGACGTACTACAAGTGGAACCAGTGGCTGTTCCTGAAGATGCTCGAGGCCGGCATCTGCGAACGCCGCACGCAGATCGTCAACTGGGATCCGGTGGACATGACCGTGCTCGCCAACGAGCAGGTGATCGACGGCCACGGCTGGCGCTCGGGCGCCCCGGTGGAAAAGCGCGAGATCCCGGGCTACTACCTCAACATCACCCAGTACGCCGAGGAACTGCTGTCGGCCGTCGCCAACCCGCAGGATCCGGAGTACCTCTCCGGCTGGCCCGAGCGCGTACGCCTGATGCAGGAGAACTGGATCGGCAAGAGCGAGGGCGTGCGCTTCGCGTTCCCGCACGCGATCCATGACGACACCGGCGCGCTGATCGGCGACGGCAAGCTCTACGTGTTCACCACGCGCGCCGACACGCTCATGGGCGTGACCTTCTGCGCCGTCGCGCCCGAACACCCGCTCGCCGCGCATGCCGCCAAGGGCAACCCGGCACTGGCCGCGTTCATCGCGACCGCCCAGGCCGGCGGCACGACCGAGGCCGAACTGGCCACCAAGGAAAAGGAAGGCCTGCCCACCGGGCTGATGGTCATCCACCCGCTCACGGGCGCGCAGGTGCCGGTCTGGGTGGGCAACTACGTGCTGATGACCTACGGCGACGGCGCGGTCATGGGCGTGCCCGCGCACGACGAACGCGACTTCGCGTTCGCGAAGAAGTACGGCCTGCCCATCAAGCAGGTGGTGAGCGTGCCGGGCGAGACCTTCTCCACCGACGCATGGCAGGAGTGGTATGGCGACAAGCAGCGCGGCGTGTGCATAGCTTCGGGCGCGCTCGACGGCTTCGGCACGAAGGAGGCCGTGGCGCGCGTGGCCGAGCTCGTGGTCGCCGCCGGCCTGGGCGAGAAGAAGACCACCTGGCGCCTGCGCGACTGGGGCGTCAGCCGCCAGCGCTACTGGGGCACGCCGATCCCCATCATCCACTGCGACGACTGCGGCGTGGTGCCCGTGCCCGAGAAGGACCTGCCGGTGGTGCTGCCGGAAGACCTGATCCCGGACGGCTCCGGCAACCCGCTGAACAAGCACGCCGGCTTCCTGAACGTGGGCTGCCCCAGGTGCGGCAAGGCCGCGCGCCGCGAAACCGACACGATGGACACGTTCGTCGATTCGTCGTGGTACTTCATGCGCTACTGCGATCCGAAGAACGACCAGCAGATGGTGGGCGAGGGCACCGACTACTGGATGCCGATGGACCAGTACATCGGCGGCATCGAGCACGCGATCCTGCACTTGCTGTACGCGCGTTTCTGGACCAAGGTCATGCGCGACCTGAAGCTGATCAAGTTCAGCGAGCCGTTCAAGAACCTGCTGACGCAAGGCATGGTGCTCAAGGGCGCGTACTTCCAGAAGCCGGCCGACGCCGGCAAGAACTACTTCTGGGAGCAGGACGTCGAGACCGTGTTCAACGACAAGGGCGTCGTCCAGGGCTACAAGCTGAAGAAGGACGGCAGCCCGGTCGAGTACGAGATGACGACGATGTCGAAGTCCAAGAGCAACGGCGTCGACCCGCAGGCGCTGATCGACCGCTACGGCGCCGACACCGCGCGCCTGTTCGTGATGTTCGCGTCCCCGCCCGAGCAGACGCTGGAGTGGAACGACTCCGGCGTCGAGGGCGCGCACCGCTTCCTCAAGCGCGTGTGGGGCTTCGCGGCGAAGAACACCGACACCTTGCGCGGCGGCGCGAACTCGTTCGGCGGACTCGAACTCACGGCGCCCGCGAAGGCGCTGCGCCGCGAAGTGCACGTGCTGCTCAAGCAGATCACGTACGACTACGAGCGCATGCAGTACAACACCGTCGTGTCCGGTGCGATGAAGCTGCTCAACGCGCTCGAAGGCTTCGCCGTCGATGGCAGCAACGGCACCGCCGCCGTGCTGCGCGAAGGCTTCTCGGTGCTGCTGCGCGCGCTGTACCCGGCCTGCCCGCACATCACGCAAGGGCTGTGGACGGATCTCGGCTACGCTGCGCAAGGCAAACAGCTGCTCGACGCCGGCTGGCCCGCAGTGGATGAAGCAGCACTGGTACAGGACGAGATCGAGCTGGTGCTCCAGGTGGCCGGCAAGACGCGCGGCGCGGTGCGCGTGGCCGCGGGCGCCGACAAGGCCGCCATCGAGGCCGCCGCGCTCGCGTCGCCCGAGTTCGCGCGCTTCGGCGAAGGCAAGCCGGCGAAGAAGGTCGTCGTCGTGCCGGGCCGTCTCGTCAACATCGTCGTCTGACATCCATGAAGGCCGCCGTGACCCTCGTTTCCCTGTTGACCCGGCGCCGCTTCGCGGCGGGCGCCATGCTGGTCGTCGCCACGGCGGCCACGCTGGCGGGCTGCGGCTTTCACCGACGCATTGCGCAGCCGCTGAACTACGAACGCATCGCGTTGACCGGCTTCGTCGAGCGTTCGACGATGGTCGACGAGATCCGGCGTGCGTTGCCGTCGACCGCGCACATCGTGCCCACCATGCTCGAGTCGCAGATCGTCGTCCAGGCGATCGAGGACACGCAGCAGTCCACCGTCGAGGCCTCGACCGCGTTCGGCCAGGTGCGTGAACTGGAGCTGCACGTCAAGCTGCGCTACCGCGTGCTCGACCCGAAGGGCACCGAGCTGCTGCCGCTGGTCGACCTCGAGCGGTTTCGCGACCTCACGTACGACGAGAAGGATGCGCTCGCGAAAGACACCGAACTGAAGGCCTTGTACCGCGACATGCAGTCGGACATGGCCTACCAGCTGATCCGCGTGCTGTCCGCGGTGGGCAATCCCACCGGTGCGGCGGCGCACGTCAACGCGGCGCGCGCGGCCTCGGCCGCGATCGAGCCGTCCAAAGCCGCGTCGTCGGTCTCCGCCGTCGAATGGGCCGCCTCCCAGGCCGCCGGGCACTAGGAGAAGCCGTGCAGGTTCGTCCCGAACAGCTGGCAGACCACCTGGCGCGCGGCCTGCGCGACGTCTATACCGTGCACGGCGACGAGCCGCTGCGCGCGCAGGAAGCCGCCGACGCCATCCGCGCCGCGGCACGCGCCGCCGGCGTCAACGAGCGCAAGGTGTTCGTCGTCAGCGGCGCGCACTTCGACTGGAGCAGCGTGATCGGCGCCTCGCAGGCCATGGGCCTGTTCGCCGACCAGCAGCTGATCGAGATCCGCATCCCGTCGGGCAAGCCGGGCAAGGACGGGGGCGAGGCGCTGCAACAGCTCGCCCGCGAGGCCGGCCCCGACAGCCGCCTGCTGGTGCACCTGCCCAAGCTCGACTGGCAGCAACAGAAGGCCGCCTGGTTCGGCGCGCTCGACGGTGCCGGCGTGAGCGTGGCCGCCGACGTCATCGAACGCAACGCGTTGCCGGCGTGGCTCGCCAAGCGCTTCGCGCTGCAGGGCCAGCGCGTGGAGGCCGGCGCCACCGGCGAGGCCACGCTGGCCTTCATGGCCGACCGCGTCGAAGGCAACCTGCTGGCCGCGCACCAGGAGATCCAGAAGCTGGGACTGCTGTATCCGGCCGGCGAGATCACGTTCGCCCAGGTGGAAGACGCCGTGCTCGACGTCGCCCGCCACGACGTCTCGCGCCTGTGCGACGCGGTGCTGGCCGTGCAGGTGCCGCGCGCGCTGCGCATGCTCGACGGCCTGCAGGCCGAAGGCGAGGCCGCCGTGTTCGTGCACTACAAGCTGTCCGACGACATCCGCGCGCTGAAGCGCGTGCAGGACGCGATCGCCGACGGCAAGCCGATGCCGATGGCCCTGCGCGAGGCGCGCATCTGGGGCGCGCGCGAGCGCCTTTTCGAGCGCGCGCTGCCGCGCCTGAGCGCGCCCATGGCCGCGCGCCTGGTCAGCGCCGCAAGCGAGTGCGACGGCGTGTTGAAGGGTCTGCGCCATCCGCAGTGGCCCACAGAACCGTGGGACGCGCTGCGCCGGCTGGTGTTGATGATGCTGCAGGCACTCAAGCCCGACGGCGCCCAGGCCGGGCTGGTGCTGCGCACCTGACGCGCACGGCGATTGCCGGGCCAGCGGCATCCAGGAGGCCTCATGCGCTCACGCCATTCGATTCCGCTCGCCCTGCTGCTCGCCGCCGTGCTCGCCGGCTGCGCCACGCGCATCGCCAAGGGAGATGCCGCACCCATGGCGCCGCCGGACGGCTCCGATCGCGCGAGCAGCGCGCCATCGACGCGCGTCGAAGTGGCCGGCCTGCCCGAGTGGTTGCGCATCCGCCTGGCCGACTACGACGCACAGCCCGGACCTGCGGCGCCACGCGCCGTCTTCGAGGTGGCGCACGGCGACGGCGTGGCCTACTACGTGCAGGCGGGCTGCTGCGACCAGCTCGATCCGCTCATCGATGCGCGCGGCGTGCTGGTCTGCTATCCGAGCGGCGGCTTCACCGGGCGCGGCGACGGCAAGTGCCCGGGGGCGCTGCCACCGGTCGCCGGCCGGCGCGAGGTGTGGCGCCACCGCTGAAAGCGCGACGGTTCAATAGCCGCGCGACCGGTCGACGAGGTGCGCCGCCGGCTCGCCGCGGCGCACGGCTTCGACGTTGGCCGCGACGACCGCCGCCGCGCTGCGCAAGTCCGTCTGCGCCGCCGCGTGCGGCCACAGCGTCACGCGCGGATGGAACCAGAACACGTGCGTGGGCGGCAGCGGCTCGGTGTCGAACACGTCCAGCACGGCGTGCTCGAGCCGGCCCGCGTTGAGTGCGGCCAGCAGATCCTTTTCCACCACGTGCGCACCGCGCGCCAGGTTCACCAGGCTGGCACCCGGCCTCAGCTGCGCGAGGCGAGTGCGATCGAACAAGCCGCGCGTATCGTCGGTCAGCGGCAGCAGGTTGACGACGATGTCGGCCGCGCCGAGAGCGGCCGGCAACAGCGCCCAGCCGGCGCCGGTCGCGATGCCCGGGATCTCCTGCGTGCGCGCACTCCAGCCACTGACGCGATAGCCCAGGGCAGCGAGCTGGCGCGCCGTCGTGCGGCCCATCTGGCCGAGCCCGAGCACCAGCACCGACACCTCTTCGGCCCGCTTCTGCGGCAGCGCACGCCATTGCGTCTGGCGTTGCTGCGCCGCGTAGTCGAACGCGCGCCGATGCAGCGACAGCACGGCCCAGGTGGCCGTCTCGGCCATCGCGCGGTTCATGGCCGGGTCGACCATGCGCGCGATCGGCACCCCCGCGGGCAGCGTCGCGTCCACGAGCAGCTTGTCCACGCCGGCCCACAGCGACTGGATCAGCTTCAGCTGCGTGCAGTTGGCGAGCCGGCATGGCAACGGATTGGCGACGACGGCGATGTCGGCCGCGCGCCAGCGCGCCGATCCCGTGCCGTCGGCCACCGCGTCGATCCAGTCGTCGTCAGGCAGCGCGTCGGTGAGCGCACGCCACCAGTCGGCGCGTTCGGCGCCTTCCATGCGGGCGTCGAACGCGATCTTCATGTCGGCGTCGCGGCCGCGAGAAGCCGTTGCAACGCGATATCGACCGTCTGCGCGCGGATCGCCGTGCGATCGCCGTCCAGGTGCAGGCACTCGGTCCGGCTGCCCACGAGCGGCGCATCACCGCCGGCCGGCAGGCCTTCCTGCGTCTCGCGGGCATGCACCCACGCCAGACCCATCCAGACCGTGCCCACCGGCTTGGCGGCGCTGCCGCCGCCCGGGCCGGCGATGCCGGTGACCGACAGCGCGAGCTGCACGTCGGCATGCGCCAGCGCGCCGCGTGCCATCGCATCTGCCACCTCGGCGCTGACGGCGCCGTGGCCCGCGATCAGCGCGGCGGGCACGCCCAGCAGGCATTGCTTCGCGTCGTTGGCGTAGGTCACGAAGCCGGCCGCGAACCAGTCGCTTGCGCCGGCCGGCGCGGTGCAGGTACCCGCGAGCAGGCCGCCGGTGCAACTCTCGGCGGTGGCCAGGCGCCAGCCGCGTCGGCGCAGGGCGTCGCCGAGTTCGGCCACCTGTGCGAGCAGCACGTCGTCGATCGCGATCAGTGCGTTGCCTGCCATGACATCCACCCCCATTGGCCGGCGAACCACACGACCAGCACGCACACGGCGGCCACGAGGTCGTCGAAGATGATGCCAAAGCCTTGCGGCCAGCCCGGCAGCGCGCCGCGCTTGGGCTTGAAGCACGCGTCGGCCCAGCCGACCGGGCCGCGCTTGATCGCATCGAACGCGCGGAACAGGCCGAACAGGATCAACTGGCCGACGACGCCGACGGGCATCGCGCACCACAGGATGATCCAGAACGCGATGATCTCGTCCCAGACGACCGCGCTCGGGTCGCTCACCGCCATCGCGCGCGCCGTGTGCATGCAGGCCCACCAGCCGATGAAGAAACCGGCCACGAGGATGGCGGCCCAGACGAGCGACGACGGTGCGAGGAATCGGGCAATCAACAGGTACAGGGCCCAGCCGGCCAGCGTGCCCGCGGTGCCGGGCGCGATGGGCGACAGCCCGCTGCCGAAGCCGAACGCGATCAGGCGCAACGGGTGCAGGCCCATGAAGGCCCAGGTGGCGCGGCGTGGTGCGAAGGTGGGGAAGTCGCTCATCGGATCAGGCCTGGATGAAGTGATCGAAGGCG
>Ga0302314_10003469_pt1 | contig 29103 bp, 23 predicted proteins | sample III_Palsa_N2_3_FD_200533 | JGI IMG/M metagenome (GOLD analysis project Ga0302314, IMG submission 200533) | Peat permafrost microbial communities from Stordalen Mire near Abisko, Sweden - III_Palsa_N2_3 | ecosystem: Environmental > Terrestrial > Soil > Palsa > Peat permafrost | place: Sweden...
GCCGGCCAGCCGGGAGAACCTGGCCGAGCGGAGCCCGCGGGCCAGCCGCCGCTGCTCGGCGGCGCGCCGCCTGGCCAGGTGCTGACGGAACGGCGTCAGCTCGGCGGGCGTTGCGGCGACCAGGCTCGCGGCCATCTCGTCGAACCCCAGCAGGTACACGTCCAGATCCCTGGTGGGCGTCGTCAGGTCACCGAGCCACTTGAACTCGGGCCGGAACCGGCCGGCCAGGCCGGCCGGCAGCGCGTCGCCGGCCAGCTTGAGCGCCGACCGGGTCCGGCGCACGGCGATGCGCAGGTCGTGCAGGAACTCCGGGTCGATGTCCCGCACCGTGCCGCCCACGTTGGCCTGCAGCGTGCCGAGCAGCTGCTCGAGCACCGCGGCGACGGCGGCCCCGGCGGGCATCCGCGGCTCCAGACTGATGTCGATCTTGCCCGAGTAGTCGCCCGGCTGGCGGCCTGCCGCCCCGAGCGCCGCCTCCAGCGCGCCCATCGCGCCGCCCGCTGCCCCGTGCGCGGCCGCCAGCAGGCCGGCCAGCTGGTCCGCCTGCGCCTGGTAGCCCCGCAGCGCGGTGACCGTCAGCCGCGGCGGCACCGGCGCCCGGGCCGGGTAGGTCACCGACATCCGGTCCAGCGTCACCCGGGCAATCGTCTTGTCGTCGGAATTCAGCACCCGCAGCTCGCGGACGGCGCTGACCGCCCGCGCGACCGGCATCAGGGCCCGGACCCCGACGACCTGGCCCAGCCGCTCGCGGAGCGGGCCCTCCGGCAGCGCGTCCAGCCGGGCAGGCCACCTCGGCTGCCCGGCACGGGCAGCCCGCTGGACCGCGAGCGGGCTGCCGTCCCGCCCGGTCAGGGTGAACCCGGCGGCACCGCGCGGGCCGCCGAGCTCCAGCGTCAGGCCGGCCCGGTAGAGCCGCCAGTCGAAGGTGTCCAGCCAGGTCCGCCGCACCGCCACGGCCCGGCCGTCACCGCGCCAGCGCAACCGCGGCCCCAGCGCGACCAGGCAGTCGTCGGATTCCGGCATGCCGCTGTCGTCGAGCATGAACTCACGCGGCGCGTTGCGCAACAGGGGCCTCACGGAAGGTAACGACGGACATGCGTCAAGAACGTCATAAAATGGACATTGAACGCCATTTCGGCGGCGATCAGTCTAGCAGTCTGAGCGTGCCCGGGCCAGTGTGAGCGGGCCGCGGGCCAGCGGCGGCGGCGCTCGCCTAGCCTTGGCTTCGTGACCAACCCGGACTGGGCGACGATCGCCTCGCTGGCCACCGCCGGCGGCACGCTGGTGCTCGCGGTATCCACGTTCGCCTCGGTCAGGTCGGCGAACCGGGCGGCCCGCGCCGCCGAGCGGTCCCTGCTCGCGGGGATGCGCCCGCTGCTGATGCCGTCCCGGCTGCAGGACGCCGAGCAGAAGATCCTCTTCGGCGACGGGAAGTGGGTCCATGTGCCGGGCGGCGGGGCAGCGGCCGAGGTGGCGGCCGCCGGGGAGGTTGGCGACCTGGCGCCCCGCGGCCGGTCCGGCCCGGGCTCAGCCGGCCCGGGCTCAGACAGCGCGGACGACGGCGGCCTGGAGGATGGCGGCCTGGAGGATGGCGGCCTGCATGACGGCGGCCTGCATGACGGCGGCCTGGAAGATGCCGTCTACCTGGCGATCTCACTGCGCAATGCCGGAACGGGAATCGCGGTGGTGCACGGCTGGCGGTTCTCGCCGCGGCCGCTGCTGGGAGACGACGAGCACCCGTCGCCCGAGTTCCGCCGCCAGGGCCGCGACCTGTACATCCCGGCTGGCGACATGGGCTTCTGGCAGGCCGCGTTCCGTGACCCGGCTGACCCGCAGTACGCCGAGGCGAAGAAGGTGGTCGAGTCACGGCAGTCGGTCACGATCGACCTGCTGTACGGCGATCACGAGGGCGGGCAGCGGATGGAGAGCCGCTTCAACCTGCTGCCGGTCCGCGAGGGCCGGTGGCTCGCGTCGGCAGGCAGGCACCACAACGTTGACCGGCCCGACCCGCGATGAGCCGGCCGGCCCGGCACAGGAGGAGATGCACCCGATGCTGTACGCATTTGGCTTCGGCCGGGTCAGCGTGCTGGTCAGCGACCTGTACTTCGTCGATCCCGCGCCGCTCGACGGCCAGGACAGCGCCGAGCGCGGCGTCCGGCTTGAGGTCAGGATGCTGGAGCGCGGCGAGCTGAAGGGCTCGATCTACTCGGCCCAGCCGATCGGGATCGGCCAGCCGGTCTGGCGCGCCGACCTGCTGGAATCGGTCGAAAGCCCGCCGGGCAGCCTGGACCGCGCCCATCACCACCCGGCGTTCACCGGCTGGGAGCCTGGCCACCGGGTATTCGACCAGCGGCTGTCCGCCAGCCCGGTCGCCTGGGTGGGGGAGCAGCTGTCCGACCTGCGCGCCCTGCTCAGCCGGGCCGGCATCGAGACCGACGAGCCGCTCGCCGCGGACGCCGAGAGCCTGCGCGGCTGCGTTCCTGAGATCCTGGCGGCCGTGGCGGGGCTGCTCGCCCGGGTAAAGGCCGGCGAGCTCGGGACCGCACCGGACGGTGTTCCCGGCGCAGCGCCGCTGATCAGCGCCCGAGTCGGCTGGCTGTAACGACCGCGGGCCGGCTGGCTCGTGGGGCCGCGCTGGGCGTCCGATCAGAGCGGCGTGCGCTCCAGCCAGCGGGAGAACGTCGCGGCGTCGCCGATGACCTGCACCGACGGGTCATCGGCGGGCAGCCGCCGCAGCAGCACGAGCAGCAGCCGCGCGGCCGGGCCGCGGACGGCGACGTCGCCCTTCTGGTGGCCGCGGGACACCGTCACGCCGGCCGGGCCGGCCCGCACGGTCCACTCGCCCGGGCCGGCCAGGTCATCGTCGGTGGCGTGGACGTGCAGGGAGCCGCCGGGCGGCAGCGCGTCAGCGCGGGGGTCGGGGCGGCCGTAGATCGGGCCGGACAGGAAGCAAAGCCACTCGTCGATGGCGTCGGCGGCCAGCGCCGGATCGAGGTCCGGCACGCGGCCGGCGGCAAGCTCGGCGTCCGCCCTGTGCACGGCCGTCTCGTGCGCCATCCGGCGCGCCCAGAAGCTGGCCGGGCGCATCTCGCCGAACGCCCAGACCGGGTCACCGCCCGCCTCCTGCACCGCGCCGATCAGCCGGTCCGCGCCGGCCCGCAGCCAGGCGGCGCGTTCCGCGGGCTGGGCGGGAAACTTGCCGTCCGGCACCGACCGGAACGGGATGAACTCGGCCGACCGGGTGCCCACGATCTCCGCCGCCCACCGGTGCGCGCGGCCGACGTGAATGGACAGTTCCCGCAGCGTCCAGTCCGGGCAGGCAGGCACGGCCGCCGTCAGGTCGGGCTGGCCGGCCAGCCCGGCGATCGTCGCGGTGCTCGCGCCGATCTCGGTGCAGAGCCGCTCGACGCTGACCTCCGGCACGGGGTCAGGCGGCACAGCGTCAGGCGGCACGGGGTCAGGCGGCACGGGGTCAGGCGGCACCGGGTCAGGCGGCACGGGGTCAGGCGGCACCGGGTCAGCCGCAGCCGCAGCCGCCGCCACAGCATCCGCCGCCGCCGCCACCGCCGGCCGGGCCGGCGCTGGCCCGGCCGCCGACCGCGACGGCGGACAGCAGCTTCACCGTGTCGTCGTGGCCCTCCGGGCAGGGGCAGGGCTCGGACGCCTCGCTCATCGGCCTTGTTCGCTCGAAGGTCGCCCCGCAGGCGCGGCATCGGTACTCATATCGCGGCACGCGCCAAGCCTACGCCAGATCCGGGCCGCGCTGATCTGGCGCCGCCTGCCCGGCCGTCGCCGCTGGCACGGGAGCCGCCGGGCGGGCTGCGTAATTCCCTGAAATGGCCGGCCGGGCGGACGCTGGCGGCGCGTCCCCGGCGGGAGGGGTGTCGTAGTAGAACTGCCTGCCGCGGGTCAGCGAGACGAGGGCGCCGGCCACCGACATGGCGATCGCGGCGGTGAAGACGATCACCAGGCCGTGGTGGAACGGCCCGGAGATCAGGTGCGGGAAGTACTGCTTGCCGGTCAGCGTCGCGACGTTGCGGGCCGGCAGCCGGCTGAGCTCGCCCGATCGCGCGAGCAGGTTGCGGATCGGGTTGACCCCGAGGAACGACGCGAACAGCGTGCTGACCGGCGGCAGGCCGGCCAGGTGCGCGGCGAGCGCAGCCGGCACGCCGTGCGCGCGCAGCCCGCTGCCCAGGGTCCGGGGCAGGGTGGACGCCAGCCCGGCGATCATCAGCGAGAAGAAGATGCCGATCGACAGCGACATGCCCGAGTTCTGGAACGTCGCCCGCATGCCGGAGGCGGCGCCGCGGTCCCTGGCCGGGACGCTGCTCATGATCGCCGAGGTGTTCGGCGAGGCGAACAGGCCGGACCCGACGCCGTTGAGGAAGATCAGCAGCGCGAACTTCCAGTACGGGAAGTCGACGGGCAGCAGCAGCAGCCCGGTGAACGCCGCCGCGCTGATCAGCAGCCCGGAGGTGGCGAAGAGCCGCTGGCCGAACCGGTCCGACAGGTACCCGGACACCGGGCCCGCGGTGAGGAAGCCCAGGGCCAGCGGCGTCAGGTAGATGCCCGCCCACAGCGGCGTGTCGGCGAAGGCATAGCCGTGCAGCGGCAGCCAGATGCCCTGCAGCCAGATGATGAGCATGAACTGCAGGCCGCCGCGGGCGATCGAGCTGAGCAGGCTGGCGATGTTCCCGGCCGCGAACGCGCGGATCCGGAACAGGCCCATCCGGAACATCGGCTCCGCGATCTTCGTCTCCAGCACGCAGAACCCGGCCAGCAGCGCGATCCCGGCCGCCATGCCGCCGAGCACGAACGGGCTCGTCCACCCGGTCGGGTGGCCGCCGTAGGGCTGGATGCCGTAGGTGATGGCGACCAGCAGCAGCCCCGCGCCCAGCGCGAAGGTGAGGTTGCCGGCCCAGTCAATCCGCGCGCGCCTGGTGGTGGCGATCTCGCGCAGGCTCCGGTACGCCCAGATCGTGCCGAAGACGCCGATCGGCACGTTGACCCAGAACACCGCGCGCCAGTCCCAGGCCGCCAGCAGCCCGCCGAGCAGCAGCCCGATCAGCTGGCCGGAGATCGCCGAGATCTGGTTGATGCCCAGCGCCATGCCGCGCTGCCTGGCCGGGAACGCGTCGGTGAGGATCGCGGCCGCGTTGGCCATCAGCATCGCGCCGCCGAACGCCTGCACGATCCGCCAGCCGATCAGCCAGAGCGCGCCCGAGCTGCCGGTGAGCGGGTCGAGCGAGAGCGCGATCGAGGCGGCGGTGAACACCACGAAGCCGAGGTTGTAGATCCGCACCCGGCCGTAGATGTCGCCGAGCCGGCCGAGCGTGACCACCAGGACGGCGGTGACGAGAAGGTACCCGATGATCATCCACAGCAGGTAGCTGATGTTGCCGGGAGCGACCGGGTTGAGGTGGATGCCGCGGAAGATGGCCGGCATGGAGATGATCACGATCGAGGCGTCGATCGTCGCCATGGTGATGCCGAGCGTGGTGTTCGACAGCGCTATCCACTTGTAGCGGTCACTGGCCGGGCCGGTCCCGTTCCGCTGGTCCCGCTGAAGCTGCTGAGCCCGCTGGCCCTGCCCGGAGAATCGCCGCACGTCTGCCAACTTTACCGCCAGTCAGTTGCTTGATGGCAACTACCTAATACCGCTGGCATCAGAATGCCGCTGGCATCAGAATGCATTGGCGTCAGACGGCGCGCCGCGCCAGCGCGATCAGGCGATCGAGGACCCGGCCGTTGCTGACCCGCAGCCCGTCGTGCTGGTGCTCGTTCGTCACCCACGCCTGCAGGCCCCTGATCGCGGCGCCCGTCCGCGCCGAGTACTGCAGCGGCACGTACATGTCGTCGTAGTAGATGGCGGCGGCGGCCGGGACGTCGTTGGCCGCCAGCCTGGCCGCGTCATAGAGCGGCGGCCATGGGTCCCGCTGCGCGAGCAGGTTCGCCGCCCTGCGGAGCGGCCGGAGCACCGGATCGGCCTCGAACATCCACGGGTAGATCATCTCGCCGGTGAAGAACAGCGGGTCATCGCCGCTGACCGCCGCCTCGGCGCTGAACTCGGGGAACTCGTCCCGGATCCGCTCGGCCGCCCAGTCGGTCGGGCCGGTGCCGGCGTGACAGGCCTCGTGCAGGACCGCGTACAGCGGCGCGCCCGCGAAGGTCAGCCGGGACTGCACCTGGTAGAGGAAGTCGTCCGCGAGCTCGCCGGCCGCGAACGGGTCCTCCAGCAGGTAGTGCAGCTCGTGGCTGCCGGCCGACGAGCCGAGCGCCTGCCCGAGTGACTGGAACGCCCGGACGGTCAGCGGTGCCCCGCTGGGCAGCAGCGTCTCGTTGCCGGCGAGATACTGGGCGACCTGCCTGGCCCGCTTGACGTCCTGCGGGTAACGGTCGTAATGCGCCCGATTTCGTGCTGCCACGATCGGGTAGGTCGCCCGGTACACGTCGTCGGGGGTGGTGTCCAGGCCGGGCAGGCCGCCGGCCACCAGCGCCTCCCTGACGCCGTCGGGCGCGAACGAGAGGTAGGTCACCACGCAGAAGCCGCCGAAGCTCTGGCCGAGCACGCTCCAGGGCCGCCCTCCGGTGAGCTGCTTCCTGATCAGCTCGGCGTCGGCGACGATCGAGTCGGCGCGGAAGTGCGCGAGGTAGTCCGCCTGCTCCCGTACCGTGCCGAACCTGGCCAGCGTCTGCCGGCTGGCGGGGGAGGACCTGCCCGTGCCGCGCTGGTCGAGCAGCAGCACCCGGTACTCGTTCAGCGCCCGGTCGAGCCAGCCGTCCCGCCCGTTCGGCCTGTTCGCGCCGAACCCGGGGCCGCCCTGCAGGTACAGCAGCCACGGCGGATCCGACGCCAGCTTGTCAGCGGCGACGACCTCCCGGGCGAACAGCTTGAGCTGTTCGCCGCCCGGCTCGGAATGATCAAGCGGAACGGTGAACGTGAGATCACGCAGCACGGTTCCCGGCTGCCGGTAAGAGAGCATGATCCCACCGTAGTGGCGGATATCCGGCCGTAGTGGCGGATGATGCGGTCGGCTTCAGCGCAAACGCGCTGGCCGGGGGCTTGAGCGGAAGCTCCGCGCCCGCTACCGGCGCCCGCTACCTGGCGCGGGCGGCCGTCACGGCGGCGGCGATCGCCCGCGGGTCGGGCGCGGCCGGCCTGCCCGCCACGAGCACCGTCGGCGTGGCGCTGATCCCGCGGTCCGCGGCCTGCTCGGTCACGAAGGGCGGCCAGTCCAGGTAGCGGCCCCCGAGCACGCACGGCCCGAACTCGGGGCGGGCCAGCCCGGCCGAAAGGCCAAGCTCGATCAGCTCGGCGTCGGTGAGGCCCGGGCCGCCCTCGGGCGGCTGGGCGCCGAACAGCGCGCTGACATACTCCGGGAACTTCCCGCCGTCGGACGCGCAGCCCGACGCGGCGGCCGCCCGCGAGGAGTAGCGCGTGGTCGATGCCTCGTCGAGGAACGACATCGGGTGGTAGACCAGGCTGATCAGCCCCTCGGTGATCATGTCGCTGAGTGCGGGCCGGGCGGCGATCTCGAACCGGCGGCAGTACGGGCACAGGAAGTCGATGTAGGCGTCGACCGTTACCGGGCCGCCGCCCAGGGCGATGCCGTCGCCCTGGGCGGTCGCGCCGGCCGGAACGCGGCGGGGCGGCTGGCGCGCGGCCATCGTCAGGCCTCCCCGTGCTTCGGGCTGTCCCAGGTATCTGTCATGTACCCACCCTGGCACAGCCCCGGCCGGCCCCCGCGGCGACAACGGTGGAGTGCGGGCGCCGGGTCGACTCAGGCGCGCACCGAATAGTCGATTCCCAAGCTGTTGGCCACCCACGCGTCGTAGAGGGCGCCGTCGTAGCCGGAGATGGCCGGGCCAATCTCGTCGAGGCCCGATGTGTCCGGGATCGCCTTGGCGGCCGTCCATGATGTGCCGTTGAAATAGGCCCAGTCGACGGCTCCCGTGGAGTCGTTGATCCACGACTCATAGAGCAGCGTGCCCTTGACCGCCAGGGCAGGGCCGGCAAGCGACGTCGCCCCGATGGCCGCCGGGGACGACCACGAGGTGCCGTTGAACGTCGCGTATTCCAGCTCGCTGCTGCTGCCGGCCTCCCACGAGGCGTACAGCGCGCCCTGGTAGGCGGCCAGCGGGGTGTCGCTGCCCACATAGTTGACGCCGCTGGCGGCCGGGATGGTCGCCTGCGCCGTCCAGCTGGTGCCGTTAAACGCCGATCCGGGTAGGTGGTGACCTCGGGCGTCCCCGCGTCGGACCCGAAGTCGACCTTGTAGTCGTCCGGGTTGCTGGTCCAGCCCGCCGACGTCCCTGCCCAGAAGTACATCCGGTTGGGGCTGGTGGGGGCCATGATCGCCTGGTGATAGCCATCGCAGATGGTGAAGGCGTCGGCGACCGCATACTGGAACGGGATCTCGTCCCGGGTGAAGTACCCCATCGTCTCTTCGGTCTTGGCCGGAACCCAGTTGTTCCACAGCCCGCCGTTCCAGGCTTCGTGGTCGCCGTCCCACGAGAGGTCGAGGTCACCGTCGGTCTGGTCAGTGAAGTGATACGGGAGCAGGTACCCGAGGTCGGTACGAGCCGCATCAGGCTGCTGGAAGATGTTGTGCCCGTTCGGGTACGCGAGGATCTGCTTGTCACCGAAGCCCCGGACTCCCCTGAGCTTCCCGAAATAGTGGTCGAAGGACCGGTTCTCCTGCATGAGGATCACCATGTGCTTCACATCGGCGATGGTCCCGCTCCAGCCTTTGGGCAGTGCCTTGGCCGCGGCCGAGCTGCCGCGCGCACTGGCGAGAGCCGGACTGCTGGTGACGCCGGCGGCTGCGGCCGCCGCAGTGCCGAGCGCCGTGTACTGCAGGAAACGCCGCCGGGTGACCCCTGGCACGACCGGCTGGCCGGGCTGCCACACTGATCCGGATGCGCCGTTGGCAAGCTCACCTGAATTACCCTGGGCGGCGGGCGCCCATGCGGTTACCGGTCAGCGATCGCGTGCCGTCTGGTCCAGGGTCAGCCGAGGAGCTTCATCCGGCGGTGTATGTCTCGGCGGCAGGCGCTGCGCCTGGCTGCACCGTCACCGCGGTCCCGTAGGCGACCACCTCGGACATGATGCCGCCGATCTCGTTGCAGTCGAAGCGCATCGCCACGACAGCATTGGCGCCCAGAGCGCGCGCTTCGCGCCACATGCGCTCACGAGCCTGATTGCGGCTGTCCGTCAGCAGCCTCGTGTAACCGGTGACCTCTCCGCCAGCAACTGTCGTGAGCTGCGCCCCGAGGTTGCTGAAATAGTTGCGGGCCCGCACGACCAGCCCGAACACGTCCCCGTGAACCTCGGTGATCCGGTAGCCAGGAATCTCGTTCATCGTCACGATGAGGACAGGCAGGGTGTCGGTGAAGCGCGCGGCGCTCGGAATCCTCGGCGCGCCCCGGCCGTCAGCACCGCAATGAGTGCAGAATTCCTCACCGGAATCATTCGCGGACCCGCACCGCCCGCACTGCCAGACCTCGGCCTGCTGCGCATGCCCGATCACGTGTTCGCGTGCAACGTCAGCCTGAGACTTCTTCCCGCCGCCTTGACTCATGGCCACCTTCTTGCGTCCGACCCGTCACGGCTCGAACGCTACCAGCGAAGCAGTTTCTGCGCCCTCGGTGCTCACCGAGGGCGCAGGCCCGCAGGCTCGGGCGGGCGTTAGCATTAAGGCATGCTCCTGCTGCTGGTATGGCTAGCGATCGGCGGACTGATCATCGGCGGGCTGGGGCGTCTCCTGGTGCCCGGCCCGAACCCGATCGGCCTGATCCGGACCGCCTTGATTGGCCTGGCCGGGTCGTTCCTGGGCGGGTTCGTCGCCCGTTATGCCATCGGGCTGCACTACCGCTATTCGTTGCTGGCGGGGTTCATCCTCGCCGTGATCTTCGCGGCGATCATCGTCGCGGCGATTGACCGCCGCCCGTCAGCGAGACGATAGAACGTCCTTTCTGCCGCCGGTCGCGCGTCCAGGGCATGAGTCCGGGTGCGGCGGGCTGACCTGTCCCGTTCGCGCTGTGGTCAGGCGGCAGGTGGGGTCTCTCCGGGGTGCTCGTCGGCGTGTGCGATGTGCAGCAGCGAACGCCAGATCGCCGCCAGGATGACGGCCGATCCGGCGAAGGCGAACCAGAATGGCGCGGTGATGCCCCACACTGAGGCGACAAGCCCGCCGAGCACCGACCCGATTACGATGCCGCCGACCACGCCGGTGAGATAGACACTGCCGACGCGGCCCTGGAACTCGGCGGGCACGGCCCGCTGGCGGACGCTCGTCGAGGTCGTTCCCCAGATGAACGCGTGCGCGCCGAAGATCACGAAGACAATGAGCGCGAGCCAGGCCCAGCGGGTCAGCGCGAGCGCCAGGTGGGTCAGCGTCTCGATGATTAGCCCGCCGCGCATGATGACACCCAGCCGGACGTGCCGCTCGAGCCAGCCGTAGGACGCGGTGCCCAGCAGGCCGCCGACCGCGATCGCCGTGGTGAGGAGCCCGAATCCGAGAGGACCCATGCCCAGCCGCTCGCGGGCGTAGAGGACCAGGACCGACCAGGCGGCGCCGAAAGTGACATTGAAGGTGAAAATCGTGATCGCCAGCGTCCGCAGAGCGGCGTGCGCCCAGAGCCAGTTCCACCCCTCGCGGATGTCATCGCGCACCCTGGACTGCCCGCGCGAGCCATGCGCCGGCAGCCGCACCCGCGAGATCAGCAGCACGCCGCCCAGCACGCAGACGCTCTCGCTGGCGAACGGCAGCGCCATCCCGGCCGCGAACAGCGCGGCGCCGACCGGCGGGCCGGCCATCTGGTTCCACACGACCACCCCGGTCATCGCACGCGCGTTCGCGATGCCCAGGTCGGCCTTGCCGACCAGCATCGGCAGCAGCGTGGCGGTCGTGGTGTCGCCGAAGGTCTCGTTCACCCCGAACAGGAACAGCGCTGCCAGGACCACCGCCACGTCGACCCGGTGCGTCAGGATCGACGCCGTCAGCAGCAGCAGGATCATCACCCGCACCAGGCCGGTGATCATGACGATCGCGCGCCGGTTCACCCGGTCGGCGACCACCCCGGCATACAGGCCGAACATCAGCCAGGGCACCCGCTGCAGGAACACGGCCATCGCCACCGTCAGCGGATTGTGCGTCTGGGACGCTATCAGCAGCGGCCCGGCCGCGAGAGTGATCCCGTCGCCGAGGTTCGTCACCCACGATGAGGCCAGCAGCCAGCGGAAACCGCGGCCAAGGCGCGATGGCGCGATCAACTCGGCGAACCGGCGCACTACGACTGCCCGTCCGCCCTGCCGCCATCATCGCGGACGGTCAGGAGATGGCTGCCTTGACCAGCTCGATGACCCTTTTCTCCACCGCGGGGCTCCACTCCTGGAGCGCGTACGACACCGGCCAGATGTCGCCGTCGTCAAGGTTCGCCGCCTCCTGGAAGCCCAGGGTTGAGTACCGGTAGCTGAACTTGCCCGCATCCTGGAAGAAGACGACGATCTTGCCGTCGGAGTTCGTGTAGGCGGGCATCCCGTACCAGGTCTTCGGCGACAGCTCCGGGGCGGCCGCGGTCACCGTCACGTGCACGCGCTCGGCGAGCGCACGATCCTCCGGCGCCATCTCCGCGATCTTGTCAAGGACCGCCTGCAGGCCATCGGCCTTCCTGGCGCCCTTCTTGCCCTCGGCGCGCAGTTCGGCGGCGCGCTCCTTCATCGCGGCACGCTCCTCGGCGCTGAAGCCGCCGGACTCGGCACTGGCATTCTTCTCAGGCATTCGCGGGCTTCCCTTCCCGGCGCACGGGGGCCCGGCGTCAAGCCGGCCCATCGTCGAAATGCTAGACCCGGCCACACCGGGGCGCTTCTCGATTCCTGACCGGCTCGAGGGCCGGGCCGGGGCGCTCAAGTGGCGGCCACCTGCACTTACGGAACATCCGCCACCTACGAAACGTCCGCCCGGTAAGCGCAGGGCCAGGCGGGTTGGGGCGTTCTTGCTCACAGGAGCTGTTGTGCGCGGCAGCCGCGCGGCGGGTCACCTCAGGCGCGCACCGAATAGTCGATCGCCGAGGGCAAAAAGAGGTCGGGCGCCCACGCGTCGTAGAGGGCGCCGTCGTAGCCGGCGATGGCCGGTCCAAGCTCGTTGACGGCCGATGCGTCCGGGATCGCTGCGGCGGCCGTCCATTTCGTGCCGTTGAAATAGGCCCAGTCGACGGCGAGCGTGGAGTCGCTGATCCACGACTCATAGAGCAGCGTGCCCTTGACCGCCAGGGCAGGGCCGGCCTCCGACGTCGCCCCGATGGCCGCCGGGGACGACCACGAGGTGCCGTTGAACGTCGCGTATTCCAGCTCGCTGGTGCCCGTCACCCACGAGGCGTACAGCTTGCCCTGGTAGGCGGCCAGCGGGGTGCCGCTGTACCCAAAGCCTGCACTGCTGGTGGACGGGATGGTCGCCTGCGCCGTCCAGCTGGTGCCGTTGAACGCCGAATACCACACCTTGTACGGCGAGGACTGGCCGGTCCACGCCAGGTACAGGTCACCGTTGTAGGCGGTCAGGCCGGCGGTGGAGGTGGGGTTCGCCAGGGCCGAGGGCACTTTTGCCTGGGCCGTCCAGGAGGTGCCGTTGAACGCCGCATAGTAGACGTGATATGGGCTCGATTGTCCCTGCCAGGCGACGTACAGGTCACCGTCATAGACCCCCAGCGCCGGGCCGGTGTCGTTGTTGGTGAGCGCCTGCGGGACGGCCGCCGGGGTCGTCCAGGTCTTGGTCGTGCCGCTGTAGGCCGAGTACAAGATCTGATACGGGCTCGACGGCCCCTGCCACGCCGCGTACAGCAGCCCGTCGTAGGAGGCCAGCGCCGGCGTGCCCCCGTTCGTCATCGCCGCCGGGATACTGGCGGGGCCGACCCAGCTGGCCGACGGTGAGGCCGCGCCGGAATGCCCTGCAGCGGCGGCCTGCGCGGCTCCCGGGGCTAAGGCCATGGCGGCAGCGACGCACGCCGCCAGCATCGCCACGCCGACTCGGCTCCTGCTTCGCATCCGGCGGATGCCCGCGCCCGGCAACCTGATATCCATCGAGCCTCCCGCCGCCGCGCCTGCCGGACCGTCACGGGCCAGGACGCGCCTGTCCAGTATGTCGTGGGTCGCCGCGGTTCCACAATGATCAGCAAGCACCGGTGGCCCACGGCGGAGAGGGCCGCTGCGGCGGGCCCACCCTCGCCGCTCCCAGCCTTCGCCTGCGGCGACAATGGGGGAGTGCGGGCCGCGGCGATCGTCTTCGACTTCGATGGCCTGCTGATGGACACCGAGACCACGATGCTGGAGAGCTGGCAGCACGAGTGGCGACAGCACGGGCTGGAGCTCGACGTCGGCACCTTCTGGGCCCAGCACGGCGGGGACGTGACGGAGCAGCGGTACCAGCGGCTGGCCGCCGCGGTCGGCCCGTCCTACGACCGGGAGCGGAGTCACGCGAGGCGCATCGCCTACCGCGATGAGCTGCACCGGCGCCTTGGCCTGCGCGAGGGGATCGGCGCGTGGCTGCGGCAGGGGCGCGCCGCCGGGATTCGGCTGGCCGTGGCCAGCAGCTCGCCGCGGTCCTGGGTCCGGGGTCACCTGACCGCGGTCGGTCGGCTGGGCGACTTCGAGTTCATCGCGGGCGGCGACGAGGTGGCGCTGCCGAAGCCGGCGCCGGATGTCTACATGCTGGCCCTTGACCGGCTGAGGCTGGACGCCGGCCAGGCGGTCGCAGTGGAGGACTCGGCCCACGGCGTGGCGGCCGCCAGGGACGCCGGCCTGCGCTGCATCGCCATACCCGGCTTGCACGCCGATCTCGCCCGGTTCGGCCGCGCGGACCTGGTGCTGGCCAGTGCCGCCGACCTGAGCCTCGCGGAGGCACTCGCCAGGCTGGACGGCTGATATAACTTAACATAATGCTCATTATCGGCACTCTGGCTACCGGCACTCTGGCTACCGGGCTTCGAGCATGTGGGGCTTCGATGTCCTGTCTCATTCAACTGAGGCAACGGATGTGATCATGATGAGGCACCTTTAGGCGAACAGCGACGCCAGGTGATCGTCTAGGACTGCCAGTGCCTCGTCGGGGGTACAGGCGCCGACGAGCGCAGGCCCGCGCAGTCCTTGGACAACCGCGCACAGGTAGCAGGCGGCACGATGGGCGTCGAGGTGCCCCGGAATCTCGCCGTTGGCACCGTGGTGAGCTCGGCATCGCGACTCCGCCCGCCTGGACGGCCCGGCCTGGCTCCGGTACCGTCGCATTCGGGGAAAGTGATTATGCAGGGGCGGCTATGGCTGGCGCGGGCTTTTCAGGCAGGGCACGGAACGCGGCGCGCAGGCAGGCCCTTTCGCCGGAGGCACCGTTACGCGCCGCATTCTTGCCGGCCGTCCTCAGCGCTGCCCTCCTTGCTGGCCTGGGCTTAATAGGGCTGACCATCCACGCGTCGGCGGCAGGCGCTGACGCTGCCTCGGGTATTGCTGTGCAGGGGAATCAGCTTTACGTGAATGGCCAGTTATTCATTCCGCACGGCTTCAATGTAACCGCCCTGCTGAACTCGAGCTGGTGTGATCAGGCGTCGAAGGCGGCCGGCAATTACGGGCCGGCGGAGCTGGCCGCGGCCATGGGCACGTGGAACGCGAACACCCTGAGATTCCAGGTAAGCCAGCCCGTGCTGGCCGGGCCCGATGGCGCCGCCTACGCGCAGCAGATCCAGGGCGCGGTGGAGATGGCGCGAAGCGCGGGCTTCATCGTCGACATCTCGATGCAGGACCAGTCCCAGGCGTGCGGCCCGGCCGAGCCACTGCCCAGCCCGGAAACTGAGAGCGCCTGGGCAACACTGATTACTGACACTTCCCTCTCGAGTGATCCCGGCATCATGTTCGAGCTCTTCAATGAGCCGCAGAACTCGGCGGTGACGACGCCGGCGACCAGCCCGCACCAGGAGACCTGGGCGGACTGGCTCAGCGGCGGCTGGCTGATAGAGCCCACGGCAGCACAGGCCTGGCAGGCGTACACGCCGGTCGGCTTCCAGGAACTTGTCGACTACATGCGCGAGACGCTGGAGGTGACCAACGGTACTGATAGCTGACGGGGCCAGCCACGTTCTTGGCCAGGCTCTCGATGTATTCTCCGGCGACCTCATGGTCGACACCGCTCTTGACCCCACCCAGTGCGGCACCGAGAGAGGCGGCGGCGGATCCGACTTCCTGAATGACTACATGGATACGTTCCCGGCCGCTGGCGCCCCTCCGGACACGACGCCGCCGACGGTTCCCGGTAACGTGACGGCAACGCTGTCCGCTGACGGGGGCTCGGTCGATGTGTCCTGGTCGGCCTCGACGGACAACGTCGGGGTGACCGGGTATGACGTGTACTGCGACGGCACCGAGGTCGCCACGGTCGGCGGGACCACGACGTCGTATGTTGATAGCGGGCCCGCGGATCCGATGGGTGATTCCTGCACGGTGGACGCCTTCGACGCGGCGGGCAATGTCAGCGCGCAGAGCGAGCCGGCCGCGGTCGCGGACACGACGCCGCCGACGGTTCCGGCGGGACTGACCCTGCAGTCAGCCACCGGGACGTCGATCAGCTTCCGGTGGAACTCCTCGACCGACAACGTTGGCGTGGCCGGGTACTACATATACCGCGACGGCTCCATGGTGGGCACATCTGCCACCAGCAGCTACACCGACACCAGTGTGAGGAATGGCACTGCCTATACCTACGAGGTGTCCGCCTATGACGCCGCCGGTAACGTCTCCGGCACCTCGGCTCCGGCCTCATTCTCGACCCAGCCCGGCGACAGCGCCCCCACCACCCCGGCCAGCGTGAAAGCCACCGCCACGGTTCCCTACCGGGTGAAACTGTCCTGGTCGGCATCGACTGACGTCGGCGGTTCCGGGCTGGCCGGCTATCGCATCTATCGCAGTGACGCGCCCGGCACCATCCTGGCCACCGTTGGGCCTAGTGTCACCAGCTACGCCGACACCAGGGTGAAGGCCAAGACGGCCTATACCTACGCCGTGGTGGCCTTCGACGCCGCAAATGACCAGAGCGGCGCCGGAAAGTCCAATTCTGTTACCACCCCGGCCGGGAAGACCACCAGGGCTCCTACCGCGCCCAGCAAGCTCAGGGTCTCGGCCAAGACAGCCACCAGCGTGACCTTCACCTGGGCGGCCTCGACCGACGCGGACGGGATAGCCGGCTACCACGTTTATCGCGACGGCGCCTACATCGGTGACACTGCCGGTCCTGGCACCACCAGGTTCGCCGATACCGGGCTGACCGGGTCCACCACCTACACCTACACGGTGGTGGCCTTCGACGGCTCGGCCAACGTGTCGGCCGGCTCCCCCGCGCTGAAGGTGACCACAAAGGCGCCCTGAGCTAGTGCGCCGGTCAGGTAGTCAGGCAGCTCACGAGAACTATCAGCGTCGCTGGGACTCCGCTGCGGTAACAGCTACAGCGGAGTCCCAGCCACGCTGCTGGCCCTCCGCCAGTCCGCTGAGGTCACCGTAGCCGGAGCCGCACCACCCGCTACGAACAGGAATCAGCACACCCCTTGACGGCCCGCTGGCGCCACGCCAGAACCCGACCCGCTACTTTGACCGGCGCTCGTCGCCGCGACCACCTCCCGCACGCACGGGAGCTGGTCGCCCACGGCGACCACGCCCATCCGCGCGCATGCCTCACCTGCTGCACGATCTGCAGGTAGGGCGGCACTCCGGACCGCCCGTCCACCCGGAATCTGATCATGCCGATGCTCCAATGACTTAGGTGGGTAAGCCTGCACGGTCCTTGGACAACTGGCGCAGATGACGGGTAGTCGATAGGTTACATAGAGTGATATCAGAGATTCGCCGGGCGACTGCGCTGATCGATCGAACCGACGGATGTCCCTGCGACGCCGTATCCGCTTTTGACGAGGAGCGTGCAGCCCTGAACGAGACAGTCCTGGATCCGGTGAGCGCGGAATGGCCCGGGTCCTTACCCGGCCGCCGGCCGGGACCTCCGCGGCCAGCGCCAGGACTCGCGGGCCCGGGCGGGCCGGCGCTGCCGCCCGTCGTGACGTCACCAGGTGGATCAGGGCCCGCTGCAGGTCGCGGTCCGGCCCGGCGGTCCTCGGCCTCCAGATCGCGACCGGCATCCTGGTCGCGATCTATCTCGCTTCGACAGTCTTCAGGGCGCGTAACACGGCCAGCTCCTTTTATGACGGCTGGATCGGCAATCTTGGCTACGGCGGGTGCGCCGTGTTGTGCGCCTGGCGCGCGGTCAGCGATCGACGACAGCGGCTCGCCTGGGCGGCGATCGCGCTCAGCCTTGGCCTGTTCACGGTAGGTGCGGTGCTCTGGACGACCACCGTGCAGTTCTGGAACCCGGTACCGTACCCGTCGATCTCCGATGTCTTCTTCCTGCTGTTCTACCCGATTGCCTACACCGGCGTGGGACTGCTCGTCCGCGCCAGCGCCCCCAGGGGGTCCGGCACCATCTGGCTGGACGGCCTCATCGCCGCGCTGGGCGTGGCATCGCTGGCATCCGTCCTGGTCATTGTTCACATCTCCCGTGGCAGCCGGGGCAGCTTCGCGGCGATCGCGACGAACCTGGCGTATCCCGTCGGTGACCTCGTGCTCGTCATGATGCTGGTCGTCGTCTTCGTGATGCGCGGCTGGCGGCCGGGAGCGCCCTGGTGGGCGCTCGGGGCGGGGTTTGGCATCTTCGCGATCGCGGACACGGTGTACGTGCTGCGGGTCACGTAGGGCACCAACGTCACCGGTACCCCGCTGGACAGCCTCTGGCTCATCGGCGCTTTTCTCGTCTCGGTCGCCGCCTGGCAGCGCGGCGACATCAACCGCGACCTGGCTAGCCGGCGGCAGCCCGTCGTCGTGCCTGCCCTGTTTATGATCAGCTCGCTCGGCATCGTCGCCGTCGACGGCGTCTGGGTAAAACTGCTGCCCCTCGGCGTCATGCTCGCGGTGCTGACACTGCTCGTCGCCGTCGCCCGGCTCGGGCACGCCTACCGGCAGCTAGGTGTCCTCGCCGACACCAGGCGCGAGGCCCGCACGGACGAGCTCACCGGGCTCGCGAACCGCCGGCTCTTCTACGAAACCCTGCAGGGATGCATCGAGGGGGAAGGCGGACCGGCAGAGATCGCGGTCCTCATCATCGATCTCGACCGGTTCAAGGAGATCAATGACAGCCTCGGTCACCAGGCCGGCGATGACGTACTGCGCCAGCTCGCGCCCCGCCTCAGCCCGGTCGTGGGGACGGCCGGAACACTCGCCAGGCTGGGCGGAGACGAATTCGGCGTGATCGTCGCGCCGCTCGGCTGCGTCGCCGAAGCTACCCGGCTGGCGGACCGGATAGCTGACGTGCTCAGGCGTCCGATGCCGATTGCCGGGATGAGCCTGCGCATAGACGCCAGCATCGGCATCGCGGTTTGCCCCGAGCACGGCACCACGGCCGACATCCTGCTGCGCAAGGCCGACGTGGCCATGTACGAGGCCAAGCGGAACCATCATTGCTGGGAGCTGTACGCGTCTGATCGCGACATCCATACCCGGCAGCGGTTCGAGCTGCTGGCCGAGCTGCCCGGCGCGCTGACGCGGGGCGAGCTGGTCGTGCACTACCAGCCGAAGCTCGACCTGGCGACCGGCACGGTGCCGGGGGTCGAGGCGCTCGTTCGCTGGCAGCACCCCGTGCACGGGCTGCTCGGCCCGGACCGGTTCATCGGGCTGGCCGAGCACGCCGGCCTTATCGACACGCTCACCATGACCATTCTGGATCTGGCCCTGACACAGCAGGCTCAATGGTGCCGCGACGGCCTGGACCTCAACGTAGCGGTCAACGTGTCGGCGACCAGCCTGCGCGACGAGGGCCTGCCCGGCAAGATCGCCGTGCAGCTGCTACGGCACGGCGTGCCACCATCGCGCCTCACCATCGAAATCACCGAGAGCTCTCTGATGGCCGACCCCGACCTCGCCATTCGCCTGCTCGGGCGCCTCAGCCAGCTCGGCGTCCTGATCTCGGTAGATGACTACGGCACCGGATTCGCATCGCTGACCTACCTCCGCGAGCTCCCGGTCGATGAGCTGAAACTCGACCGCAGCTTCCTGGTCGGCGTTCCGGAGGACGCCAGGGCACTGTCGATCGTGCGCTCGACGATTGAGCTCGCCCACACGCTCGGCCTGAGGATCGTGACCGAAGGGGTGGAAACGCAGGAGGTCCTCGACCTCGTCACCGCGCTCGGTTGCGACGCCGCCCAGGGCTACCTCATCGGCCGTCCGGTTCCGGCCGCCGAGCTGTATGGCGCCCTCGGCAGGCTCGCCGCCAGACCCTCACTCCGTGTCCCGCGTCAGGGTGCGACTGCCCAGGGCGAGGTCTACCGGGGGTCGTGAGGGAGACGGCTTCCGACGCGGTGTCCTCCAGGCCGGTACCCCTGGGATCCGTTCGCTCGCGGCCGGGATAATGCCAGCCATGCACCAAGCGGACAAGGCCGAGCTGGCCTGGATCAGGGAACTGAGCTCGCCGACCATCGGCGAGGTGACTCATCCCGGCTTCCCCGCCTACCTCCGGGTCCCGCACCCGGCTCAGGACAGCGACTACCAGCCCGTCACCTGGGCGCACATCGCCGCGGGCAACGGCCGGGAGCTGCAGGCCCTGGACACCTACGCCGACGTCGCGCCGGAGGAGTCATCCGCCTGGCTGGACCTGGCCGCGCCCATGCAGGGCGAACTCGAAGAAAACCTGCTGGCCCGGCTCACGGCCCTGCTCAGCGCCCATACCAGCACCCCCGGCCGCTGCACGTTCCTGTTCCACGGCAGCTGGTTCAACGAGCCCCTCCCCCCCAGGCGCAGCGGAGATCACCTTCCGGAACGCGTGCTACATCGCGGTCGCCGGCGACCCCGCCGAGCTGCTCTCGTTCCCGGTCAGCGCCGAACTGTGGTGGCCTGCCGACCACTCCTGGGTGGTCGCCACTCCCCTGGATAACGAGTCATCCTTCATCGGCTGTGGCCTCGCCACTGCCCGCGCGATCCTCGACGATGACGGCATGGAAGCCCTGCCGGTCAGCGCCGCTGACAGCTTCCTGGGCCTCTGAGCAGGGCACGCTCAGCCGAAGAGTTCCCGGAGGACTGCGGCGGACCTGGGAGATACAGGTTCATCCGGGTAGAAGTCGGCGCATATCTGCAGGGCCTCGCCGGAAGACTCCACTCCGATGATGCCGGCGAGCAGGCGGAGGTCGTCGATGTCGCGCGTCCTGGCGGCAAGTGACTTCATCGCGAAGATGTGCTCCGGCGAGGCAGCCATGACACGCAGTCCGGGATGGTCGAACACCCGGCGTTTCCCGAGGTCGTCCTTGCCGGAGATGTAGACGCTTGCCTGCTCGTTCAGCCACCAGGGAGGCAGCCCCAGGTCATCGGCGACTCGCCTGGCCTCCTCCAGGACGATTCCGTGCGGCAGGAACCTCGCATCGACATCGCGGGTGACGCGGGAGGCGTCGTACGCCAGTGCCATGGCAGCACCGCCCACCACAAACACATCGGCGACGACGCCCCTGCGGGCGAGGCGCTCGCCTAGGTCGGTGAAGGCACGCTCAAGTTCCGCCCGGCCAAGGAGGACATCGCCAGCCTCGCTCACGCCGCCTCCAGGTCTCTGGCGGAGAGGTACACGCCGTGCTTGCGGAAGGCGGCCGGCGCCCAGACCAGGGCGTCGGCCCGCTGGATTTTCAGTTCTGCCGGGAACCACGGGCGGCGCAGCACGCGCAGGTCAGCCCAGTCCGGCGGGGCCAGGTCGTGCTGCGCGGCGAGATGCTCGGCCAGCGCCGCCAGCAGCGTGTCCCATCGCTCATCCCCGGTGGGGGACGGCTCAGCACGCAGCAGCGACGGCTGGACGTCTGCCGGCTCCCACCGGTACTCCTCCAGGAACTCCCACACGAGCTTCCACCGCACCTTGCCATCGGCGGTCCGCGCCAGGCGGCCAGCAAGGTCGGCGAGCGTCATGGGACGGTAGACCGTCACGCGCACCTCCCGTGGGCTGCGAGTTCCTGTCCGAGCATACGGCGCCCGGTAATCCCCACCCTGGGATCGCCGCACTGGACCCAGGCCGTCGATCACCCGGCGGGAGAATGATCAGGGCCAGCCGGAGTTTGCCAGCTGGATGAATAGCCCAGATGGCATGATCATCAGCTCGCTGCTGCCCTGGATGACGTTCGCCGGACCCTGCTAGTCGACTTCGGCGAGGGCCCGGGCGAACTGCGCCGCGTACAGCCGCGCGTACGCGCCGCCGGCGGCCAGCAGGCCGGCGTGCGTGCCCTGCTCTACGATGCTGCCGGACTCCATCACCAGGATCAGGTCGGCGTCGCGGATCGTGGACAGCCGGTGCGCGATCACGAAGCTCGTCCTGCCGCGCCGCAGCGAGTTCATCGCCCGCTGGATGAGGACCTCGGTGCGGGTGTCGACCGAGCTGGTCGCCTCGTCCAGGATCAGGATGGCCGGGCGGGCCAGGAACGCCCGGGCGATGGTGATCAGCTGCCGCTCCCCCATGCTGACGCTCGAGCCCTCGTCGTCAAGCACCGTGTCGTAGCCGTCGGGCAGCGTGCGCGCGAACCGGTCCACGTAGGTCGCCCGTGCCGCCTCGGTGATCTGCTCGCGGGACGCCCCGTCGGCGCCGTAGCCGATGTTGTCCGCGATGCTGCCGCCGAACAGCCAGGCGTCCTGCAGCACCATCCCGGTCCTTGACCGCAGGTCGTCGCGGGTCATGGCGGTGATGTCGATGCCGTCGACGGTGATCTGCCCGCTGCTGACCTCGTAGAAGCGCATCAGCAGGTTGACCAGCGTCGTCTTGCCCGCGCCCGTCGGGCCGACGATGGCGACCGTCTGGCCGGGCTCGACGGTCAGCGACAGATCCTCGATCAGCGGCACATCCGGGGCATACCGGAAGCTGACGTGGCGGAACTCGACCCGGCCCCGGACCGTCGCCGGCACCAGTGGCTCGGCCGGATCGGGCCGCTGCTCGTCCGCGTCCAGCAGCGCGAAGACCCGCTCCGCCGAGGCGATGCCGGACTGCAGCAGGTTCGCCATGCTGGCCACCTGGGTCAGCGGCTGGCTGAACTGCCGCGAGTACTGGATGAACGCCTGCACGTCACCCAGCGACAGCTGCCCCGAGGCCACCCGCAGGGCCCCGACCACGGCTACCAGGACGTAATTCAGGTTGCCGACGAACGTCATCACCGGCTGGATCGTGCCGGAGATGAACTGCGCCCTGAAGCTCGCGCCGAACAGCCTGTCGTTGTGCTCGGTGAAGGTGCTCATGGCCTGCTCGCCCTGGCCGAAGACCTTCACCAGCGAGTGCCCGGTGTACATCTCCTCGATGTGGCCGTTGAGCTTGCCGGTCACCGACCACTGCCGGACGAACTGCGGCTGGGCCCGCTTGCCGATGCGCGCGACGAGGAGCACCGATACCGGCACGGTCACCAGCGCGATCAGCGCGAGCAGCGGCGAGATAAGCAGCATCATGCTCAGCACGCCGGCGATGGTCAGCACCGACGTCACCATCTGGCTCAGCGTCTGCTGCATCGACTGGCCGAGGTTGTCGATGTCGTTCGTCACCCGGCTGAGGATCTCGCCACGCGGCTGGCCGTCGAAGTAGCTCAGCGGCAGCCGGGACAGCTTGGCCTGGACCTGCTCGCGCATCCGGAACACAGCGCGCTGCACCAGCGTGGTGGTCACCCGGAACTGCAGCAGGCTGCCGACCGCGGATGCGGCGTAGATCACCAGGACCGTCAGCAGCACATGCCCGACCTGGCCGAAGTCGATGCCGCGCCCGGCCGTCAGGTGGATCGAGCCGATCAGGTCGGCAAGCGTGCCCTGGCCCTCGCGGCGCAGCCGGGCAACTTCCTGGGCCCTGGTCACCCCGGCCGGGATGTGCTGGCTGATCAGGCCGGAGAAGATCAGGTCCGTGGCGTGGCCGAGAATCCTCGGCCCGAGCACCGACAGCGTGACGCTGGCGGTGGCCAGCACCAGGGCCAGAGCGGCGAGCGGCCGCTCCGGCCGCAGCGTGCCCAGCAGCCTGCGGCTGGAGCCGCGGAAGTCCAGTGACTTCTCGGTGGACATGCCGCCCATGAAGGCGCCGGGCCCGCGCCCACCGCCCGGCACCGATCCCGGCGCCGGCCCGGGACCGCGCCGCGGCACTGCCCGCTCCCCCGGCACCGGCTGACCCGTCGGCTCCGGCCGCTCCCCCGCCGCGCGCTCCCCCGGCACCGGCTGACCCGTCGGCACCGGCTGCTCTTCCGGCCCGCTGAGCCCGCCGCCCGGCGGCCCGGTCACGCCGCAGCCTCCTGCTCGGTGAGCTGGGACAGCACGATCTCCCGGTAGGTCTCGTTGCTGCCCATCAGCTCGTCATGCGTGCCGGTCGCGACCACCCGGCTCGCGTCGAGCACCACGATGCGATCGGCCCGGCGGATGGTGCTGACCCGCTGTGCCACGATAACGACGGTCGCGTCGCCGGTCTCGGCCGCCAGCGCCGCGCGCAGCGCGGCGTCGGTCGCGTAGTCCAGCGCGGAGAAGGAGTCGTCGAAGAGGTAGATCCGCGGGCGGTGCACGAGGGCGCGGGCGATGGCCAGCCGCTGCCGCTGGCCGCCGGAGACGCTGGTGCCGCCCTGCGCGATCGGCGCGTCCAGGCCGCCGGGCATCTGCTCGACGAACTCGCGTGCCTGCGCGGTCTCCAGCGCCCGCCAGAGCTCCTCGTCGGTGGCGTCAGGCTTGCCGTACCGCAGGTTCGACGCGACGGTGCCGGAGAACAGGTACGGCCGCTGCGGAACGAGGCCGACCGCGCCGGACAGCACCGCCGGATCCATCTCCCGCACGTCCACGCCGTCGATGAGGACGCTGCCGCCGGTGGCGTCCATCAGCCGCGGGATGAGGCTCAGCAGCGTCGTCTTGCCGCTGCCGGTGCCGCCGATGATCGCGGTGATCTCGCCCGGCCGCGCCGTCAGGCTGACGGCGCGCAGCACCGGATCCTGCGCGCCGGGAAAGCGGAACTCCACGTCCCGGAGCTCAAGGCGGCCCCGCAGGTCCGGCACCTGCACCGGGTTCGCCGGCTGGACGATGTCGGGCTCGGTGTCCAGCACCTCCACGATCCGCTCGGCGCAGACCTCGGCCCGCGGCACCAGCATGAACATGAACGTCGCCATCATGACGGACATCAGGATCAGCAGCAGGTACGTCAGGAACGCGGTCAGCGAGCCGATCTGCATCGAGCCTTCGGCCACCAGGTGCCCGCCGAACCACAGCACGGCGACGCTGGAGAGGTTCAGCACCAGCATCACCGACGGGAACATCAGCGCCATGAGCCGGCCGGTGCCGAGCGAGACGTCGAGCAGCTCGTTGCTGGCCGCGGCGAAGCGATCCCGTTCGCGGTCCTCGCGGACGAACGCCCGGACGACCCGGACCCCGGTGATCTGCTCCCGCAGCACGCTGTTGATCCGGTCGATGCGCTGCTGCATGAGGCGGAACAGCGGTCGCATCCGCGAGATGATGAGGCCGACGATGATGGCCAGCAGCGGAACGGCGACCAGCAGCAGCGACGACAGCTTGACGTCCTGGTTGAGCGCGAGCAGGATCCCGCCGACGCACATGATGGGCGCTGCCACCATCAGCGTGAACGTCATTAGCGCCAGCATCTGGACCTGCTGCACGTCGTTGGTCGTCCTGGTGATCAGCGACGGCGTGCCGAACCGGCCGACCTCGCGGGCGGAGAAGCCCATCACCCGGCCGAACACCGCCTGGCGCAGGTCCCGGCCCAGCGCCATCGAGGTCCGCGCGCCGAGGTAGACGGCGCCGACGGCGCACACGATCTGCACGAGCGCCACGGCCAGCATGAGCCCGCCGGTGTGCATGATGTAACTGGTGTCGCCCTTGATCACCCCGTTGTCGATGATGTCGGCGTTCAGGGTCGGCAGGAAGAGCGTCGCCAGCGTCTGCACGAGCTGCAGCAGCACCACCAGGGCCAGCGGTCTGGAGTAGGGCCGCAGGTAGTCGCGTAGCAGCCGGATCAGCACGTGAGCTCGTTAGCGGTCAGCAGATCTCTGATCCGGCAACTCTAGCCCAGCGGCGCCAGCACCAGGCTCAGCCCAGCGGCGCCAGCACCAGGCTGATCATGGCTCCCTTGCCGCTGGCGGTGGCGCCGACGGACGCGGTCTGCGCCGGGTAGGTGCCGGGGGGCAGCCCGGTGCCGCTGTCCGCGATGGCCGCCGTGACGTGCGCGGAGCCCGTGCCGATCGTCTGGTTGCGCTGTGTCACGCCGGCGGGCAGCGTCCACGCGGTGGTGGAGGACGACTTGTCGGACCAGAACGACACCACCCACGAGCCGCCGCCGGCCACCGCGACCGCCGGCGCGGCGTGCGAGGCGACGCCGGAGTCGGACGCCCCGGCCGTGACCGGAGCCGCCGAGCTCACGTTGGCGTAATCGACCAGCTGGACGGCGACCGGGCCGGCGCTCGTCACCGACGCGGTCACCGTCGATCCGGCGTCCGCGGAGGTGGCCGTCTTCTCGAACACCTCGGCCTGCAGCGGCGCGGAGTCCTGCGTCGCCACCGCGGTCCACCCGGCGGGCGTCATGATCGCGTTCGCGGCGCTGCTGGTCGTGGTGACGTAGAGCAGCTCATGGTCCCCTGCGCTGACCGCGCCCGGCGTGGTGACCGAGGCGCTGGTGCCGGACTTGACGTAGCCGCCGGCCGACGCCGTGTAGGAGATGGGAGGACCGGCCGCGGCAGCCGCGAACAGGCCGCGCGAGCGCCAGTCGTTGCCGTCGATCGCCGGGCCGGAGACCGTCGTGTCGGTCGCCGTGTTGACCGACGGGTCAAGGCCGTTGGTGCCGCCGTTGCTGAACGACACCGAGTGCAGCGTGCCGTCCGCGCTGCTGGCGTAGTACAGCGTGCCGCCGGACAGGAACATGCCGGCGATATTGGCGAAGTTGCCGCCGGTCGCGGAGAACTCCTGGCCGCCGACGACGCCGCTGTCCGGGCTGAAGTAGCGCCAGGACAGGCTGGCCTGGCCGAGCAGGCTGTAGTACAGCCTGCCGTCGGAGTAGAACGCGCCCGTCACGTCCGGGAGCTCCGCGTAGTACCCGCTCTTGACGCCCTGATAGGTCTGCCCCGAGCCGGTCTGCACGTTGTCCCAGGCCGGGTCGTCGTACGGGTCGATCGCGACAGGCGTCCCGACCGTCGTGCCGTCGAAGCTGGCCTTCCAGAAGTTCTCGCTGCTGTCGCCGTAGAAGATGGTCGACCCGACCATGAAAGCTCCGCGCGTCGAGCCCCAGGCGATGCCCGTGGCCGGCACCGTGGTCAGCGCGCCGATCGTGGTCAGCCCCCCGATCATGGTCCCGGACACCTGCCGGTAGGCCAGCGAGTCCTCAGGTTCGCCGCCCGTGGTGATCACGCTGGAGCCGTCCCTGACGATCTCGATGCCGTCGATCAGCGGGTTCTCGACCTCGTGGTCGAAGACGATGTTCACGTCGCCGGCGTAGCTGCCGGAGGCTGGCACGGTGATGTCGAACGCCTGCATGGTGCCGGTCTGGTCCCCGGCGCTGGCGACGATGTCGTAGTGGGCGAGCACCTCGGTGCCGTTGAGGTAGACGTCGAACACCCGCTGGCCCGGCTGGCTGGTGCCGGGCCAGCGGTTGGCGAAGTACAGCCGGACCTCCACCTGCGTGCCATCGGCGACCGGGAAGTTCCAGGTCATCGGCGGGCTGTCGGTCGGGCTCCACCGCTCCGTGTTGAAGATCGCGCTCGGCGTGCTGGCAGGCACCGTGGCGTCGACGCTGCTGACCGGGCCGTAGCTGGCCGTGTTGCTCTGGTCGTTGCGGTACGCCGCGCCCGGATCGGTGTTGCTCTGGTCGGAGATCCAGTTCGGCCCGTTGTCGGTCGCGGCGATGGCCGGGCCGCCGGCGTCGACGCGGTAGAGGACGTTGGTGTTGCTGGAGTCCGCGGGCTGGCCGGCCTCGTACACGTTCGCCGGCAGCGACGTCGTCGCGGTGGACGCCGGCGTGTACCCGCCGGCCAGCGGGAAGAAGGCGATCTCGTCGCGCTTGTACTTGAAGTCGCCGATGTAGTTCGTGTCGCTGCCGACGTAGAGGCCGCTGGAGGTGGCGAGCAGCGCGTACGCGCCGGCGCCGCGCGGGTTGCGGCCGGGGTTCCAGGCCAGCGGCAGGCCGCTGGCCGGATCGAGTGCCGCCATCCCGGGCCGCGCCGTCGCGCCCGCGGCGGCATGGTCCGACCCGTTCGGGTTGTTGACCCAGCGCTCGTGCCCGCCGACGTAGATGGCCGTCCCGGTCACGGCCACCGACCAGAAGCTGTCGTTGCCGGTGTAGTCGACCCAGGTCGGCTGCACGTCGGTGCCGGTGTCGGTGGTCGACCAGCGGGACGCCGAGTCGCACAGCGACCGGGTGCCGTCGGTGTTGTCGCTGATGCCGCCGCCGCCGGTCGCGGCGATCGCGAAGTAAGAGCCGTCCGGCGAGAAGTCCACGTCCTCGACATAGGTGTCGAAGGCCGCCGAGTCGCAGGCGCCGCTGAACGCGTCGGTGTTCCAGTTCGGGTCCACGACGGCCGACGAGCCGGTGAGGTCGAGCATCACGATCTGGTCGTGCACGGTCCCGTTGGCGTCCTTGAAGTCGCCGACCACGATGGCCCGCGTGCCGTCCGGGCTGATGTCCATCGCCCGCCCGCCGACGGGCCCGTCCGCGCCGGTGCCGTTGTAGCTGTGGTGCCCGGTCAGCTGCACGTCCATGAACGGGTCGAGCGCCCCGGTGGCCGCGTTGAGCGTGGCGAGACCGTCGTGGGTCACGCTGCCGGCCGTGGTGAAGGTGCCGGTGATGTACAGCCGGCCGCCCGAGGACCGCATCGCCTCGACGATCCCGTTCAGCACCGGCGGGGTGAACCCGGAAACGATCGACCCGTTGCTCAGGTTCAGCAGCGTGATGCCCCTGGACTTGACGCCGTTGACCGTGGTGAACGCACCGCTCACGTACACCGTCCCGGCCGCCGGCCCGGGCAGCACCGCGTCGACCTGGCCGTTCAGCACCGGGGCGAACCCGGTGTCCAGCGCCCCGGTGACCTGGTCGAACGCCACGACGCCAGTGTTAGGGACCGCCGTGGACAACCCGTGCTGGGTGGCGCTGGTGAACGACCCGCCCGCCACGATCCAGGACCCGGCCTGCGCCATCGAGAACACGACGCCGCCGTCGATGTTCGGCGTGAAGCTGGCCGGCACCGAGCTGACCACCTGGCTCTGCGGCACCGACAGCTGCGCCAGGGCCCGCGGGGCCCCGTGGAACGTCAGGGCGGTAGTGAACATCAGTCCCGCGGCCACTACAGTGACGCACGGCACAACGCGGCGGACCGGCACCCTGAATTCCTCCATCGCGCGTAAGCGCAGCGCACGGCCCCCCGCTGATATATCGATACTACGTTACAGAACGCATGCAATGCGTCACAAGAGTATTAAGTTGCTGCTGTGACCCAACGGCGATGTCGCTTTCTCGCTAGATCTCTGCCGGGCCAGGCCCCATGCTGATGGAGTGCATGAGGACACCGAGCGGTGCGTGCGGGCCGTGCAGTCCAGGGACGCCCGCTTCGACGGCTGGTTCTACACCGCCGTCGTCACCACCGGGATCTACTGCAGGCCGAGCTGTCCGGTCACGGCGCCCAAGCCGGAGAACATGCGGTTCTACCCGAGCGCGGCGGCGGCTCAGCAGGCCGGCTTCCGGGCCTGCAAGCGGTGCCGGCCGGACGCCACCCCCGGGTCGCCGCTGTGGAACGAGCGCGGTGACCTGGTCGCGCGGGCGATGCGGCTGATCGCCGACGGGGTGATCGACGCCGGCGGGGTGGCCGGGCTCGCCACCCGGCTCGGCTACAGCGTCCGCCAGGTGGAAAGGCAGCTGCTTGCCGAGCTCGGCGCCGGCCCGCTGGCCCTGGCCAGGGCGCAGCGGGCGCAGACGGCGCGGCTGCTGATCGAGACAAGCGCGCTGCCGATGGCCGATGTGGCCTTCGCGGCCGGCTTCGCCAGCATCAGGACGTTCAACGACACCGTGCGCG
>Ga0302314_10003471_pt1 | contig 29085 bp, 26 predicted proteins | sample III_Palsa_N2_3_FD_200533 | JGI IMG/M metagenome (GOLD analysis project Ga0302314, IMG submission 200533) | Peat permafrost microbial communities from Stordalen Mire near Abisko, Sweden - III_Palsa_N2_3 | ecosystem: Environmental > Terrestrial > Soil > Palsa > Peat permafrost | place: Sweden...
CTGGAGTTCGGCACCGCCGGCCTGCGCGGCGCCGTGGGCGCCGGGCCGAACCGGATGAACCGCGCGGTCGTCCGCGCCGCGACCGCCGCGCTGGCCGGCTGGCTGCGCGACCGGCCCCCGCCCGACCGACCCGACCCGGTCCCGGCAGGCCAGGCCAACCCGCGCGATGTGAATCTGGGCGGGTTGGAACCCGCCCAGATTCACATCGCGCGGCATCCGGCCGCCGCTGCCCCGGCCGGGGCAGCGGCCCCGGACCCGGCTCAAGCCGACGCCGCGATCCCGGACCAGGCCAGCGTGGTCATCGGCTGTGATGCCAGGCACCGATCGGAGGAGTTCGCCGAGGAGGCGGCGCGCGTGCTGGCCGGCGCCGGGATCACCGTGCACATGCTGCCGCCGCGGCAGCCCACCCCGCTGCTGGCGTTCGCCATCCGGCACCTGGGCGCGGCGGCCGGGATCATGATCACGGCGAGCCATAACCCGGCGGCCGACAACGGCTACAAGCTCTACCTGGGAGACGGCGCGCAGATCGTGTCGCCGGCCGACGCCGAGATCGAGGCCGCCATCCGGGCGCTGGGGCCGCTGGCGCGGGTGCCGGTCGCGGCGTCCGGCAGCCCGCTCATCACCCGGCACGGCGACGAGATCGCCCGCGCGTACGTAGATGCGGTCACCGCGCCGTTCCGCGCCCCGCCCGGGGCCGGCTCGATGCGAGTCGTCTACACCCCGCTGCACGGCGTCGCCGGCGGCCTCGCGCTGCGGGCATTCGAGCAGGCCGGCTTCCCCGCTCCCGATCTCGTCACCGCCCAGGCCGCGCCCGATCCCGACTTCCCGACGGTCGCGTTCCCGAACCCGGAGGAGCCAGGCGCGCTCGACCTGGCGCTCGCGCGGGCCCGCGCGCAGGCCGCTGACCTGGTGATCGCCAACGACCCGGACGGCGACCGGCTGGCCGTCGCGGTGCCCGATCCGGAGGTCGCCGGGGGCTGGCGCGCGCTGACCGGCGATCAGCTCGGCGCGCTGCTGGGCGCCTACGTGCTCGAACGCACATCCGCGTGGCCGGACCCGGAGCAGCGGCTGGTCGCGACAACGGTCGTGTCCGGCACCCTGCTGGCCAGCATCGCGGCGTCGGCCGGCGCCAGCTACGCCGAGACGCTGACCGGGTTCAAGTGGATCGTCCGCGCGGGTGACCGGCGCCGCGACCTCCGTTTCATCTTCGGTTACGAGGAGGCACTGGGCTTCGTGATCGGCCAGACGGTGCGCGACAAGGACGGCATCGGGGCGGCGCTAGCCACGCTGAGCCTGGCGGCACTGGCCCGATCCGGCGGCGAATCGCTGCTCGACGCTTACGACGCGCTCGAGATCGCGCACGGCGTGCACCTGACCGCGCAGCTCACGCTCAGGACCTCCTCGCCGGCTCTGGTCATGGCCCGGCTGCGGGACGGGCCGCCGGACGCGTTCGGCGAGCTCGCGGTGATCGCCGTCGCCGACCTGGCCGGCGGGACAGGCGAGCTGCCGCCCGCGGACGTGCTCAGCTACCGGCTGACGGCAGCCAGGGTAGTGATCCGGCCGAGCGGCACCGAGCCGAAGATCAAGGCCTACCTCCAGGTGGTCGAGCCGGTGGACGGCGGCAGGCTGGACGCGGCGCGGCGCGCGGCCCGGGCCCGGATGGAACCGCTCGGCGAGGCCGTGCGGGCGGTGCTGGCCGGCGAGCTGCCCGGGCCAGCACCGCGCCCGGTCAGTCCGCGACGGCCAGGATCACGTCCGACGCCTTGACGATCGCGATCACTTCGCGGCCCTCGGCCAGCCCGAGTTCCTCGGCGGCCTCGACCGTGATCGAGGCCACCAGGCGGACGCCCCCGGCGTCGAGGACCACGTTGGCCGTCGCCTCGCCATGAACGATGCCGGTGACCCGCGCACTAACCTGATTTCGCGCACTTAGCCTCATGCTGGTGTCAATCCCCGTTCTGCGTTTCCAGGATTCCGCCCGCCGGGTGGCGGTCGGTAGACACATTGTGCCGGAGCCGCGGACCGGGCCGGCTTTCCGACCGGCCGCGCCCGTGCCAAGCTCATGACCATGACCAGCAACCCAGACGATCCAGCGTGCGAGGTCGCGCACGGCCACGCGGCGTCCCCGGCACACGGGCGGACGCTTGTCGCGGTGTTCTTCTCGCCGGTGGCCGGCCTCCTGTTGCGATACGGACGCGACGCGGGATTCCGCCCGGTGCTCGTGGAGCCTGACCCCGCGCTTGCGGAAGCCGCCCGGGCCGCGGGCCTCGCGGCGGACAGCGGCGGCCTGGAGTTCGCCGGCGACGACACCGACGTGGTCGTAACCGATCATCACCGGCCGGAACTCGGTGCGATGCTGCGCGACGCGCTGGACAGCAAGGCCCGCTGGGTCGGGGTGATGGGCAACCCCCGTCACCCCGCGCCGCATATCCCGGCGCTCGCGGCCCTCGGCGTACCGCCCGGCGAGATCGCGCGGATACACCGGCCGATCGGACTCAATATCGGCTCGCGGAACCCGGCTGAGATCGCCATCTCCACCCTGGCCGGCCTGATCGCCGATCGCAACGGCCGGCCGGGCGGGTTCTCCTTCTAGCAGGCCAGCAGGCCGGCTGGACCGCGCGCAGGTGGTCCGTTATCCGGCGAACGCGATGAGGGCGCGCCAGGCGGCGGCGATCGCCGGCTCGGCCTCGATCAGCGCCGCCAGCCGGCCGGAATCGATTACCAGGACGCGCGCGCGGGTCTCCAGCCGGACAGTCACGCCGGCTGGCGGCAGCGGGCCGCCGGCGGCGTCCACCTCTCCGACGAAATCGCCGCCGCCCAGGCTGCGCAGCCGCGCTCCGCCCCGCTCCACCGCGGCCCGGCCATCGATGATCACGAAACACTGCCGTCCTGGCCGTTCCTCGTCGGCAAGCCTGCTGCCGGCGGGCAGCACTGCCTCATCACCCGGCAGCTCCAGAATTCCGGGCCGGGGGGGACGGGACAGCCGCTCGGGCAGCGCGCTCATTCCTCAGTTGTGCCGCATGCCCGTTACAAGATGGTGACAAGATGACCTTCGCGGAGGTGCGGGCGATGGCGACAGAGAGTCCCGCCCCGGGCGCCGGCATGAGCCCGCCGCCTGACGGCGCGGCTCCGGAGCCGGCGGCCGGCTACTCAGGAACGCCGCTGCCGGGGAAGCTCGGCATCAAGGCTGGCCACGCGATCGCGCTGATTGACGCGCCGCCCGGTTTCGCCGGCCTGCTGGAGCCGCTGCCGGATTCGGTGACCGTCCGGGGCGGGCTCGACGGTGCCGGGCGGCTCGATGTCATCGTCTTCTTCGTCGCCTGGCGGGCGGAGCTGGCGGCCCGGCTTGACGTGCTGCGTGCACGGATGGCCCCGGCTTGCGGCCTGTGGATCGCCTGGCCCAAGCGGGCAGCCAGGGTGCCCACCGACATGTCCGACCAGGTCGTACGCGAGATCGCCCTGCCGACCGGCCTGGTAGACAACAAGGTCTGCGCCATCGACCAGGTATGGTCCGGCCTGCGGCTGGTCATCCGCCGCGAGCTCCGCTAGTCCCGTCAGGCCGTCAGGACGGCAGGCCGTCAGGCCGTCAGGCCGGCGGGCGACAGCGGCGGCCGCGGACCCGGCGGCTCAGTCGAGGATCCGCTCGCCGTTGAAGACCCCGAGTTCCTCCTGGTAAAGCTCGACGCCGACGCCGTTCGGGTCGCGGAAGTACATGCTGTCCATTACGCCGCGGTCCGGCCCGAGATAGTCGACCGCAGCCTGGTCCAGCTTCTTCCTCGCCGCCTCGAACTGCCCGGCCGAGATAGAGATCGCCAGGTGCTGAACCGCGCCGATGGTCTCCGTGAATGCCGGGTGATCGTGCCCGGGAAAGTCGAAGAACCCGAGCAGGTTGTGGTTGCCGATGTCGAAGAAGAAGTGGCTGGAGCCCGCGTAGTCACGGTTCTCCACCAGCTCCACCAGGGGGAACCCGAGGAATTCCTGGTAGAAGCGGATCGTCTCCTCGGGGTCGCGGCAGATCAGCGCGATGTGGTGCACGCCGCGCACGGTGCTGGCGGGCCGCTCGCCAGCCGGGCGCAGGTACTTTTCGCGAAGCTTCTCGCGGCGCGCCCTGATGTCCTGCAATTCCTTGCCCGCTGGCTGTGGCACGACGACCTCCTAGCCCCCGGTGGTGGGCAGGCCCACCTGGTCCAGGCTCAGGCTGCGATGCCGCATCGCCCAGCCGCGCAGCCCGCGGCCCATCTGGGCCAGCGACGACGGCGGGACCGCGACCACGGGGCAGGTGGCGTGCGCCAGGCAGTAGCGACTGACCCGGCAGGCCGCGATGCGGCCGATCACGCCGCGGCGGCCGGCGCCGACGACGAGCAGGTCGCCGTCGGAGTTCGCCATGGCGACCAGGACGCTGCCCGGCTCGCCCCTGACCACCATGGGCTCGACCGGCACATCGGCCGGAACTTCCCCGAAGGCCAGCTCGATGGCGTGCCATAGCCGCTGCCAGGCCGCGTCCTTCCAGACCTGGCGCAGGTAAACAGATGGGCCGCCGCGGTCAGCGAGGTCACCGCCCGGAGGCGTCCAGGCAAGCACAGGAATGAGCTCCGAGCCATGCACGCGGGCCAGGCCCGCCGCATACCGGAGCGCCTGCAGGCTGCCCGGTGACCCGTTGACGCCTGCGAACACCCGGCGTACGCGGGACACGGTAAGGCTCCTTCCGATGAGAAGCTTGCCATCTAGAAATGTACCCGGGTTCTGCTCTGCGCGTGCTGGGGGCTGCCCGCCCGCGACGCGCAGTCCGACAGGCCGCCCGCCTAATTTGACAGTGACTCTCAAATATTAATAACGTTCATTTCAGAGAAACTGCTGAAAGCAGGTGACTGTCATGCGCAGCCCTGAGGCCCGCCGGTGGTGGGCACTCGGCGCCCTGGCGCTGAGCGTTCTCGTCGTCGGGCTCGACCTGACGGTGCTCAACCTGGCACTGCCCACGCTTGCCGCCGACCTGCATGCCTCGACGGGCGATCTGCAGTGGTTCGTCGACGCTTACAGCCTGGTGCTGGCCGCGGCCCTGCTCCCGGCCGGCCTGCTCGGCGACCGGTTCGGCCGCAAGCGGCTGCTGACCGGCGCCCTGGTCGCGTTCGGCGGGGCCTCGCTGGCCTGCGCTTACTCGGGATCCGCCGCCGAGCTCATCGCCTCCCGGGCAGTGCTCGGCCTGGCCGCGGCGGTCATCCTGCCACTGTCGCTGGCTGTCATACCCGTGCTGTTCACCGCCGCGGAGATGCCGCGGGCGATCGCCGCGGTGGGCGGGGCCACCTTCCTGGGCTTCCCGATCGGGCCGATCCTGGGCGGCTGGCTGCTCGACCACTTCTGGTGGGGATCGGTATTCCTGATCAACGTCCCGCTAGTCGCGGCGGCGCTGATCGCCGTCACGACGCTGATGCCGGAGTCGCGCAGCGAGCGGCGCCCGCGGCTGGACGTGCCCGGAGTACTGCTGTCCAGCTTCGGCCTGGCGGCCCTGACCTACGGTTTCATCAAGGCCGGGGAGAACGGATGGAGCAACGCGACTGCCGTCGCCACCCTGGCAGCCGGAGCCGTGGCGCTCGCCTCGTTCGTCCGCTGGGAGCGCCGCGTCACCGCGCGCCGCAGCGGCTACCCGCTCGTCGACCTGACGTTGTTCCGGTCAGCCAGCTTCACCTGGGGCACCGCCCTGTCGACGATGGTCTCGTTTGCCCTGTTCGGGATCTTGTTCGGGATTCCGCAGTACTTCCAGGATGTCCGCGGACTCGACGCGCAGAGCAGCGGGCTGCGGCTGCTGCCGCTGATCGGCGGCCTGGCGGCCGGCCTCGCCATCGGGCAGCGGCTGCAGACCCCGGTCAAGGTCCCGGCCGGCAGCCCGGCCGGAAAGCCGCTGGTCAACGCCAAGGTGCTGGTCACTATCGGATTTACGGTGATGGCCGCCGCGCTGGCGGCCGGCGCTGGCACCACCATCACCAGCGGCACCGGCTTCGGCGCTGCCTGGTTCGCCGTCACTGGCCTCGGCCTGGGAATCGCGATGCCCACCGCGCTGAACGCGGCCCTCGGCGCGCTCTCGCCCGAGCGCAGCGGGTCGGGCTCCGCGCTGATCACCGCATTGCGCCAGGTGGGGGGGACGATCGGGGTCGCGGTCCTGGGAACGGTCATCGACTCCGTTTACCGCAGCGGGCTCAGGGTGAGCGGGCTTCCCGCGGCGGCGGCCGCTGCCGCGCGCGGCAGCGTAGCCAGCGGGGTCGCGACTGCGCGGGCCGTCGGCTCCGCGCCGCTGCTGCATGCCGTGCGGATCTCGTATGTGCACGGCATGGACATCATGCTGTGGGTGTGCGGTGGAATCGCCCTGGCGTCCGCGCTGCTGGGGCTGGCGTTCCTGCCGCGCTGGGCGCGGCCGTCAGCTTTGGTGGCGGTGCCTGGGGCGCCGGCGGACGAGGCGCCGGCGGAGGGGGCACCAGCGGACGAGGCACCAGCCGGGACGCGCAACGTCACGACGGCGGAATGACGGCCATGACCGAGGCGAGCGCGGCGAGCGCGGCGGGCAAGCCGACCGGGCTCCGGGAGCGGAAGAAGGCCAGGACCCGCGCCGCCATCAGGGAGCACGCGCTCCGCCTCTTTCGCGAGCGGGGCTACTCGGCGACGACGGTAGAGCAGATCGCGGCGGCGGCCGAGGTTTCCGCAGCGACATTCTTCCGCTACTTCCCGACCAAGGAGGACGTCGTGCTGCAGGACGACCTGGACGTCATCACCCTCGAAGCATTCGAGGCGCAGCCGGCCGAGCTGAGCCCGATCGCCGCGATGCGCGCGGCCTCGGCTGCGCTGGCAGCCGAGCTGAGCCCCGCTGACCTGGCCAGGATGCACGAAACCATCGAGCTGACCATGTCGGTCCCCGAGGTGCGGGCGAGGGCCGTCGACGAGTTCACCCGGACAATCGAGGTGATGGCCGCGGCCCTGGCGAAACGGGCCGGCCGGCGCCCGGATGACTTCGCGGCGCGCAACCTGGCCGGCGCGATGATCGGCGTGATCATGGCGGTCACGCTGACCTCGCCGGATGACGGCCCCGCCGGGATGTTCAGCCGGATCGACGCGGCCCTTGCCCACCTGGAGGCCGGCCTGCCGCTGTAGCCCAGGCGAACAGCCGCGAGTCCGGCAACCTGTCGCTGGTCCCGGCCGCCCGGGACCAGCCGCCCGGGACCAGCCGCCCGGGACCGGCCGGATAGCCCGGAAGCCGACCGGCCGGCGAGGGATCCGGCGTGGCGCGCTAGGGCCGGGCTGGGCAACGGACCGTGGCGATCAGACGGGAATGTTTGCGCTTTCAAATACCGTTGGCGCCAATGGAAGTCGTGCCCCCCAGTCGATGCCGGAGCGGGCGATGCTTAGGTCAAGGAGGACTTCATGCCAGCCGTCACCGTCGCGGACACCCTTGTGCTGCCCCGCGTCCAGCAGCCAGATCCCGCCGTCGCGGCCGACCGGCCTGTGCTGAGCGTGACCACGGCGCCGTCGGCGTACGAGGGCGAGGGCTTCCCGGTCCGCCGCGCCTTCGCCGGAGTCGACATGAGCGCCCTCGATCCGTTCATCCATATGGACCAGATGGGCGAGGTCGAGTACGCGCCGGGTGAGCCGAAGGGAACGGCCTGGCATCCGCATCGCGGCTTCGAGACCGTGACCTACATGATCGACGGCACGTTCCGGCACCACGACTCCAACGGCGGCGGCGGGCTGATCACCAACGGCGACACCCAATGGATGACCGCAGGCGGCGGGATCCTGCACATCGAGGAACCCCCCGAGGACATGGTCATCAGCGGCGGCCTCTTCCATGGCTTCCAGCTCTGGGTGAACCTGCCCGCCAGGATGAAGATGACGAAGCCGCGGTATCAGGACATCAGGGCTGGCCAGGTCGCGCTGCTCAGCTCGCCGGACGGCGGCGCGCTGATCCGCGTCATCGCTGGTGACGTGGCCGGCCACCAGGGCCCCGGCGTCACGCACACGCCGATCTCGCTGCTGCACGCCACCCTCGAGCCTGGTGCTCAGCTGCGGCTGCCATGGCGGCCGGACTTCAACGCGCTCGGCTACGTGCTGGCCGGCTCCGGCAGCGTCGGGCACGAGCGGCGGCCCGTCCGGATGGGCCAGCTGGCCGTGTTCGGCAACGGCGACGTCGTCACCATGGCGGCGGACCGACGGGTCGACGGCCCTAGCGAGGCATTGGACATCCTCATCCTCGGCGGCCAGCCGATCAGGGAGCCTGTCGCGGCGTACGGCCCGTTCGTCATGAACACCAGGGCGGAGCTTGTCCAGGCGTTCGAGGACTTCCAGGCGGGCAGGCTCGGCACCATCCCCGCCGAACGGCAGCCGCTGCCCGCTGAGAACCACCCCGGCCACGACGTGCTCTAGAAGCCCTCTGCCCAGCGACATCTAAAGGCCCCTGCCCCAGCAATGTCATCGCCGTCGGCGCCGATGGCCTGCCATCGCGGCACCGCCGATGACATAGATGTCGGCGACCACACCGCGCCGGGCAAGCCGGTCCCCGAGCAGGCTGAAAGCCTCCGTAATACGCTCGCGGTCCAGCAGCGGCGATTCCTGCTGACTCACGCGACATCCAGATCGTGGGCTGCGACGAACACGCCCCGCCGCCGGAATGCAGCGGGCGCGTGGACGAGAGCATCCACACGGGCTACACGGGTGTCATAGGGGAACCAGAACTGGCGGAGCTGCCGGCCCTCGGCCCACGGCGGGGCTCCCCGGCCATCCCTGGCTGCCAGATGCTCCGACAGCGCTGCGAGCAGCACATCCCAGTGCTCATTGCCGATCGCCTGGGGCTCATCAGCCAGCAGCCGCCAGCGGTCTGCTGCCAGCTCGTGCCGGTTGAAGTGAAGTCCCATCGACGCTTGACTTCCGCTCGCGCTGTTGAGTTGTCGCGGCTGCGTTTTCCCTGGGGTGCCGCTACTCCGTCAGGATCGGCGGATCTCGAAGAGGAAGCAGCCGTACTCGACGGCCCGGACGTGCACGAACGCGACCTCTGCCTGCCGGAAGAGCGCCGTGAGGACTGCCTCGGCAGTGGTCACGGGGTCCGCGAGGGCGGGTTCCATGAGCTCGCCGCCGAGGATCCGGCCTTCGGCGGAGTAGGCACGCAGCACGCGGTGCGTGCGGGCGAGCGACGCCGGGACTGCGTCCGCTCCGGCCCGCCGCACGGCTCCGGGTGAATGAACACTGGGCCGACCTCGTCGTACGGGCCCGGATCGGCGCCAGGATCCTGCCGCGCCCATCGCCGCAGCGGAGCGTAGGAGACCAGTGCCACCCGCTCTCCGGGACGAGTCGGCCGCAGGCAGCACCGGAGCGGGCTGCCACCATCATCGGTCATGATGCGTGGCAGGTGACCAGCGTCGTCCCGCTGGCGGAGCTGGCTCAGGGCGTCCGGCTCGATCGCCTTGACCTGGTAGGTGAGTGTCATTTCGCGTGTCGCTGACATGCTTCCGGCCTGTCCTCGCTGGCCCTCCAAAGCTAGCGAAAAACCGACAGCAACCTTCCTGCAAGTGAGCTGGCAAATCCGTCGGAGCATACGCACTGGGCTAGCCTCAGGTGATCCTGACCTGATCGTGGCCGCGACGGCCGAGCGGTACTCCCTGATTGTCCTGCACTATGACGGCGGCTATCAGCGCATAGCGCAGATCACCGGCCAGCCGGCCGAATGGATCGTCCCGCGCGGAACCGCAGACGGCAACTCGTGAGCTCGTCGGGCTACTCGCGTCCCTGGGGGGCGGGCGGCGGCGGAGCTCAGGTCGCCAAGCGGCGCAGGGCGGCCCGCACGACCGCGGGATCGGTGGTGGTCCAGAACGGCGGCAGCGATTCGCGCAGGAAGCCGCCATACCGCGCGGTGACCAGCCGCGGGTCGAGGATCGCCACCACTCCCCGGTCGCTCATCGTGCGCAGCAGCCTGCCGGTTCCCTGCGCCAGCAGCAGCGCCGCCTGCGCGGCCGCCACGGTCATGAACCCGTTGCCGCCGCGGGCCGCTACCGCCCGCTGCCTGGCCGAGGCCAGCGGGTCGTCGGGCCGCGGGAACGGTATCCGGTCGATGGCCACGAGCTGCAGGGACCGGCCGGGGACGTCCACGCCCTGCCACAGCGACAGGGTGCCGAACAGGCAGGTTGGCTCGTCGGCGGCGAACGCGCTGATCAGCTGCGAGGTCGGGTCCTCGCCCTGGCAGAGCAGCGGGAACTCGATCCGCCCGCGCAGCTCGTCCGCGGCCTGCCGGGCGGCCCGCATGGACGAGAACAGGCCGAGCGTGCGTCCGCCGGCGGCCGTGATCAGCTCTGACAGCTCGTTCAGGTAGGACTCGGCCAGCCCGTCGCGGCCGGGCGGCGGCAGGTGCCGCGCTATGTAGAGGATGCCGCTGCGCGGATGGTCGAACGGCGAGCCCACGTCGAGCCCGGACCAGGCCAGCGAGTGCGCGGCGGCGTCTGCTGGCTCGGCGCTGCCAGCCGGCCCGGCCACGTCGGCCGACTCGGCGGTGCCCGCCTGCCCGCCCGGTTCCGCCAGCGGCTCGCGCGCGCCCGCGAGGGCGGTCGGCAGCCCCCACTGGCGGGCCAGCGGCTCGAAGGATCCGCCCAGCGCCAGCGTCGCCGAGGTCAGCGTCACGGTGCGCCGGCTGAACAGCCGCTCCGCCAGCAGTTCGCCGACCTCCAGCGGCGCCACGCGCAGCGTGGGCGGGCGGGACGATTCCGCGGACGAGGGCCGGTCCATCCACACCACGTCGGAGCGGCTGGCGATGTCCGGGCCGAACGCGGCGAGGATCCTGTCGGCCGCGCCCCGCAGGTCGTCGAGCGCTGCGAGGGCGGCCCGGGCCTGTGCGATGCGTTCTGGATCGTCATCGGTGTCCTTCGCGCTGGCGCGCAGGTCCGTCGCGCAGCCGCGGGCAGCGTCCCGGATGGCGGCCAGCGATACCGCGAGCGGCTCGGGCAGCACGTCGATCCGCCCGTAGGAGACCTCGTCAAGCACGCGCGCTGCCGCCGTGCCCGCCTCCCTGAGCCTGCCCGCCGCGGTGTCCTCGATCATGCGGCCGCAGCGCCGGGCGGCTGCCTCGACGGCGGGCGCGGACAGCTCCGCCGACCCGACCGAGGTGACCCGGTCGACCAGGTCGTGGGCCTCGTCGATGATCACGACATCGTGCTCGGGCAGGACATCGAAGTCCTCAAGGGCATCGATGGCCAGCAGCGCGTGGTTGGTGACGACGATGTCCGCACGGCCTGCCTCGTCGCGGGCCAGCTCCGCGAAGCACCGGGTGCCGAAAGGGCAGCGCTGGGCGCCGATGCACTCCCGCGCGGTGACGGCCACCTGGCGCCATGCCTGCTCGCTGACGCCGGGCACCAGCTCGTCGCGGTCGCCGGTCGTGGTGCTGGCCGCCCATTCGTGCAGCCGCTCCACCTGCCGCCCGGTCGCCGAGACCGTGCGGGGGTCGAACAGCATGTCGGCCGGATCCACCGGCGCGCCGGAATGCACGCGCTGCAGGCACAGGTAGTTGCGGCGGCCTTTCAGGATCGCGAAGACCGGCGGCCTGCCCAGCGCCCGCTTGAGCGCGGTGGCCAGGCGCGGCAGGTCGCGGTCGATGAGCTGGCGCTGCAGCGCGATCGTGGCCGTCGACACGACCACGGTGGCGCTCTGGGTCACCGCGTGGCGGGCGGCGGGGACGAGATAGGCCAGCGACTTTCCCGTTCCCGTCCCGGCCTGGACGGCGAGGTGCTCGCCGGTCTCTATCGCGCGCTGGACCGCCTCCGCCATGGCGACCTGCCCCGGCCGCTCCGCTCCGCCGATGCCGGCCACCGCCGTGGCGAGCAGCGCGGCGACGCCAGGCGGGCCGCGTTTTCCGGCTTTCCTGTCCTCGGGCATTTCCTCGCGGTTTTCCTCCCGCTCGCCGGCCCGGCCGTGAGCGCCAGCGCCGTCGCTCTTGGCGCGGGCGCCGGATTCTCGGGTCTTGCGAGTATGGCCGGGGGGCACGTCGGAAAACGCTATCGCGCCTGACGCTGTGCGAGCGCCGTGCGTCGCATCGCGTTGGCATTGGAAAGCTTGAAACGCCGGCCTAACCGCTTCGTGGCGGTTAGGCCGGCGTGGCTTGCGTGGTTGCCGGCGGGCGGGTTAGCGGTCGCTGATGCCGTTGGCGTGGTCGGACTGGGCGACGATGTTGTTCCATGCGCTGATGGAGGCGGGGTCGGTGAGGGTCATGGATGGCTGGGGTCCGGGGGCGTTGAACAGGGTGCCGAAGAGGGCTCCGCTGGTCATCAGGTAGTTGCCGACGGAGGTGAGCCAGGAGGCGCGGCCGGTGACCAGGGAGGTGCCGAACTCGGCGAACCCGAATGGCAGCCCGGCGGATTTGGATGCGGCGACGGCGGGGCCCATGAACTGGGCGGGCGGGGTGAGTTCCTTGGTGCCGCCGCCGGCGGAGCCTGCCGGGTAGGCGTCCCAGCCGAGGGTGGAGATGATGTGGCCGGCGGGCAGGTAGTTGAGCCAGTTGCGGCCTGATCCGGCTTTGAGGTCATAAGACATCAGGATCAGGGTGGAGTGCAGGTCGGGGTTGCGGGCCTGGGCGGCGAGGGTCGCGATGACGGCCCATGCCTGGCGGTAGGCCGCGGCGGTGAACTGGCCGGCCGCGATGTTGTCCTCGGGCTCGTGGAAGTAGGAGTAGTAGATGGCGTGGCCGGTGGGGGCGGTGTCGAAGAACTGGGTCAGGGCGGCGTTGTCGGAGCCGGCGATGATCGCGGCCGGGTCGGCGTTGAAGCTGACGATGACCGCCGAGTTGTTGGCCTCGGCCAGGCCGGTGCTCCAGGCGTCGGTGGCGGGCAGCCCGGGGTAGTAGACCCGGACGACCGGCATGTAGCCGAACTGCGAGGTCTCCGATGCCAGGGTGGCCATGCTCGACACCGAGCTTCCGATCAGCGGGGGCAACGGGATGCGGATCGGCGGCAGGCAGCTGGCGCTGGCGGTGGATGGCTGATGGTGGCTGACGGCGAGCACAAGCCCTCCAGCGAGCAGGACGGCAACAGCACCGGCGACGATTCTGGTTCGGTAGCTCAGCACTTCTATTTCCCCCTGGCAACACTCTCTGTGTTCTTATCACCACTTTCCGTGTTTGATCCGGATGGGGCCTAGAGGCCGAATTCCTTGCTGCCCGGGGCGTAATCCCCCTCTTAACGGGACCAACGACCCTGGCTATTACCGGGACCCAGCACACTGGCGCGACGGCCTCTTATCACGAGCGCACCGGCATCGAGGGACCGCCGCCGCGCGTGGCCAGCGCGCTCGGCGAGGTCGCGCAAACGCGCCCGGCCAGCGGGAGCCAGCGCGCCTGCAGGACCGAATCGGGTAAGGGCACCGGGGCCTTGCGCAGTGACCGCGTCCGGGAAGCAGCAGGCCCGCCCTGAATTACGACAAATTGACGGCCGGACACAACTGACGTACGGTTTTGACTTACGACCTAAGCAATATCCGGCAACTTTTACAGGGGGACGTTGCTCTATGTCTTTACGTTTCCTTGGCGGCGAGACTGGATCCGGTGGCTCTCCTCGGCTCTATCGAGATGGCGAGGATTACCTGGTCCAGGGCTACGTGGTGACAGAGCCTCAGCTGCTCGCCGAGCTGTGCATTCCCGATGGCGAGGCCGTGGTGCGGGTGCCTCCGACGATCTGGAAGTATTTGCCCGGCGGCATGGCTGGCGAGCCAGGACGCGAGTAGGAACGGCGGGCAGATGGACCCTGCTGGCGTCATGCCTGCCACCGTGAGGATTGGGAAGAACATCTAGCAGCAGAGGGGGGGGGGGGGAACGGGTTTGGGCTTTCTGGCTGGCGGTTTGGCTTTCGGGCCGGCGGGGTCAGCCCGGGCTAGACATGCCGAATGAGGTTCAGCAGGCCCGGGAGGCTCTCGGCTACCGGCTGCGTGACATCAGGAAGGATGCCCGCGTGTCAGGGCGGGAACTCGCCGCCCTGACAGGCTGGCATTTCACCAAGATCTCCAAGGTCGAGCACGGCAGCTCGATGCCGTCGGAAGCGGACATCGAGCTGTGGTGCTTCCACTGCGGCGCCGAGAGCCAGATTCCGGACCTGACCGCCACCGCCCGCGGGATCGAGAAGATGTACGTCGAGCTCAGGCGCCTGCTGCGCACGGGAACCGCCCACTACCAGCAGGAACTGCTGGCCAACGAAGCCAGGACGCGGCACTTCCGGATTTTCGAGCCTGCCGTGATCCCCGGCGCGCTGCAAACCCCCGCCTACGCAGCGGTGCGGGTTTCCGAGTTCGCCGACATGGTGGGCGTCCCGGCCGACGTCGAGTCCACCGTGGCGGCCCGGATGGAACGGGGCAGGCTGCTGCGGGCGGGAGACCGGCTGTTCCACTTCGTGCTGGGCGAGCAGGCGCTGCGCGCGGCCCTGGCCGACCGGGACGTGATGGAGGAGCAGCTCCGGCACCTGCAGGAGGCGTCGCAGCTGCCGCGGGTCCGCCTCGGCATAGTGCCGACCGGCGTCCGGCATTACATGATGCTCGGCGGATTCTGGATCCTCGATGACCGGGAAGCTCACATAGAGACGTACTCGGCGGCGGTAAGGATCACCCAGCCACGCGAGATCGCCATGTACGCGAGGGTCTTCGAGCACTACTCCAGGCGCGCCATCTACGGCCAGCAGGCACGGGACCTGATCAGCAGAGTCATCGCAGATCGCGTGCAGGACATCAGCGCAGATCGCATGCACGACCCTGATCTCAGCAACTTAGGGCAACTTCTTTGATCCTGCCAGGTCTTGAGCTTATCGTTACTTTCAGTAATTGAACCGCTACTGAATGCCTGACTACTCAGTGCCTGCGACGTGGCAGGTGACCGCCGGGACCGTTCCTGCCAGGCACGCGGCGGGACGGCCGTCGCCAGCGGACGCATACGGGGGGATCGTGGGGCCAGAGAGCGCAGGCCCGGCAGCCAGCCGCGACTTCGAGCTGGCGCGCCTGGCGGCCATCGTCGAGTCGTCGGACGATGCCATCATCGGCAAGACGCTGGACGGGACAATCACGAGCTGGAACGCGGGCGCAGAGCAGATGTACGGCTACGCCAGCGCCGAGATGCTCGGGCGCAACGTGTCGGAGCTGATCCCGCCGGACCGGCCCAGTGAGCTCGTGCCTCTGCTGGACCGGCTGGGGCGCGGCGGGCGGGTCGGGCCCTTCGAGACGAAGCGCGTTCGCAAGGACGGAAGCATCATCGACGTGTCGGTGTGCATCTCGCCGATCCGGGACGCTGGCGGCACGGTGATCGGCGCGTCGACCGTCGCCCGGGATATGACGGAGCGGAACCTGGCTGAGGCCGAGCGGCAGGCCATGGCACGAGAGCTGCATCAATCGGAACGCCTGGAAATCCTGGGCCAGCTGGCGGGCGGGATTGCCCATGACTTCAACAACATGCTGGCCGCCATCCTCAGCTATGCCGGGTTCGTGGCCGAGGAAACGGCTGACCGGCCGGGCGTGCAGGCCGACGCCGAGCAGATTCAGGCGGCGGCGCTGCGCGCCGCCCGCCTCACCCGGCAGTTGCTGATCTTCAGCAGCCGGGAGGTGAGCCAGCCAGAGGCACTGGATCTCAATGCGATCATCAACGGCATCCATGAGCTGCTGTCCGCCAGCATCGGCTCGCACATCGACCTGCGGGTCGACCTGACGGCGGATCTTGGCGCCATCATGGCCGATCGCAGCCAGGTCGAGCAGATCCTGCTCAACCTGGTCATCAATGCTCGCGACGCCATGCAGGAGGGCGGTACCCTGACGATCAGGACGAGCCTCCTGGAACCCGGGGCCGTCCCCGTCCCCGTCCCCCGTCCCGGCGACGCCCCCGGCCATACGCACCACGGGGACGGCCCTGGCCGCCCGGGTCCCGGCCCCGGCAGCCCGCAGCCCGGCGGCAGTAACGGCCATTACGTGGAACTCGCCGTGAGCGACACGGGAACCGGCATCAGCGCGGACGTCGCGCCCCGGATCTTCGAGCCTTTCTTCACGACCAAGCCGCTGGGCCAGGGCACTGGCCTGGGGCTGTCGACGGTGCACACCATCGTCGAGCAGGCCGGCGGCAGCGTGAGCATCGACTCGGAGGAAGGCGCCGGCACGACCTTCTTCGTCCGCTTCCCGGCCAGCGGCCTACCCGTCCGGTCAGCGTCAGCCACCGCGGGACGCGGCGCCCAGGGGCACGGGGAGACGATCCTCGTGGTCGACGACGAGGCCGCCGTACTGGAGGTCACCTCGCGGATCCTGCGCAGGAACGGTTACGCCACCCTCGAGGCGACTACCGGCCAGAAAGCGCTGTCGCTCGCGTCGTCGCGGGACTTCCAGCTGCTGCTGACCGACTCCATCATGCCCGGCGTCTCCGGTCCCAAGCTGGCCGAGCAGGTCACCGCGCTGAAGCCCGGGGTGCGCGTCCTGCACATGTCCGGCTACACGGCGGGACTGCTGGACCCCCAGGGCATCGTCGGCGGCAGGCTGGCGTTCGTCCAGAAGCCGTTCACCGCCCAGGCATTGCTGGAGAAGGTGCGTGCCGTGCTGAGCGTTCCCCCGGGGGAGTGACCGGTCCAGCTCGCGGCCGCGGATCCGGGCGGGCACGGCAGGCCTGACAACCAGGGCCGCTGCCCCGCGAGGCCGGCGGGTGCCACCATGGCTGCATGACCGAATCAGGCAAGGGCACCGAGGCCTTCCGCGCCGCGCGCGATCTGCTGCTGCGTCATCGCGAGGACTATGAGTCGGCCAGGAGCGAGTTCTGCTGGCCGAGGCTTGACGAATTCAACTGGGCGCTCGACTGGTTCGACGTGCTGGCCGCCGAGCATCCCGGCGCCGGCGCGCTGCGCGTCATCACCGAGACTGGCGACACCCGGCTCAGCTACGCCGAGCTCGCCGCCCGGTCGAACCAGGTGGCGAACTGGCTGCGCGGGCACGGGGTGGGCCGGGGCGACCGGCTGCTGCTCATGCTCGGCAACATAGCGCCGCTGTGGGAGGTCATTCTCGCGGCGATGAAGCTCGGCGCGGTCATGATCCCGGCCTCCACCCTGCTCGGGCCAGGCGACCTGGCCGACCGGCTCGCGCGCGGCGACGTACGGCACGTCATCACCGAGTCCGCGCTGGCGCCGAGGTTCAGCGGCCTGCCGGGGAACTGGACGCGGATCGCCGTCGGCGGTGATGGTGCTCTGGCTGGCTGGCTGGCCTATGGAGATGCGTTCGGAATGAGCGAGAAGTTCGTCCCGGACGGCCCGACCCTGGCCACCGACCCGCTGCTGCTGTACTTCACCTCGGGCACCACGTCACTGCCGAAGCTGGTCGAGCACACGCACGCGTCCTACCCGGCCGGCCACCTGTCCACGATGTACTGGATCGGCCTGCGGCCTGGCGACGTGCACCTGAACATCTCCTCGCCCGGCTGGGCCAAGCACGCCTGGAGCAACGTGTTCGCGCCGTGGATCGCCGGCGCGGCGGCGCTCGTGCTCGGCCACGAGCGGTTCTCCCCGGCGATCCTGCTGGACGCGATCCCGGCCTGCGGGGTGACCTCGCTGTGCGCGCCGCCGACGGTCTGGCGGATGCTGGTGCAGGCCGACCTGGCCGGCTGCGACGTGCGCGGCCTCCGGGAGTGCGTCGGCGCGGGCGAGCCGCTCAACCCGGAGGTCATCGAGCAGGTGCGGCGCGCGTGGAACATCACCGTCCGGGACGGCTACGGGCAGACCGAGACCACCGCGCAGATCGGCAACTCACCCGGCCAGCCGGTGCGGATCGGCTCGATGGGCCGGGCGCTGCCGGGCTATGAGGTGACGCTGGCCGACCCGCTGACCGGCGCGCCCGGCGACGAGGGCGAGATCTGCCTGGACCTGTCGCGGCGCCCGCTCGGCCTGATGACCGGCTACCGCGACGACCCGGAGCGCGCCGCCGAGGCGATGCGCGGCGGTTACTACCACACCGGCGACGTCGCCGCGCGCGACGCCGACGGGTACATCACCTATATCGGGCGCACCGACGACCTGTTCAAGGCGTCGGACTACCGCATCTCGCCATTCGAGCTGGAGAGCGTGCTGATCGAGCATCCGGCAGTCGCGGAGGCGGCCGTGGTGCCCTCTCCCGATCCGCTGCGGCTCGCGGTCCCGAAGGCGTACGTGGTGCTGGCCGCGGGCTTCGATCCGTCCGCGGACACCGCGCTCGCGATCCTCGCCTTCGCCCGGCAGCGGCTGGCCCCGTACCAGCGGATCCGGCGGCTGGAGTTCGCCGAGCTACCGAAGACGATCTCGGGCAAGATCCGCCGGGTCGAGCTCCGCGCCCAGGAGGATCACCGGCACGGCGTGACCGGCGCGGCCGGCGGCGGGACGGCGGCCAGCGGCGGGACGGGAGCCAGCGGCGGGGCAGATCGGCGGGGAGTTACCGAATTCTGGGAGGACGACTTCCCTGGCCTGAAGGCCTGACGCCCGAAGAAGGACGGCGCCGCCGGACCGGGACGCCGCCAGACGTGAGCCGGCCGCGCTGCACCCCGACTACGAGTATTTATGACATTTTGAGAATTGACGTCGTTTTTCCAATGAATCAGCGGGAGTAAGCTGTCTCCGCGACCAGCTGCCCAGGCCGACCGCAGCGCCACCAGACGAAACGAGCCGCTATGGATAACACGAATGCGGCCGCGGCAGCAACCGGCACTCCGCTGCCGACCGTGGCCATCGATATATCGTCGGCGCAGATCCTGGCCGATTACGCGTCGATCCTGCAGGATCTCCAGTTCGTCATGGAATGCTGCAAGCGCCTTCTCGCCGAGCTCGTGGCACCAGAGGACGACCGGGATCCGGTCGTGCCGCAGGCGCTCTGGTCGGCCGCGCTGGTGGCCTACGCCCGCTGCTTCGGCACCGGCAGGCGGTTCGGGCTCGCGGCCGAGGACGTCCGGACCCTGCCCCTGGAGGGCGAGGTGATGAAGTATCACCAATGGCTGGTTGACGAGCGCAAGAGGAATATCGCGCACTCATCGAAGCCCTTCGAGGCGGCCAGGGTAGGAGCAGTCCTTTCTCAGCCCGGGCAGGCCAAGCGGCGGGTGGAGGGCATCGCCGTCCTTTCCATCAGCCACGTCCTTGTGGACGAGACCGGCGTGCGGCAGCTGGGCGGGCTGGCCGCGGAACTGGCGAAGCAAACGGCCGGGAAAGCACAGGAGCAGCAGGACGTCGTGCTCGCTGACGTGCAGCGGCTGGACATCGACCGGCTGTACGCGTCGCCGCCGCTGCGCACTCACGTGGGCTCAACCGAGGCCGAGGCCGCGGCAGATCCCGGGTAACGCGGCCGCCGCACCACGGACGAGCCATCGCGGGGCTCGGCGTCCCGCCGGCATTGCAGGCGTCAGGTCAGCGACTCCGCGCCCGGCCCCGTCAGCCGCGGGCCGTGACGCCGGTCACCACCCAGCGGCCCCGCGCGGTCCGCGCCAGCATGCCGATCAGCCGGGCACCGATGAACGCCGCGAGCCCGGCCCAGACCCCGCCGATGCCCCAGTGGAAGTGCAGCGCGGCCAGCGTGATCGGGCAGAACACGCCTATCCCGGCGATCAGCGTCACGGTCCGCAGGAAGCCGACATCGCCGGCCCCGATGAGGACGCCGTCCAGCGCGAACACCACCCCGGCCGCCGGCTGCAGGCCGATGAAGTACGGCCAGAGCAGGTGAGCCTGGTGCCGGACCGCGTCGGACGACGTGAACGCGTCCGGGATCGCGAACCAGCCGGCCGCCAGCACGGTGCTGAAGACGATTCCCGCGGCCAGCCCGTACCGCGCCACCTGCCAGGCGGTGCGACGGGCCTGGTCCGCGTCCCCGCCGCCCAGCGCTGCTCCGACCAGCGACTGCGCGGCGATCGCGAACGAGTCGAGCAGCAGGGCGGTGAACTCCCACAGCTCCAGCCCGATCTGATGGGCGGCGACCTGCGCGGTGCCCATCCGCGCGGCAACCGCGGCCGCGGTGAGGAACGACGCCTGGAAGCCCGCCTCGCGCAGCAGCAGTTCCCTGCCCACGCCGAGCTGCCCGCGCAGCACGGTCCAGCGCGGCCGCCACCGGCCGCGCTCGCCATGGGCCGCTCGCAGGAACAGCGCGCCGCCGACCACCTGCGCGCTGACGTTGGCCACCGCAGAGCCGGCCAGGCCGAGCCCGAGCGGGTAGACCAGGATCGGCGACGCCACCGCCGACAGGGCGTTGGCGATCAGCACGATCCGGACCGGGCGGCGGGTGTCCTGGACGCCGCGCATCCAGCCGTTGCCGGCCAGCACCAGCAGGATCCCGGGAATGCCCAGCACCGCGATGCGGAACCAGGTCTGCGCCGCGCTGGCGATCGGCCCGTTGCCGCCCGCCAGCAGGTGCAGCAGCGGCCCGGCGAACAGCTCGCCCGCGCCGGTGGCGACGACGCCGAGCGCCAGCGCGAGCACCGAGGCCGTCGTCCCCTCCTCGATGGCCCGGTGCCGCTGCCCGGCGCCGAACCAGCGCGCCGCCCGGGCGGTGGTCCCGTAGTCGAGGAACCCGCCGATCATCGCGACCAGCGACAGCAGCGTGCCGCCGATGCCCAGCGCACCGAGCGGCAGCGGACCGAGATGACCGACCACCGCGGTGTCGATGAGCACGAACGACGGCTCGGCGGCGAGCACCACGAAGGCCGACGCCGACAACCGCAGCATCCGGCGCGTGCTCAGCGCAGGCGGCGCGAGGGCCTGGCCAGGTTCAGCTGGTGACATCAGCGGTCGTGAACCGGGCCCAGGCGATCGCGCCGAAGATGACCACGTACACCGCGTAGGACAGCAGCCCGTGCGCCAGGTCGGGCCAGGCGACCGGCGACCTGAGCAGCGCGTCGAACGACAGCCAGAAATGCGTCGGCAGGTACGGGTGCACCGAGGCGAACTGCGGCACGCTGTCGACGACCTCGCTGGCGATCGCGAGGACGAGGATCGCTGCAATGGCGCCGATGGGATGCTCGGTGAACGTCGACACCGCCAGCCCGATCGCCGCCAGCGCCGCCATGGCGGCGGCAACGTACAGCGTGATGAACGCCAGCCGCAGCAGCCCGGCCCCGAGCGAGATGGTCGTGCCCGACAGCAGCGTCACCGGCCCGACCGGGAACAGGATCGCGCCGACGATAAGCGCGGCGATCGTCACCACCGCGCACGCGGCCACGCAGAAGACCACGAGCGCGGCGTACTTGATCCCGAGCAGCCTGGTCCGCCCGGCGGGAATCGTGAGCAGGTAGCGCAGCGTCCCGTGATTGGCCTCGCCGGCCACCGAGTCCCCGGCGACCACCGCGACGGCGAGCGGCAGCACCAGCGTCAGCAGCAGCGTCAGCGAGACCAGCGCGAGGAACACGCCGTTGCCCGCCACCTGGCTGATGAACGCCGGGCCCTGGCCGCCGCGGCCTTCGCCGGCCGACAGCCTCAGCGCGATCCCGATCAGCACGGGGATTACCGCGAGCACCGCGAGCAGCGCGAGGTTCCGCCAGCGCAGGAAGATAAGGCTCAGCTCCGATCGCAGGAAACGCGTCCAGTGCCGAACGGAGGCTACCGGGCTGATCTCTGGCAGCGCCGCGCCGGGCGGCAGGCGGGTGGCATCAGCCGTCGACATCGAATCCCTCGCCCGTCAGCTCGACGAACAGGTCCTCGAGGCTGGACCGGGACGACTCCAGCCCGGCGACAGGGACGCCGGCGTACACGAGCCGCTTGCAGACCTCTTCCGGCGGCTGCCCGGCGAGCTGCGCGCTCGCCTCGCCACCGGATATGCGGATGTCCTGCAGGCCCAGGCCGGCCAGGATCTCGCTGGCCCGGCCGGGCTCGGCGGTGCGGACCAGGATCCGCGTCGCGCCGCGGCCGCGCAGTTCTTCCAGCGTTCCCTGGAACACGAGTTTCCCGGTCCGCATCACCCCGACGTGCGTGCAGATCTGCTCCACCTCGGCGAGCAGGTGGGAGGAGACGAAGACGGTGGTCCCGGCGGCGGCGATCTCCCTGATCAGGCCGCGCACCTCCCGGGTGCCCTGCGGATCCAGGCCGTTGGTCGGCTCGTCCAGGATCAGCAGCTCGCGCGGCCTGAGCAGGCCGGCCGCGATCGCCAGCCGCTGCTTCATGCCGAGGGAGTAGGCACGGTAGTGCTTCCGCGCCGCGCTGAGCAGGCCGACCCGGTCCAGTGCCTCGCTGATCCGCGCGCCGGCGGTGCGCGGGTCAGCCGTCCGGTCGGCGGCGTCGCACCTGGCCAGGTTGGCGCGGCCGGACAACTGCGAGTAGAACGCAGGCCCCTCGACCAGTGACCCGACCCGCGACAGGACGGCGTTCGCGCCCGCCGGCATGGGGACCCCGAGCAGCTCGTGGCTGCCGCTAGTGGGATGGACCAGGCCCAGCAGCATCCGGATCGTGGTCGTCTTACCTGATCCGTTCGGGCCGAGGAACCCGTAAACGGAGCCGTGCGGCACCGCAAGGTCGATGCCGCCCACGGCGAGCTGACCGCCGCGGAACCGCTTGGCCAGCCCGCTTGTCGCGATCGCGGGCCCGGCATCGCCGGGCAGCTGGCGAGCCTCGGCCGGAAGCTGGCCAGGCCCGGCCGGGAGCTGGCCAGGCTCGCCGGGGAGCTGGCCAGGCTCGCCGGGCAGCGGCCCGTCGTCGGGCCGCCCGAAGCTGGTCTCGTCCCGCTGCCCGGCAGCGCGCGAGGCAGCGCTCACTTCGCCTGTGCCGCGGCGGCGTACAGCACCGACGGCGTGACGGCGCCGATCAGCACTTTGCCGTCACTGGTGATCAGGACGGACAGCAGGCTGGTGCGCAGCAGCCTGCCGCTGCCCCACGAGCCGTGCACCGGGGTGGCGGACCGCAGCAGGACGCCGGCCTCGCCGCCAGTGGCACCGGTCAGGCCCCCGGCCGGCAGCACGGCCACCGACATCCAGCCGGTGCCGATCACCCTGGCCGGGCTGCTCGCGCCGGCCGGGAACGTGCTTCCGGTCAGTGGCGAGTAGGCGTACCAGCCGAACGTTCCGCCAGGCGGTGGCGCGTACCCGGACCAGCCGCCGTGCAAGCTGAACGCGCCGGGGTGCAGGCGCCTGGCGCGTGCCAGGTTCCCGCGAAGCACCGTCAGCAGGTGCTGCCGCTCGATCCTGGACATGTTCTTCGGCAAGACGATCCTGGGACTCTTCATCGCGCCCGGCGGCAGTTTCACGGTCGTGCCGCTTATCTGCACGCCGCCCTTCGGCAGGCTGCCCACGCGGACTGCCTTCCCGCCGACCTGCACGCTGCCCTTCGGAGGGCTGCCCACGCGGACGGCGTTCTCGCGCGGGATCCCGATGGTCACCTGGCGGCTGACAGCGGGCACAGCGCCCAGCGGCGGCCCGGCCGGGAGCCTGACCGTCCGCACCCGGGCACCGGGCGGCGGCGTGAACGCGAAGTTGGACGCGGCCGGACGGGCGAACGAGATCGAGGTGAAGCCGATCTGGTAGGCGGGGCTGGCGGCGCCGCGGGCGAAGACCTGGACCCGCAGCGGCAGGTAGTTGCTGGCATCGACGGCGATGCTCACCCGGCCGACGAGCGAGCCGGGGTTCTTCGGCGCGAGCGTGAGCTGGTAGGCGGGCTGTCCCGCGATCGTCACGTTGCTCTGCACGCCCACCGTAGTAGTCGGCCCGACGGCGGCCAGCAGGCGCTGGGCGACCTGCTGCGGCGTCGGCGCGGCGAGGACAACGTGCAGGGTGCTCTGATAAGCCCCGCTCGACGAGGCCCCGCTCGACGAGGAGGACTTGCCCCGGAACCGCGGCCCGGCTGGCGAGACCATCCCGGAAGCCGCGCGGGGGACGGCCTGCCTGACGGCGCCGGCCGACGGCAGGATGTGCGTCGCCGTGTTCGTCTGGCTGTCCCAGAGCCACGCCTGGGCCCCGTCGACCCGCAGGTCGGTCTCGCCCAGCGGCACCGGCAGGGCGAGCCTGAGCTGCGCTGGCCTCGCGTACCAGATATCGATGGTGGCCGAGCCGGTGAGCAGCGAAGAGATCGACATACCGCTGCCCTCGCCCGGCAGGTCGGGCAGGCCCAGCGCCGAGTTCGTCACGATCACGCCGCTGAACGCCGACGGCGCCGACTTGCTCGCCGCGATCGCGGCAATGAGCTGCGCCGGCGTGCGGGCGGGCAGTGACGGCGCGGCCGATGCGCTGGTGAGCACGGATCCGGCCACCACCACGCCGACGGCGGCGACGGCGCCGGCCGGCACCGCCCACCGGGCGCGCCGGGAGAACCTGGCCGCCAGACTCATGACGCACCTCGCTCGCTGGAAGGGGACAGCTCAAGGGTACTGCGGCCGCTGGCTTCCGGCGTGCCCGCGATACCGGCCGCCGGGAAATCGCTCGCGGTTCGCGGCCGGCGACCGCGAATCACAGCAGCACGGGAGGCCGGCCGCCGGTCACAGCAGCACGGGAGGCCAGAGGTCATGCCGGGACGCGAGCGGGTCGCCGGCCCACTCGTCCATTGAGTCCAGGTTGTCGTGCGCCGGGTACGTCGCCGCGGCAGGCCCGTCAGCGAACGCCCGCAGCACGTTCGCCGTCACCCGGCGGGTGAAGCGCCCGCATCCCCTGCTGATCCCCCAGCCGTAGGTGGGCGCGCCGAGCGACTCCACCCAGCGCATCGTGCCCGCGTTGAACACTCCCGCCCCGCCGCCGTGGGTGTAATAGGCAGAGTCGGCGTAGCTGTTGACGCCGTTACAGGTCAGCGGCGAGTGGGACAGCACCTGGATCGGCCGCTGCACCGGATAGCCGGGATTGACCCGGTCATACTCGATGCCCACCAGCGCAGTGAAGCTGGTTCCCTCGCGCGCGCCGGTGCCGGCGAACATCCAGGCGTCCGGCGCGGCCACGACGTAGTCGGCGACCGCCGGGAAGCCCTCGTACAGCGTGCCGATCACCGACGACTCAGGCCGCGGATCGGGCGGATCCCGCCAGTCGCTGGTGACCTGGGCGTTGTGCACGCCGTACATGGGGTCCTGCTGGTAGCTGGTCTTGTAGCAGATGACGAGCCGGTCGGGTCCCAGCTCCGTGGGGGCCAGCCGGGTGCGCCGGAACATCGCGTTGGCGCCGAGGAACGCGAGGTTGACCCCAGCATCCCTCGCCGCGGTGACATTGGCGCGCTCGGGCGGCGACCAGTACTCGTCGTGCCCCGGCGAGATCAGCGCGCTCGCGCCGTCCAGCGCACGGGCGTCGCTGGCGATGTCCATGCTGGTCAGGTAGGCGAGCGGGAGGCCCGTTCGCTCGGCCAGGTTGACCAGCTTCCGCTCGTAGACCATGAATAGGTAAGCGCCGTCCTGGTCGTAGGGCCGGTCCAGGCTGACGGCCAGCGCGCGGTCGTCGTACTCCCCGGCCGGGCCCGTGTACAGGTCGTAGCCGCCCCAGGTGTTGTAGGCCTGCCAGGTCGCTACCGCGTTCTTGATCACGACCTTTCCTGCCGTGCTTGCTGACCGCACGGTCACCGGCACGTAGCGCTGCGCGCCCGAGTGCGCGTCGAGCCTGAGCAGGTAGCACCCGGCTGGCCAGCCGCCGGTCGGCACGGTCAGCGACACACCCCAGTCGGCGCGGGTGGTGCTGGTCTCGGCCGTCATCGTGGCCGCCCGCTGCCGGTGCCCGCGCACGGGCCCGGACTCCCACACCCGGCGGGCCAGATCCCCGGCGTACCAGCCCATCCGGAAGGCCCTGACCCTGAACTCGCGTGACTTGGTCGAGACATAGAGCCGGATGGGCTCGCCCGGCAGCACGCTCGCCTGGCCGGCGTACCCCATGATCGCGTCGGGTGCGCCGGTGCTGCTGAGCCACCAGTGCGGGTCGCCGGGCAGCGAGTTCTCCGCGATCACCCGGCGGCGGGTTGAGTGCGGGCCCTGGCGCTGTCGGCTGGTCTCCGCTGCCGGGCCCGCCCGCGCGGCGCCTGCCCCTGCGGCGCCCGGCGAGCCAGTGAGCTTGACGGCTGCCACCGTGGCGCCCGTCGCCGCGGCACCGCCGAGGAATGCTCTTCTGGTGTAAACCGGGCGCCGGCTCATGCCAGACAGGATGCCCGGCCGACGCCGCCAATGGGTCAATTACAGCGTATTTCACCTTAAACAATAGGTTGTGGCGCATGACCAGGGACGCGACCCGGTCAGCTCATTGCTCCAAGTAGCTGCGATTTCATGATCACGGGAACTCTTTGGGGTCCCAGCACCCATTTATTTCCGCGGTCATGAACCCAGGTGCCGCTACCAGCGGCCCCACGGCAGCAGGGCGGTCACGGCGATGGCACCGAACAGCAGGGTGAGGTACGCGATCGACAGATGGAACAGCCGCATCGGGGCCGGTGAGCCGCCAGCGGCGACGCGCCCGCGCAGCCGGTGCGCCTCGGCCAGGAACCAGGCCCCCAGCCCCGCGGCGCAGCACCCGTACAGCCAGCCGGCGTAGGGGACGAGCGCCAGGGTAGCGGCGACCATCGCGTAGGAGTACAGCAGGATCTTGCGCACCACCGTCGCAGCCGGCGCGACGACCGGCAGCATCGGCACGCTGGCCGCGGCATAGTCGTCGCGGAACCTCATCGCCAGCGCCCAGAAGTGCGGCGGCGTCCAGAGGAAGATCACGGCGAACAGCACGACCGCGGGCAGGCTCACCGTGCCGGTGACCGCGGCCCAGCCGACCAGGACGGGAAAGCAGCCTGCCGCGCCGCCGATCACGATGTTGGAAGCCGTCCGGCGCTTGAGCCCGAGCGTGTAGACGAAGACGTAGAACAGGATCGCCCCGTCGGCCAGCGCCGCCGCCAGCCAGTTGACGGCCAGCCCGAGCACGAGCGTCGACGCGATCCCGAGCACGATGCCGGACGCGAGCGCCTCACCGGGCTTGATCGGCGCCTTCGTCCCCTTGGCGACCAGCGGGCGGCGCGCGGTGCGCTTCATCAGCGCGTCGATATCGCGGTCGATGTAGCAGTTCAGGGTGTTCGCGCTGGCGGCGGCCAGCCCGCCGCCGAGCAGCGTGAGCGCGATCAGCCAGGGCGACGGCAGCCCGCGCCGCGCCAGCAGCATCGTCGGGACGGTGGTGACAAGCAGTAGCTCGATGATCCGGGGCTTGGTGAGCAGGAAGAGCGACCTGGCGACCAGCCGGACCGGCCGTCGCCCCCCGGCGGGGAGGGAAAGCCGCCCGGGCAGCGCGCTTGTCGCCTGTGTCACTCGCCGGCCTCCGTGCCGTCCGCCGCTGATGTGTCCTGATCGGGGTCCCCGGCGTCAGCCGGGCTCGCGTCCCGGTCAGATACGTTACCCGGCTCCGCGTCGGCCGCTGAGTCCCGCACCGCCCCAGCGGGCTCGGCGGCGGATTCGGTCCCGCCGCCGCCGGACGCCGCGGGCATCCCGGCCGCGACCGCCGCCGCCCGCGCGGTGCCGGCGTCGGGCGGCGCCGCGCGGGCTGGCACCAGGATCCGCCGCTCGGGAACCCGCTTGTGCGGCCGGCTAAACCGCAGGTAGAGCAGCACGGCGACCACGACGAACAGCGCCATAGGGAAGGCGAACGTCAGGATGGCCCCGCCGTCCGCGCTGTCTGACGTCGCTATCGCAAGGATCGATCCCGGCATTCCGGCCTCCCGCTGCGGGTGAAATATCTGGTCATCTGGATCCCGGCCGTGACGGCCAGGCTGATTGCCGCTGGATCAGCAGCCGGTCCAGGCCCGTCGTGAGCGCCTCGGATTCCTCCGCGTCCAGCCACCGGGTGAGCAGCGCCACCGCCGCGATGATCATCGGCGGCAGCATGCCCATCCAGACGACCGCGCCAGCGAGCTGCTGATCATCGAGCACCGTCATCACCTGGTGGGCGGTGCCGCCGTAAGCCGGGTACAGCACCCCCGAGCCGAAGACGAGGATCATCCCGAGCACGGTTCCCGCCCCCACCGTGGCGATGAGGAATGCCACCCGGCGAAGCGGCCCGGAGAGCGGGCTGAACGGGCGCGAGCCGATCAGCTGCAGCCAGAACACGGCGCCGGCGCCGAGATAGCACGCGTACTCCGCCCACCGCACGGCGGCGCTGCGCAGCGCCAGGTCGAACAGCGGCGGCAGGTGCCAGCACAGCCAGGTCACGCTGAAGGCGACCGTGACGGCGGCGGGCCGCCGCAGCCACCATGGCGGGCGGACCGGCCCGGAGGTTACTGCGTTATGGCCCGTTAGGCCGGCGGGCGCGCTGGCGGTGCTCTCCGCCGCGCCCGTCCCGCCGCGGCGCGGCCACGGCCAGCCCGCCCGCAGCGCCAGCCAGGGCGCGCCGAGCACGATCAGCGACGGCGCGAAGAAGGCGAGGGTCAGGTCCTGGATGCCGCGTACCCAGATATAGGTGTCCGACCAGTACGCCAGCGGCGACGCCAGCGCCGCGAGCGCGCAGAGCAGCCCGAGGTGGAACGTGGCGGCCTGGCTGAGGAGCTGCCCGCGGCTGGCCGGCGGCCCGCTGCCGGGACTGCCGCTGCCGGGGCTGAGGTCAGCAGGGCCGGCGCCAGCGGGGCCGGCGCCAGCGGGGTCGGCGGCAGCGGGGTCGGCGGCAGCCGCCCGGCCCGCCAGCACGCGCCGCAGCCCGGTCAGGTGGGTGACCGCCAGCGCCAGGTAACCGGCCCAGATCAGCCAGCCGGCCTGCCAGTGCGCGAGAACGAGGTTCATGACGGTGCGCCCAGCGGGCGGCGGGCTCCTTCCCTTGCCGGGAAACGGGATCGCTACGGACTAGTGAACGAGGTAGAACAGCACCCAGGCGACCACGGCGACGGCGGCCAGGTAGTTCCAGACCAGGGTGAACGCGCTGAGCGCCGCCTGGAAGCGCTGCACGGCGAAGGCCTCCGCGTAGGTCGGCGGCTGCTCGACGAAGGAGATCTCCGGTATCGGCCTGCAGCGCATGATCATCATTTCCAGCCAGATCATCGTCATCAGCGCGATCACCAGGTACACCGGGTAGAAGCCGGTGAAGACGCTGGCGAAGCCTGCCGCGCCCGGCCAGAACGGCAGGTTCAGCAGCTCCCAGATCTGCAGGCTGACGGCACCGAGCCCGAGGACCAGCGCCACCGCGGCGCCGCGCTGCCAGGGCGCCGTGTGACCGGCCGTGAGGCG
>Ga0302314_10003472_pt1 | contig 29065 bp, 20 predicted proteins | sample III_Palsa_N2_3_FD_200533 | JGI IMG/M metagenome (GOLD analysis project Ga0302314, IMG submission 200533) | Peat permafrost microbial communities from Stordalen Mire near Abisko, Sweden - III_Palsa_N2_3 | ecosystem: Environmental > Terrestrial > Soil > Palsa > Peat permafrost | place: Sweden...
GAACGCTACTGCGGTGACACAAAATCGCGACACGGGCGAGATCACGGCCAGCACGGGGCACAATGATGACAGCATGGGTAGATTCTCCTACAGCGGATGGAAGTGCTCCCTCTCACTGGCCGCAACCGATTGCGGGCTCCGGGGCGAAGCGCTGTTCCCACATGTCCGGATCTGAAAGGCTATCAGGGTGAGCCCGCAGAGCAGGCGTCGCGGCCAGGCAGGTAACGCCGCGCCCTCAAACGCGCTGTTCGACGAGTTCCTGCACGCGGCGCGGGAGCTGCTCGCGGTGCGCAGTCCGCTCGATGCCGAACTGCTCGTCAGCGACCTGCTCGGCACCTGGTGGCCGCAGCGCCATCACACGATCGGCGGTGCAGGCGTCGAGCAGCTCGTCGGCGAGGGCCTCGTCGAGTACGCCGCCAGCCAGCAGTCGCCGGCCGCGCTTGCGCTGCTGTCCGGCATCGCCTGCCTGGGCACCTCGCGGCAGGCGGCGGCGGCCGAGCAGGCGGCGATCACGCTGATTGACGCCGGCGTCAGATCCCCGGGCTGGGCCCAGCACCTCGGCATGGTCACGGCGGCCAAGTGCTACGTGAACCCCGACGAATGGGGCGACCAGGACGAGCTCATCTGCATCTACAGCTACGACGGCGAGGAGCCGCACGCGCTCGTCTGCGTGATCGACTACAACGCGTCGGGCATGCTCAAGGACGGCTGGGTCAGCTCGCAGGTGGACAAGCTGCTCGACCACTGCCAGCGGATAGCCGCCGCCCGCGGCGCCGTCAGGCCCGAGGACGGGTTCAGGGAGATCGACCCGCCGCAGGCGCGGAAGATGCTCGAAGCGGCGCTGTCGGCCACCGACGACGCCGAAGACCCGCTGGTCAGCGACTCCTTCGCGGCCAAGCACGCGTTCATCAGGTCCCGTATCCGGGCGCTGTCGCCGTCGGCCGGGCGCGGGGCCCGGGCCCGGCGGATGTGGACAAGCGAGCGCCGGGCGCTGCTCGCGGCCGAGTTCCTCGCCTCCGACGAGGCCGAGGAGCTGTCGGACCGGCAGGCGGCCAGCCGCTGCACTGACCGGATCATCGACTTCGGCTGCGACCAGGACAGCGGCCGCCCGCTGCGGATGTCGCCGGTCAAGGTGCAGAGCTTCATGCTGACCTGGCTGCCGCGCAAGGTGGTGCTGTCGGTCGCCGACCAGAACGCGATGCCGCACGTGGTCAACGCCTGGGTCCGCTGGTCCGGCCGCAAGCGCGGGCTTTCTGACGCCGCCGTCGGGCAGACGCTCGACACCCTGTTCGACACCATGTCCACGTTCACCCGGATCTACCGGGACCCGACCGAGCTCGGCATCGACGAGGAGCTGGCCGCCCGGCTGCTGCCGGACTCCGACCTCGAGGCGCTGCCGCGCCGCGTCTTCGCCTTCCCGCTGCTGGTGGGCAAGCACGGGGGGGTCGACCTGTCCAAGCTCGACCCGGCCGACCCGGCCGACCGCCGGCTGCTGCTCGGCGCCGACCACGACACCAAGACCGGCTCGCCGAGCGCGGCCGGGGTCGGACGGCACATCGACCGGCACCTGGCCCTGGCGGACCGGCTCTGGCGCGGCAGCCCGCCCGCGCTCTGGGACGCGGCCCAGCGGCTGCTCGACACCGGCGAGGACCGCCACATGGTGCTGCACGCGCTGATGGACGTGCTCGACGCGGCCGGCGGCGACGAGACCGCGCTCGAGGTCGCACTGCGCGAGCTCGCCACCGGCCTGACCGACGACGACATCAACGGCCTCGGCAACATGGACTCCTGAGAGTCCGGCCAAAATCAAAATCGCTCTATCGAACGGACCGTTGCTTCGCCTATTCCGCCCAGGCGCTCCCGATCCGGGCGGGGCAAGATCATTTAACGAGGGTGATTGTCATTTGCGTCACCAGGACGACGTAGTTGACAAACATCTATTCGATCTTGCTCTGGAACCCGCCGCCGCCCGGGGTTTCGATGACGAAGGCGTCGCCTGCGCTCAGGGTGGCGGTGTCGCAGCCCTGCATCGGGGTGACCGCGCCGTCGGCGCGCTCGACCCAGTGCCGGCCGAGGGCGCCGGGGTCGCCGCCCTGGAGGCCGAAGGCGGGGATCCGGCGGTGGCCGCTGAGCGTGCTGACCGTCATCGGCTCAAGGAACCTGATCCGGCGGATCCCGCCGTCGCCGCCGCGCCAGCGGCCGGCGCCGCCACTGCCGGGGCTGACCGCGTAGGACTCGAGGACGACGGGATAGCGCCATTCGAGCACCTCGGGGTCGGTGAGCCGCGAGTTCGTCATCTTCGTCTGGACCACATCGGTGCCATCGAACCCCTCGCCGGCTCCTGAGCCACTCGCGACCGTCTCGTAATACTGGTAACGGTCGTTGCCGAACGTCACATTGTTCATCGTGCCCGACCCCTCCGCCATGACGTTGAGCGCGGCGTAGAGGGCGCCGGTGACCGCCTGGCTGGTCTCGACGTTGCCCGCCGCCACCGCGGCCGGGTACTGCGGGCTCAGCATCGTTCCGGGCGGGATTATGACCTGCAGGGGCTGCAGGCAGCCGGCGTTCAGCGGTATGTCCTTGTCGACGAGCGTGCGGAACACGTACAGCACGGCCGCCATCGCCACGCCGGTGGGGGCGTTGAAGTTGTCCCCGAGCTGCGGGCTCGTGCCCGTGAAGTCGATGGTGGCCGTCCTGGCACGCTTGTCGACGGTCACCTTCACCCGGATGGTGGCCCGATTGTCGAGCTCGTAGGCGAACTCGCCGTCGGCCAGCCGGGCGATGACGTTGCGGACCGACTCGGCCGCGTTCTCCTGGATGTGGTGCATATACGCCCGGATCACGTCCAGGCCGTACTGCCCGACCATCCGGCGCAGCTCCTCGACGCCCTTCTCGTTGGCGGCCACCTGCGCTCTCAGGTCCGCGAGGTTCGTGTCCGGGTTCCTCGACGGGTATTCGGCGCTCGTGAGCAGCTGCCTGGTTTCCGTTTCGCGCAGCCGGCCGTCCTCGACCAGCAGCCAGTTGTCGATCAGCACGCCCTCCTCTTCGATGCGCGTGCTCGCCGCGGGCATCGAGCCGGGGGAAATGCCGCCGATTTCGGCGTGGTGACCGCGCGAGGCGACGTAAAACCACGGGGCGTCGGGCGCGGGGGCGTCGAGGGCGGGGGCGGGGAAGACGGGGGTGACCACGGTGACGTCGGGGAGGTGGGTGCCGCCGTGGTAGGGGTCGTTGAGCACGTAGACGTCGCCCGGCTTAATGCGGCCCCGGTTACGGTCGATGACCATTTTGATCGACTCGCCCATCGACCCCAGGTGGACGGGGATGTGCGGGGCGTTGGCGATCAGGCCGCCGTCGGCGTCGAAGATCGCGCAGGAGAAGTCGAGCCGCTCCTTGATGTTGACCGAGTGCGCGGTGGACCGCAGGCGCTCGCCCATCTGCTCGGCGACCGCCATGAAGAGGTTGCCGAAGACCTCGAGGAGCACCGGGTCCGCCTCCGTCGTCGCCCGGGTCGTGGTCGCGGCGTCCGGCGCGACGCGGGTCAGCAGCAGGTCGAGCCGGTCGGTGATCAAAGCCCGCCAGCCGGGCTCCACCACCGTCGTCGCCAGGTCCTCGGCGATGACGGCGGGGCCGTCCACGGCCTGCCCGGGCCGGAGGTCACGGCGTCGGTACAGCGGCGCCGCCGACCCCTTCCCGGCCGCGAACATGCGCACGTGCTCGACCGGGGCGGCGATGGCCGGCTGGCCGGGCGCGGGCGAGCCGGCGGCGGCGGCGTTCGCGCCGGGGCGCCCTGGGTCGAAGCGGCCGCTGTCGGGGCGGCTACCGTCCGGGTGGCTTCCGTCCGAGTTGCCTCCATCGGGGTGGCTCGGGGCGGGCTGGCTGAAGTCGGGGTGGCTCGGGGCGGAGTCGCCGTGGGCCGGGTCGCTGGGGGCGATGGCGGCGGCGGAGACGGCCTCGATGATGATGGGCCGGCCCGGCATCAGGAATGAGAACCGGCTGCGGTAGGCCCGCTCGAAGTCGGCGGTCATCTCCTCGGCGGTGCCGTGGGGAACCGCGAGCGGGGTGTCGGTGCCGTCGTAGCGGAGGTGGACGCGGCGGGTCACCCGGATGCCCGGCGCCGCCGCGCCCTGGGCGGCGAGGTCGGAGCGGGCCGATTCCTCCAACGGGCTGAACGCGGCGGCGGGCAGCCGGGCCGCCGTCTCGGCCGTCAGGGGTTCCTCCACGGCGGACTCGCGCATCGCGATGACGTCGGCCAGGCCGATGCCGTAGGCCGACAGCGCGCCCGCCAGCGGGTGGATGAGCACGCTGGTCATGCCGAGGGCGTCGGCGACCGCGCAGGCGTGCTGGCCGCCCGCACCGCCGAAGGTGGACAGCACGTACCTGGTGACGTCGTAGCCGCGCTGGACGGAGATCTTCTTGATCGCATTCGCCATGTTCGCCACCGCGATCTCGAGGAAGCCGGCCGCGACCCGCTCGGGGTCGCGCCGGTCGCCGGTCGCGGCGGTGATCCGCGCCGCCAGCTCGGCGAAGCGGCGGCGGGTTTCACCGACGTCGAGCGGCCGGTCGCCGGTGGCGCCGAAGACGCGGGGGAAGTGGTCCGGCTGCACCCGCCCGAGCAGGACGTTGGCGTCGGTCACGGTCAGCGGGCCGCCGCGGCCGTAGCAGGCCGGGCCGGGGTCGGCGCCGGCCGAGTCCGGGCCGACCCGGTAACGGCCGTCCTCGAAGTGCAGGATCGATCCGCCGCCGGCCGCCACCGTGTGGATGGAGAGCATCGGCGCGCGCATCCGCACCCCGGCGACCTCGGTCTCGTACTGCCGCTCGAGCTCCCCCGCGTAGTGCGAGACATCGGTCGAGGTGCCGCCCATGTCGAAGCCGATCACGCGGTCGAAGCCGGCCGCCGCGGCGGTGCGGGCCATGCCGACGATGCCGCCGGCCGGGCCGGACAGGATCGAGTCCTTTCCCCGGAACGACGCTCCGTCGGCCAGACCGCCGTTGGACTGCATGAAGAGCAGCCTGACCCCGGCCAGCTCGGCCGCGACCTCGTCGACGTAGCGCCGCAGGACCGGCGACAGGTAGGCGTCGACCACGCTCGTGTCGCCCCTCGAGACCACCCGCATCAGCGGGCTGACCTCGTGCGACTCGCTGACCTGAGTGAAGCCGACGGCGGTCGCGATCTCCCCGATCCGCTGCTCGTGGGCCGGGTAGCGGTAGCCGTGCAGGCAGACCACGGCGGCGGCGCGGTACCCGTCCGCGTAGGCCGCGCGCAGCTCCCGCTCGACGGCGCCGGCATCAAGCGGGCGGATCAGCTCGCCGTGCGCGCCCACCCGTTCCGGCACCTCGATCACCCGGTCGTAGAGCCGCTCGGGGAGCACGATGCGCCGGTCGAAGATGCGGGGCCGGTTCTGGTAGGCGATCCGCAGCGCGTCGCCGAAGCCCTCGGTGATCACCAGGACGGTCGGCTCGCCCTTCCGCTCGAGCAGCGCGTTGGTGGCCACCGTGGTGCCGAGCCGGACGGCGGCGATCCGCTCGGCCGGCACCGGCGCCCCGGGCTCGACGCCCAGCAGGTGCCTGATGCCGGCCACCGCCGCGTCGCGGTAGGCGGGGCTCACCGACAGCAGCTTGTGCGCGACGAGGGCGCCGTCGGGCGTCCTGGCCACGATGTCGGTGAACGTCCCGCCCCGGTCAACCCAGAACTCCCACTGCTCGGCCACCCGCTCAGCCTACAAACAGCCCAGGCGGGCCACCGGGCTGACTCGCAGGGCCGGAGGCCGCGCGCGGCCTCCGGCCGCTGGCACCGTTGTCAGGCGACCTTCGTTGAACGGCTGTCAAGCGCGTGAGCGCATACGACGGCGAGAGACAAGGGACAAAGTGAAACCCCCACGCAGAAGCGGCTCAAGTCCGGCCCGCGCGCTGATCGCGCTGGCCGCCATCATCGTCATCATGCTGATCTCGGTCCTCGGCAACGAGACCCTCAGCCCCGGGAAGTGGCAGCAGCAGTTCAAGGTCGGCCTCGGCCTTGACCTGTCAAGCGGCACCGAGGTCGTGCTGAAGGCGGAGACCCATGACGGCAGCCCGCCCGCCAGCGGCGAGATGCAGCAGGCGATCTCGGTCCTGCAGTCCCGGGTGAACGGCACCGGCAGCTCCGGCGCCCAGGTGCAGCAGCAGGGCAGCGACATGATCAACGTCACCGTGCCTGGTACGCCCGACTATAACGTCGTCAGCCTGGTGAGCCAGGCCGCCCAGATGAGCGTCCGGCCGGTGTACCTCGAGGCGCCGTACGTCCCGCCATCGGCGGCTAAAGCGGCCCCGGTCAGCTACGGCGACTCGACCCTGGTCAACGCCGCCACCCGCAATCTGTTCGACAAGGAGGTGTGCAAGCCCGCCGGCGACGCCGGCGCGGTCAACCCGAGCTGGCAGAAGACGGTCGGCTACTCGCTCGCGGGAGACCAGTGGAACGCCCTCAAGAGCCAGATCGTTTCCTGCGACGCGAGTGGGACTAAGTACGTCCTCGGCCAGGCCGTCTACGTGGGCGGTGACATCACCTCGGTCAGCGCCGGGCTCCAGCCGAACAGCGCCCAGTGGGTGGTGAACCTGTCGCTTAACGGCGGGGCCGCCTCGAAGTTCGCGACGCTCACCACCAGCCAGTACGACTCGTATTACGCCGGCTCCCACAGCGGCAACCCCGATGACCAGGCGCTCGACTCGACCGTGGTCGTCCTCGACGGCAACGTGACCTCGGCCGAGGTGACAGCCGAGCCCATCACCGCCGGCAACGTCCAGATCACCGGCGGCGGCAGCGCCGGGTTCACCCAGGCGCAGGCCACCAGCCTGGCGGACACGCTCAAGTACGGCTCGCTGCCGCTGGACTTCCAGCCGCTGGCCGAGAACACCGTCTCCGCCCAGGTCGGCCACAGCTCGCTGGTCGCGGGCCTGTCAGCCGGGGTCATCGGGCTGTCCCTGGTGACGGTCTACCTGTTCGCGTACTACCGCGGCCTCGGCCTGGTGGCGGTCTCCAGCCTGGTGCTGGCGGCGCTCCTCGCCTACCTGTCGGTGGTGCTGCTCAGCAAGTACCAGCACTTCACGCTGACGCTGTCCGCCATCGCCGGCCTTGTGGTGGCGATCGGCATTACCGCCGACTCGTTCATCGTGTACTTCGAACGGCTCCGCGACGCGATCAGCGACGGCAAGGCGCTGCGCCCGGCCACCGAGAGCGGCTGGAAGCGCGCCCGGCGCACGATCCTGATGGCCGACACGGTGTCGTTCCTGGCGGCGGCCCTGCTGTACCACTTCGCGGTCAGCGACGTCCAGGGGTTCGCGTACACCCTGGGCCTGACCACGCTGATCGACGTCCTGGTCGTGTTCCTGTTCACCAAGCCGATGGTGACCCTGCTCGCCGGGACGCGGTTCTTCGGCGGCGGGCACCGCTGGTCCGGCCTCGACCCGGCCCGGCTCGGCGCCAAGGCGCCCTGGCGCTCGTCAACCCGGTAGGGGTGTAGTCGCGTCTCGTTGCCCGGCCGACCGGGTTGTTCTGGTCGGCCGGGCAACGGCGTCGGCGGAAAGACTCGGGTCGGCCGGGGCGGAGCCATGATCGTGTGCGATTGGGGGTCGCGTTTTCCGGTCGCGGGCGTCATTGTGTTCTAAAAAGGGCACCCCGCGACCCGAACTACCCACGATGACCACTCTTTGGAACCAGCCTGGTGCACGTGGTGACGATGAAGACAGTGTGTCGATGCGCGGTCGCCGGCCTGGGGATGAGTCCCGCATCGACCCCGGACCGAGGGCCCGTCGCCAGGCGCGGAGCCTGTCGGCTACGCCACCGGCCCCAAACGCGACCTGTCGGCCACGCCAGCGACACCGATAGGTCGGCGGCGGGACGGTACACGGCCGAGATCGCCAACTTCGCGCGCACGCCCCGGCTCGGCGGCCGAGCTGACCGGCTGGTTGCTCAGGTCGGCCGGACGACGGCGGGGGCGTCGGCTCGCCGTTGAAGGCGGCGGGCCGGTTGGGTCAGACTGCGAGCTCGGCGTAGGCGCCGCGGACGTCGTCGGCGCTGAGCGTGGTCAGGTCGGCCGCGGTGGCGCCCTCGCCGAGGCGGACGACGCGGACGTCGCGGCAGGCGCACGCGCGCTCGAACAGCGAGCGGGCGAAGCGTCCGTTGCCGAGCTCGTCGATCCGGCCGGCCCGCTCGGCGTGCGCGAAGATCTGGTCGAGGGCGTACAGCGCCTCCGGCTCGAACGCGTCCCCCGCCTGCTCGGCCAGCAGGATCGCGATCCGCGACAGGTCACGGGCCGAGTAGCTCGGGAACGTCACCCGGGTGCCAAACCTGGAGGCGAGGCCGGGGTTGGAGCGCAGGAACCGTTCCATGTCCCCGGTGTAGCCCGCGAGCACGATGACAAGCCGGTCGCGGTCGTCCTCGGCCCGCTTGAGCAGCGTCTGCACGGCCTCCGCGCCGAACGCGTCGCCGCCCGAGTAGCCCTCGTTGTGCAGTGAGTACGCCTCGTCGATGAAGAGCACGCCGCCGAGGGCGGAGTCGACCAGCCGGTTGGTCTTGATCGCGGTCGACCCGAGATGGTCGCCGACCAGGTCGGCCCGGTGCGCCTCGACCACCTCGGGCCTGACGAGCAGGCCGAGCGCGGCGAAGATGTGCCCGAGGATCCGCGCCACCGTCGTCTTGCCGGTGCCCGGCGGCCCGGTGAACACGAAGTGCCTGACCGGCGGCTGGCTGGTCAGGCCCTGGCGATCGCGCAGCCGCGCCACCCGCAGCTGGGCCGCGATCGCGCGCACCTGCTGCTTGACCGGGTCCAGCCCGACCAGCTCGTCGAGCTCGGCGATGGCGGACTCGAGCGTGGGCGTCTCCTCGTAGCCGCGCATCCGCGAGGTCAGCTCGGCGAAGGCCTTGCCGAGGTCGACGGCGCCGATCGTGAGCAGGTCCTCGGCCTGCGGGTCGCCGCCCTCGCCCATCACCCGCACGTCACGCGCCTGGCCGGCCTTCTCCAGGAGCGTGCGGACGAACCGGCCGTTGCCGAGCTCGTCGGTGGTGCGGCGACGGCCCACCTCCTCGAGCATCCGCCAGAGGGCCGGCCGGGCGTCGGCCGCCAGCAGCTCCTGCCGGCCGTGCAGTTGCAGCTCGGCGAGGGCGAACAGCTCCTCGGTGGAGTAGGTCGGGAACCGGATGCGGGTCGCGAACCGCGACGCCAGGCCCGGGTTGGTGGCCAGGAACGCCTCGGTCTGCTTCTCGTACCCGGCCAGGATGATGATCAGGTGCTCGCGGTCGTCCTCCGCTCGCTTGAGCAGCGTCTGCACCGCCTCGGCGCCGAACCGGTCGCTCTGCCCGTCGCCCTCGTTCACCAGGCTGTAGGCCTCGTCGATGAACAGCACCCGGCCCAGGGCCGAGTCGATCAGCTCGTTGGTCTTGATCGCGGTCGCGCCCAGGTACTCGCCCACCAGGTCGGAGCGCTGCGCCTCGACCACGTCGGCGCTCTCGAGCAGACCGAACGCGTAGAAGATCTTGCCGACCACCCGGGCCACGGTGGTCTTGCCGGTGCCGGGCGGGCCGAGGAAGACGAAGTGCCGCATCGGCTTGTCGGCGCCGAAGCCGGCCTCGGCCCGGCGGCGCGCCGCCTCGATCGACACGTAGATCGAGTGGACCTGCTCCTTGACCGGGCCGAGCCCGACCATGGCGTCCAGCTCGGCCAGCGCGTCCTCGGGGGTGATCGGCGGCTCGGACTGCTCCGCCTCGGCCGGCTGGTGCCGCTTGCGGGCCCCGCGGTCGGCGTACACCTGGGCCACGCCCTGCGCCCGCGCGCCGTACTGGGCGGGCGCGTGACCGGCCGGGCCGACGGGGCCGGTGTTCCCGCTGCGCGGGACGGGGCCGGTCGGGCGCCGGGCGGGGCCGGCCGGACGCGGTCCCGGGGGGTTAGCGGGCCCGGGGGGCGGCGGCGGGGCGTTCGGGTCCGTGTACGCCGCGAGCACGCCGTCCGGGCCGAACATCCGGGCCTCTTGCGAACCCTTGGCCGCGCGCCAGCCGATCACGGCGGCGGCCAGCACCCAGGCGGCAATGACAGCGAACATCGCATTGCGCGGTGAGGCCTGCACCACGAGGACGGCGAGGGGGACGGACCAGAGCAGCGCCCAGGCAACGGTGCGGCACGGTACGAACCAGCGAGGAAGCGGTGGCACGTGAGCCAGTGCCGCGATCGCGAACGGCGTCGCCAGCAGCGCGAACAGCCACCCCGGCGGCACCGAGTCCTTCGGCTGCGCGGCGGAGACCGACGACACCCGGTTGAGGTCGATGATCCACAGGGTCCATGCGCCGAACGCGGCCACGTAGAGCGAGGCCATCGCGGAGCGCACTCCACGGTAAACCGAGATCGGCCCGAGCAGCCAGGGCAGGAATGCCACCGCCAAAATCGCGAGCACGGGTCGGAGCAGCAGCGGGCTGCGGGCGATCGCCCGGTGGACGCTATCGACCACCGGCACTGGCTCGCCCCCCGCCGTTGCTTGGACCCTATCTGGTGGCAACATCGTGCTCCCTCGGACAGTGGTATGTCCCTGTATAGCGCATCTCCCCGGGCTCGCGACAGGACGCGGGCGGGTGGGTCGCGTTTAGTATCAGGCACTGCGAGTGACCCCGGGAGCCCGTGCGTACAGGGCTTCGCGCGACCGCCGGGCGGGTGGCGGCGGTCGGTTATATCGTGCGTGCATTCGGAATTAGGTAGCTGCCCAGTGTGATCGGTTGGCGGATGGCCGACTGCGAGGTTCCGCCGCGGGGATGATCAAGGGAAACGAATAGGTGAAATCGCGCGACCGTTCGAGATCATCTTTTTGTTTTTCCTTTCACACGGGGCAGGTGAGGTCGATTTCGTCGCGGAGCGGAATGCCGAAATCACCGGTTCTGGGGACCGACGGCTTGCGCTGCCGCGTCCGGTCCACCGCCCCCGGGCGGAGGGCGGCCAGCCGGAAGCCGCGGCGCTGGTAGAAGCGGAGCGCGCCGATGTTGTCGTTGGTGGTCGTGAGCGTGATCTGGTGGCAGCCCTGCCGCTTGGCCTCGGCCCGGATGGACTCGATGAGCACCGTGCCGATGCCCTGGTAGAGGTCGAGGGCGTTGAGCGTGACGATCTCGAGGACTCCGCGCCGGACCTGGAAGGTGACCAGGCCGGCGATGCGGCCCGCGCGCTCGGCGATGAAGCCGGGGAGGGTGGCCGGGTAGAACACCCCGTCGTGCACGGCCACCTCGGCGGCGCCCCACAACTGGGTCGTCAGCCACTCGACCGTCGGCCGGTCGCTCTCCTCGACGGCCCTGACCGCCATGTCCCGCTGCTGCACGCCCATCATTATCCAGAAGGTATCCGCAATTCCGCCCGTATCGCCACAATCGGGCGATATACGCAGGCCAGGGGCACCGCCTAGGCCCGCCGCCGAGTGAGCCGGCGCAGCCGCCCGGCCACCGTCCGCAGGTCGCCCCGGTCGAGCGCGTAGGCCCACACGCCGAAGGCGAGGAGGGCGAGCAGGGCCGCCAGCACGCCGACGCCGGCCTCGGCCAGCTTCCCGCCGGACGGCAGCGCCAGGCAGACGCCGACGCCGACCGCGCTCCCGATGCCGCCGGCCACCAGCCCGGCCAGCGTCGCGTGGCCGAGGCCGGCGATCGCGGCCGGGCCCCGGGCCCGCCGGACCGCGAACACCATCGGCACCGCGACCGCGAGCAGCGCCACGGTGGAGCCGAGCGCGATCGCCGCGACCACCAGCCGGGGCGGCGCCAGCAGCACGAGCGGAATCGAGACCCCGACCTGAAGCAGCGGGCCCGCCACCAGGCCGATGCCCGCCGCCCGCAGCCGGCCCAGGGCGAACATCACCCGCGACATGGCGGTGATGAGCGCGAAGCCGGCCACTCCCGGCGCGTATAGCAGGAACGCCTGGGTCAGCTGGGCCACCTGATCCGGCTGCCGGGCGAAAACGTGCGCGGCGGGCAGCGCGATCGCCGCGATCACGGCCGTGCCGAGCCAGGACATCAGCATGACCGCCCGGGTCGATCCTGCGCTTGTGCGGTCGAAGTCGGCCCCGTCGGCGGCCGAAAGCACCGGGAACACGCTGGTCACGATCGCTATCGGCAGCACCGAGCAGAGGGAGGAGAACACCAGGTTCGAGTAGTTGACCAGGACGAGGGCTCCGGTGTCGCCGTGCCCGTTCGCGAGCGTGATCGTCACCACGCTCTGGATGTCGCCCGCCGCGAACTCAAGCAGCCCGACCAGCGCCAGGCCGCCCGCGCGGCCGATGACGCCGGGCGGGAACCGCAGCGTCGGCCGCAGCCGGAGCTGCAGCCGCCAGGTCGGCGGCAGCGCCACCAGCACCAGCATGCCGATGTTCATCGTCGTGCCGATCGACAGCACCAGCTGGGCCACCAGCGGCGTCCTGGTCATCGGGAGGTTCTTGTCGAGCGAGGCGAAGACCAGGAAGGCGGTGATCGTCACCAGGTTGCCGATGACGGGCGCGAGGGTCGGCCCGGTGAACTTCCGGTAGGCCTGCAGCACCCCGGTCAGCACCACTGACACGCCGTAGAGCATGATCTGCGGCGCGAACGCGACGATGAGGTCGGTGGTCGTGCCGAGCATGGCCGGGCGGGCGCAGGTCGCGTTCGGGTTGGCCGGGATGAGCAGGTCGGCGATCGGCCGCGCGAGAGCGACGATGGCCACCGTGACGGGCAGCAGGATCAGCACCGCCCAGGTGAGCAGCGCCGAGGTGACCCGGCTGACGTACGCCTTCTGGACCTCATCGGTGTCGGCCCGGCCGGCCGCCCGGGCCAGCACCGGGACCATCGCGCTGGCGAGCGCGCCGCCCAGGGCGAGCTCGTAGATCAGGTTCGGGACGGTGTAGGCGGTGACGTAGGCGGTGCCGAGGCAGCCCGCGCCCACGCTCTGCGCGAAGACGACTGTGCGGAGGAGGCCGAGCAGTCGCGACATGGTCGAGAGGACGGCGATGATCAGCGCGCCGCGGGCGATCAGCGCTGCCCCGCCGCTACCCCCGGGCCCGTCTGAGCGCGCGTTGGTCAGGCTGGCTCTGTCGGTCTGCACCCCGCTACCCCAGCCCTCCGCGCGACGACATGGCCTAACTTGCCTCAGGCTACGGCCATTGGAGGCCGGCTGGCAGGCTCATGACGTCGTTTGGGTGGAACGTCACGCCGACCGGAGCCGCGCAACCTCCCTGGTCGCGTACGGATTGAGCTGTCCCCCGCGCGACCCGGCCAGCTTGGCGGCCAGGTGCTCCCCCACCGTGACCGGCCCGTACCTGGCCGGGTTGGCGGCGCTGACGCAGCTCGGCAGGCACTCGATCAGCGCGTCGACGTCGCCGTCGTGGAAGTAGGCCGCCGACCGTCGCGGGACGAGAACGCCGTTGACCCTCGGAGCGGCGACGCGGTGCATGGTGGAGATCCACTCCTCGTTCGTCCAGCGCGCGATGGCGTCACCGAGGTTGACGAGCAGGGCGCCGCCGGCCGGCATGACCGGGTGCCAGCCGCCGTCGGCGCCGAGGATCTCCAGCCCCGGCACCCGGTCCGCCCACAGCACGGTGACGATGCCGTAGTCGGTGTGCGCCCCCATGCCGAGCTGGTCGGGCTCGAGCGGCGTGCCGGGGTCCGGCAGCCGGTAGTTGTTCATCCGCAGCACGTCGATCGAGTGCCCGGTGACGCCGGCGAAGTAGTCCTCGCGGCCGCCGAGCGCGACGCCGAAGATCCGCACCATGGTCCGGGCGACGGCGCCCGCCGCCAGGAACCAGTCAGTGACCGCGGCCTCGAACTCGGGGACCTCGCGGGCCGGGTACACGTTCGCCGCGTAGACGTCCTCCGGCAGGTCGAGGCCGGGGTAGTCAGCGGCGCTGGCGCCGACGTTGATCGCCTCGAACAGATCGGCCGCGCTCGCCAGGCCCAGGCTGTTGGCCAGCGACTCCGCCTTCGGCGGGGTGTAGCCGCGGTTGACGCCGGCCGGGCAGCGGTACTTCTTCTTCGTCTCCATGTCGAGCGCGAAGAACGCGTCCGTCGCCCGGGTGAACTCGTTGCGGGTCGCCGCGGTGATGCCGTGCCCGGTGATCTGCATGAAGCCGACGGTTCTGGCCGCCTGGTCGACCTGACGGACGACCTCGGACCGGGCGGCGGCGTCGGCGTACGGCATGCGGAAGCTGGAGATGTCGATCACGGGGACGGCGAGGACGCCGTCGCGCAGGGCGGCTGATGACACGGGCAGTTTCTCCTTGCTGACCTCGTCAGTGACCGGCTCGGGAGTCGCGGGCCATGACAGCAGTCAATATGAGCAGCTCGGATAACGCCAGTGCCCGCCTTAAGTTAAGGCGACGTGAACTCGAGCTGCCAATCGGCGCGCCTACCAGCCTCTTTGGGGCGGATCAGGCGCACCGGACGCCGGGGAGCGCCGTTATTACGGTACCGTGACGGCGCGGTGACGCCGCCCGGCCCGCCTGGCCGGCCCGCCGCCCGGCCCGCCGCCTGGCCCGCTGGCCGGCACCGCGCGGGGCCCGCTGCGGCCCCAGGGCCGTTACCCTGGGCAGGTGACCCCCGAGGAACTTGCCAACCTCGCCTACCTGCGGCGGGCCCGCGATCTGATGGACCGCGACTACGCGCTGCCGCTTGACGTCGCCGCGATCGCCCGCGCGGCGTTCATGTCCCCCGCGCACTTCTCCCGGCAGTTCCGCGCCGCCTACGGCGAGACCCCGTACTCGTACCTGATGACGCGCCGCATCGAGCGGGCCAAGGCGCTGCTGCGCGGGGGCGGCCTGTCGGTCACCGAGGTCTGCCTGGCGGTGGGGTGTACCTCGCTCGGGTCGTTCAGCGCTCGCTTCACCGAGCTGGCGGGCGAGACCCCGACCGCCTACCGCAACCGCGATCACCGGGCGCTGGCCGCCGTGCCCAGCTGCGTGTCCAAGGAACTCACCCGACCCAGCAGGATCAAAGAAGCCATTTCCGCATCCGCTCGGTAGCGTTGCGAACATGGATCTCACACTTTCTAGCTGCTTCGTCATCGTCAACGACCCCGACGCCGCGCTCGCGTTCTACCGCGACACGCTCGGCCTCGAGCTTCGCAACGACGTCGCCCGGGAGGACTTCCGGTGGATCACGGTCGGCGCCCCGTCCCAGCCCGGCGTCTCGATCGTGCTCACCAACTACATCCAGGGCTCGCCCGCCGACCTCGACACCGTGGCCGGGCTGGTGGCCAAGGGCGGCCTGTACGGCCCGCACTTCGGCGCGCAGGACCTCGACGCCGTGTTCGCGGCCGTCCGCGACGCGGGGGGCGAGGTCGTGCAGGAGCCGACCACGCAGCCGTGGGGCGTGCGCGACTGCGCCTTCCGCGACCCGTCCGGCAACCTCGTGCGCGTCAACCAGGCGTAGACCGGGCCGGGGCGCCGTCGTTCCGGCGCCCCCGCCCGGCCCGCTCCGCGCGCCGGCTGGGCTAGACCGGCTCAGCCGGCGGAGGTCTGCGCCTCCTGGACGACGTTGCTGCCCGGCACCGTCCACAGCGCCGCTACGGCATGGACTACCCGATCCTCGACGCCGACGTGCGCGTGATCATCACCATCCGTCCCGACCGTTACGTCGCCGTCCGCGGCGGGACGGTCGTCGGCGCGGAGGTCTAACCTCGGACGCGTGGCCGATTACCGCGCGTCCTTTGACGCCTCCATCAGCTTCAGCAACGGCGGTGGCCTGACCGCGCGCGGGTTCCGGGTGGACGTCCCGTCCCCCGACGTCAGCGAGGGCGAGATCGCCGCGTTGTTCGTCGCCTCGCTCGGCCTGCTGATGACGGACACGGTCCGGCTCGACCACGTCGAGGTCTTCGCCGAACCGCACAAGGGCACCAGGGGCGGGCCGTCCGACCTCGGGACCGGGGACCCGGCGGCCGGCGCGGCCGGACCGCTGGTCGAGCTCAACCACGTGATCCGGGCCGGCATGATCACCTACCCCGGGCTCCCCGGTCCGTCCATCGCCCCGCATCTGACCAGGGAGGCCTCGCGCGAGCACTACGCCGCCGGGACCGAGTTCGCGATCGACCAGCTAACGCTGATCGGCAACACCGGGACGTACCTGGACGCGCCTTACCATCGCTACCCCGACGGCGCGGACCTCAGCTCGGTTCCGCTCGATCAGACCGTCGGCCTGCCGGCCACGGTCGTCCGGGTGGCGGGAACACGGCAGCGCGGCATCGACGTCGGCGCGCTGGCGGGACTGGACGTCCGCGGGCGGGCGGTGCTGCTGCACACGGGCGACGACGCCCGGTTCGGCACGCCCGCCTACGCCGAAGGGCCGCACTTCCTCACCCGGGCCGGCGCCGCGTGGCTGGCCGCCAACGGGGCGGCGCTGGTCGGCATCGACGCGATCAACATCGACGACACCGACGACGGCAGCCGGCCGGCCCACTCGCTGCTGCTGGCGGCCGGCATTCCCGTCGTCGAGCATCTGACCGGCCTCGGGCAGCTGCCGCCGACCGGTGCCCGGTTCACCGCGGTGCCGCTGCGGATCGAGGGGCTCGGCACCATCCCGGTGCGAGCGTTCGCCCGGCTTCCGTCGTAATCGGCCCGCGGCACGCTCGTCGGCACCCTCGCGCTCGCCGCAGCCGAGCGCCGAGACGCGGGACGGATGTGTTCTGCGCGGGTGCCCGTTTCCCGCGGTGAAGGGAGTCGGGGGGGAGCCAGAGCCGGGCACGGTCCGTTCGAGAAAATTCGAATTTTCCGAACGGTCCGTGGGTGACTCCCCGGGGGGACGGGGGGACATCCCCCCGGGGAGACGGAGGACGGGGCAGCTGCCTCGGAGAAGATCTCCGTCAGCAGGGTCCGTCGCTGGTCCAGGCGCCGGCCGAGCCGCCGGGTGCCTCGTCGTAGTTCCACTGGTTGGCGGTCCAGTCGTCGCCGCCGTAGGAGACCTCGTTGCCGGCGGTGTAGGCGATGTTGCTGACCCAGGCGGTCGCGCAGGAGCCGGACGTGGGGGTTGGCGTGGGCGTGGTCGGGGTCGGGGTCGGGGTTGGGGTCGGGGTCGGCGTTCCGCCGCTGCCACCGCCGCCGCTGCCGCTGGTGAAGGCCTGGAACGCCTGGGTGAAGGCGCCGTCCGACTGGCTGATCCCGCTGCAGGTGGAGGACGCGGTGGTGTCGCCCGGGCAGCCGTCGTTGTCCCGGCCCTCGGCCCAGAACGAGAGCCAGCCGATGCCCTGCTTGGCCGCGTAGGACTCGACGGTGCCGGCGTCGGCGACCGTGAAGATCTCGCCCGGCGTGTCGTTCTGGCCGATCATCGGGGTGTTGCCGAGCATCGCGTAGGCGGCGCTTTCCGAGATGCCGTAAATGCTTTCCAGCTGGCCGGCGGCGGAGTCGAGGGCCTGGTTCGCGGCGGCGCCCATCTCGGTCCCCGAGGTGCCGTAGTCCATCGTCATGATGTTGACGATGTTCGGCGTGAAGCCGTTGGCGAGCGCCGTCGTCAGGACGCCCTCGCCCTCGCTGGTGAACCCGGTCGGCAGGACCGGGATCGTGTAGGAGATCGTGAGCTGGTCGCCGTTGGCGCTGGCCCACGACCGGACCTGGGCGAGCGCCTGCGCGGTGAGCGCGAGGTCGGCGCTGTCGGTCTGCTCGTTCGACTCGATGTCGAAGTCGAGGTGGGTCACGTTGAACGCGGCGACCACCGACTCGACCTGGGCGGCCATCGCCGAGGCGGAGGAGCACTGGGCGCCGAGGTCGGTGGCGTCGGTGTCCACCGTGTAGCCGCCGAACGAGACGCTGACGTCGCCGCCCTCGGCCTGGAGCGCGGAGACCTGCGACTGCCAGCCGGACTGGTTCGGCAGCGACCACTGGCAGCCCGCGCCGTTGACGAAGGCGAGGGTGAAGAACTCGGTTCCGTCGTCGGCCGCGACGGTGGTGAGCGTGGTGTTGCTCTCCCCGGTGTCGACGTAGGGGGCGAACACGTGGGCCGGCCAGCTGGTGGCCGCGCGCGCGGTCCTGGCGCCGCCGACGCCGACGGCGGCGATCGTCGCGGCGAGGCCGAGCACGACGGCGGCGCTGATGGCGAGCAGGCGGGTGGCTCGGGGCACTGGTCGTTCTCCTTCTCTCGACGAGCCGGCGGTCAGGCCCACCCCGAGCTGCGGGCACGGACGCGATGTCCGGTAACGCGAAGACTGCACCGGTTACGGCGCTGTCGCTCCGCCTGACCATTTCTTATAGGAAAGTTTCCTATAAGAACGAGATAACCGTAACCCCGGCGCTCCTTAGCGGTCAATACGTTGACGCATCGCATCTCCGGAGTTACAGTCGGCCCAATTAATAAGAAAGTTACTTATTAGTTAATGCCGCCTCGTCCCCCGGGAGGCCGTCATGCCCGCGCCATTCCGCTCCCGCCTGCCCGCGTTCTTCCCGACCCGACTGCGGCGGCTGTCGCTGCTCGCCGCCTGCCTGCTCGTCCTCGGCCTCGGCGTCGCCGCGGTCGCGCCGGCCGCCTCGGCCGCCTCGGCCGCCTCGGCCAACCTGCTGAGCAACGGCGACTTCGGCACTGGGACCACGTCCGGCTGGACCTGCTCGTCGGGCGACACGGTGGTGACCTCCCCGGTCTACTCCGGCTCGGCCTACGCGCTGGCGGGAACGCCGACCGGCAGCGACTACGCCCGGTGCAGCCAGGTCGTCAGCGTTCAGCCGTCGTCCTCCTACTCGCTGACCGGCTGGGTGGAGGGCGACTACGTCTACCTCGGCGAGACCGGCGCCGGCACCAGCGACGCCGATGACTGGACGCCGTCCGCGCCGAGCTGGACCGAGCTCTCAAGCAGCTTCACCACCGGCTCTTCCACCACCAGCGTGACGATCTACGTCAACGGGTGGTACGCGCAGCCCGAGTTCTACGCCGACGACCTGTCGCTGACCGGGCCGGCCGGGAGCGGCGGGGGCAGCGGCGGCGGGGGCGCCACGGCGCCCGGCGCGCCTTCGGGGCTGGCGGTCGCCGGCACCACGTCCTCGTCGGTCTCGCTGTCCTGGACGGCGCCGTCGGGCACGGTGACCGGGTACTACGTGGCGGAGAACGGCAGCCAGGTGGCGACCGTGACCGGCACCACCGACACCGTCACCGGACTGAGCGCCTCGACCAGCTACACGTTCACCGTCAGCGCCTACAACTCCGGCGGGCAGTCGGCCGCGTCGAATTCGGTCAGCGCGACCACGGCCGCCTCCTCGTCGGGCGGCGGCGGTGGCGGCGGCGGCGGTTCGAGCGGGCTGCCCGCGCACGTCCTGATGGGGTACTGGCAGGACTTCGCCAACGGCGCCACCCCGCTCAGCCTGGCGTCCGTGCCGGCCAGCTACAACCTGGTCGCGGTGGCGTTCGGCACCGCGACCGACACACAGGGCCAGGTCGCGTTCAGCCTCGACCCGACGCTGGCGTCCGACCTCGGCGGGTACAGCCAGGCGCAGTTCACCTCGGACATCGCGACGCTGCAGGCCCGCGGGCAGAAGGTGATCCTCTCGGTCGGCGGGGAGGACGGCACGATCAGCGTGGATTCCGCGGCCAGCGCGGCGGAGTTCGCGAGCAGCGTGTACGCGCTCATCCAGCAGTACGGGTTCAACGGCGTCGACATCGACCTGGAGAACGGGGTCGACCCCAGCTACATGGCCTCGGCCCTCGAGCAGCTGGAAAGCGACGTGGGCTCGAGCCTGATCATCACCCTGGCGCCGCAGACCGTCGACACCCAGAGCACCGGCGACGACTACTTCGCGCTGGCGCTGGACATCCAGCCGATCCTGACGATGATCAACACCCAGTACTACAACTCGGGCTCGATGAACGGCTGCGACGGGAACGTCTACGCCGAGGGGACGGAGAACTTCATCACCGCCCTCGCCTGCACCGAGCTTGAGGGCGGGCTCTCGCCCGCGCAGGTGGGGATCGGCCTCCCCGCGTCCGCCTCGGCCGCGGGCAGCGGCTACGTCTCCCCGTCGGTCGTCGACGACGCGCTTGACTGCCTGGCCTCCGGCGCCAACTGCGGGAGCTTCGTGCCGCCGCAGACCTGGCCGGGGATCCGGGGGGTCATGACCTGGTCGATTAACTGGGACGCGGCCAACGGGTACAACTTCGCCGACACGGTGTCGCCGTACCTGTCGACGCTTCCGTAGCGCCGACCAGGGTCGTTCGGAGTCGGTCTTGCGGCGCCGGCCGAGAACGACGCGAGGGGCGGCGGCCTGCGCCGCCGTCCCTCGTGATGGTCCGCCGCGGGCGGCGCGGACGTCGCCGCCGCCGCCATCGCCGTCGCCGTCGCCCGTGCCGCCGGGCTACTTCTTCTTGCCCTTCTTGCTCTTCTTGTCCTTCTTGTTCTTCTTGCTCTTCTTCGCCATGCAGATCACCCCACTTCACGACCGGTTAAGGTCAACAAATCGTTGACAGGACGTCAACATATCATTGACCTCAGGCGGTTGTCGAGTAGGCTCTTGCTCGTGGCCCCTCGCAGTACCGTCAAGCGGATCCTCGCCGCGCTGAGCGCGTTCGACGTCGCCGACCGGCCGATGAGCCGGCTCGACGCCGCCCGCCGCCTGCGCGAGGCGGCCGAGGAACTGGAGGCCGCCCAGGTTGAGGCCGCCCGCAAGGCCGGGGCCACCTGGCTGGAGATCGGCGCGTGCTACGGGCTCACCAAGCAGGGCGCCCAGCAGCGTTTCCGTGCCGCCCGCAAGCAGGCCGAGGCCGCTAGCGAGGCGGCTGCGGCGACGGCGACGGCGGCTGCGGCAGCCACGGAATTGACGGCGGCGCGAGGGAAGAAGGCCGAGGCGGCCGTCGCGGCGGCGCGTGACAAGAAGGATGAACCGGCGACCGGAGCTGCGAAGGCGTAATCCCCAGGCTCGCGGGTCACTTCGGCCACTACGTTCAGGCAGGGCAGGGCCCCACTCCTCCACCTTCTTGCTGTTATCCAGATCCACAGCAAGGCGGAGCATGATCACGAAGGATTAGTACACTTATACGATAATTATCCTTCGTCAGGATAAAAGCCTTCGCGATCATGGAAGACGGGCGCGCCTATCGCTCCGAGGCCGATTGCCAGTCGACGTGATTGCCGGTGGTCGGGTCGATCGGCTGGATAGAGGCGTAGGTGAAATCGTGGCCGGGCATCGCGCCATGCCAGTGACGCTCGCCGGGCGGCGCCCAGATGGAGTCCCCGGGCCTCAGCTCGACGACCTCGCCTCCCTCCGCCTGGACGTGGCCGAGGCCGGAGATCGCGACGAGGATCTGGCCGCGCGGGTGGGAGTGCCAGGTGGCGCGGGCGCCGTCCTTCAGGTCCACCGTCATCGCGGTCAGGTCTGTCTCCTCACGCGGGATGTCGAACAGGGACACCCGGGCGTCGCCCAGGATCCGGCCGGGAGGACCGGGCTGCCAGTGCGCACCGGCCGCCGTCGTCACCCTCACTGGTCACGCTCCAGGTACTGACCGATGCCGTTGCCGAATGACCAGTCTGAGAACTGGTTCTCGTGGATGGTGACGAACACGTTGCGCGGCTCGGTGTCGGCGTACTTGCCGGCCAACTCGGCCAGCCTGGCGTACAGGGCCTTCTTCTGCTCGTCGGTCCGGCCCGCCCGCATGGTGATGTCGACGTAGACGACGCCGTCGTCGCGGTGCACTCCGAGATAGTCCGGGTCGTAGCGGAACGTCCCGGCGGTGCCGTCGTGGCTGGTCAGCACCTGGAACAGGTCGTCTGCGGGAATCCCGATGGCCTCGACGAGGGCCTCGTGGACCGCACGGCCGAGCCCGTCGAGCTTGGCCCGGTCGGCGCGCAGCGCGTCAATGCGAACGAAAGGCATGGCAGGCTTTCTCCTTACTAGGACGACTAGATCAGCGGCTGGTCGCCGTTGATCAGGTAGCAGCCGATGAACGTCGCCGACCGGCGATCGCGAGCAGCGCGAGGATGCCGTCGACGGCCTGCGTGTAGGTATCGGGCGAGTCGGCCGCGCGAGCGAGCACGTACCCGCCTTGCAGCACCGCGACTAGCGCGGTCGCGGTGGCCACGGGATCAACCGACCGGGCAAGCTCGCCGTTCTCACGGCCCTCGTCAATCACGTCGGCCAGACGCCGGCGCACCGCTTCGAAGGCGTCCTCGACCGGCTGGCGCAGCGCCGCGTCGGCCATCACGTCCGGGTCCATGGTGAGCCGCCCGACCGGGCAGCCCCGCAGCGCCGCCCGCTCGCGGCGCATGTACCTGGTGATCCGTTCCGTGACGGTTCCCGGCCCGGCGAGATCGGCGTCCGCCCGCCTGACGAGGTCGGCCGCGTTCCGCCGGATGGCGGCCACGGCCAGGTCCTGCTTGCCGCTGAAGTGGTGATACATGGAGCCCTGGCCGGCGCCGGACCGTTCCTGGATCGCCTTCGGGCTGGTGCCCACATAGCCGCGTTCCCAGAGCAGTTCCCGCGTGCTCTCGATGAGCCGCTCCCTCGCATCCACACTGCGACCGTACATACTAGTAGGTACAATCATCAAGTCCAGAGGGGTCCTGCGCACGGTCTTGAGCGGTGCGGCCAGCCGGGCGGGCGGGCGATAGCCTGACGCGGTGAGCAAGACGAAGCGTCCTAGTACGGCCAGCGGTCTTGCCGCGGGCAACAGGGCTGCCCCCTCCTCCCCCGACTCCGGGGCCGGCATGTCAGCCGCCATGACCGAGCTTTGGCAGGTCATCGACACCGGAGATATCCTCCAGGCCGAGGTCCAGGCGGCTGGGATGCTGGCGCTGCCCGGGCTCAATGGCGCCGACCGCGCCGAGTCGGAACGCTACGTCAAGGCGCTCATCTCGACCGCCTCGTACCGGTCACCCCGGTCGTACGCCGCCGCGTTCTACCGGCTGCTGATGTCAGTCGGCTCCGCGTCGGTGAAGAAGGCGGCCAGTGGGGCGCTGCGCGAGACGACCTCGCTCGGCGCCTACCCGCCGGGCTGGGTGACCGAGATCGGCAAGCCGACTCCGGACAAAGCCTGGCGTCGGCACGACGCATTCGGCGACGAGGAAGTCATCGTCGTGACATTCAGCTACGGCGACAGGCAGCATGGTGTGCTCGTGCGGATCGACAGCATCGTGATGCCAGTCGCGGCGGCGGTGGGGATCAGCCCGGAACCAGACCGTCTGGTTGCGGCCGTCGGGAACGTCGGCGACAGTCCCGGTGACCAGTTCGGGGAGATCTCGCTGGCACAGGCGCGCGCCCTGGTCGAGGGGCCGCTGACCCGCGCCGCGCAGTCTGGTCGCGGGCTGACCGCGGCCTCGGCGACGTTCCTGCCGGTGGCCCGGGTGCACATACGACGGCTGCCCGGCGAGGGCGCGGACCAGGTGGCCACGTTCACCGCTGCCGACCGGGCAGCCGCCGTGGAAGAGTTCCTCGCCAGCTCCCACGGGTCGCAGGCAGGCGACCCCGAGGTCGCCCGGTTCTGGGCGCAGGCGCTCACCGGCTACAGCGGTCGCACCGACGGCGAGGCGCCCGCGCAGGTGGGCCCGCGTAAGATCGCGGCGATGCTGGGGCATGCGGCAAGCACGTTCGAGCTGACGGACGCTCAGTTGGACGGGCTGGCCACGGCAGCCACCGCGTGGGTCACCTGGGCCGCGAAGCACCAGGGGCTGGACGAGGCGGCCACCGAGTTGATCCTGGCAGCGCTGGCGAAGTCCCTCGGCGATTTCGCCAGCGCCTACGATGATCCGCAGTCGGCTCTCGCCCGCGCCTATGTGAGCGACCTGTCCGGCGCTGCGGCCGACATCGACGTCCGAGACCTGGCGGCGGCCGTCACCCGGCGGTCGATCGCGATCCCGCTGCCCGGCACCCGCGATTCAGTGCCCGCGACGACCGACGTCACGGACCCGGCGGCGCGCGCCGCTTCGGTCGAGCGGGAGTTCGCGAACTGCGCTCTGGATGCAGGGCAGACGCGCGAGGACCTGATCGCCAGCGCCGCCCGCGTCGTGGAGGAACTGTGGAGTGGCCAGCCGGTCTCCACCTGGGAGGCGGCGCGCGCACTGCTCGCCGAGGGGCGCAACCGGCACGACGTCATCCACGCCCTGGTGCAGCAGTCACTTTAAGCACAGTCCGAGGTCCAGGCCATGAGGCCAGGCAAGCGCTCAGGATGGGGGCGGCTCCCTAGCCGTCCCCATCCTGATCTGCGACGTTCAGCTCCGGATCAGTAGTTTCCGCTGACCGTGCTGGCCGAAGAGCACACTCCCTCGTCATCCGGGAGTACTAGGTATGGCCGGTTCCGTGGGCTGGGCGATCTGCCGCTGTGGTCGTGGGCGTCCTGCCGCTCGGCGAGGGCGCTTCCGAGGAAACCCGGATAACGCTCAGGAGGGATGCCGCCAGTCGGCCGCATCCCTCCTGAGCTGGAACGATCCCTTTTAGATCAGCGCTGAATCAGCTGCAGCCGCTGGTGGAGCCGCAGCCCTCGCAGACGTAGCAGCTGCCGGCCGGGCGCATCTTCGTTCCGCAGGTCAGGCACAGCGGAGCGTCCGCGGTACGGCCCTGCTGGAACTCGATCAGCTCGGCGGTGGAGTGCGGGCCGGACCGCGCGGGCTTGGCCTCGGCGGGCGCCGGGGCGGGGGCTTGAGGCTGAGCGGGCGACGCGAGGATCGCCGGGCGCTCCTGATGACCGGCGTCTTCCCCGCCGAAGGACTGCGCGAGCGTCACCGGGTCGACCTCGACGCCCAGCGTGGCCGGATCCTGGCCCGCGAGCTCGGCGGCGCGCTCGGCGGCGGACAGGATGCCGAGCTCGGCGCGACGCTCATAGGGCAGGTGGTCGAGCGCGAGGCGACGGAAAATGTAGTCCATCATCGAGGTCGCGATCCGGATGTCCGGGTCGTCGGTCATGCCGGCCGGCTCGAACCGCAGGTTGGTGAACTTCGCGACGTAGGACTCGAGCGGGATGCCGTACTGCAGCCCGACCGAGATCGCCATCGAGAACGCGTCCATCACGCCCGCCAGCGTGGAGCCCTGCTTGCCGAGCTTGAGGAAGACCTCTCCCACGCCGTCATCCGGGTAGGTGGAGGCGGTCATGTAGCCCTCGGCGCCTGCCACGTCGAACCGGGTCACGGTCGCGGACCTGGTCTTCGGCAGCCGCCGGCGAACCGGACGGTGCTCGTGCGGCTCAGCGGCGGGCACTGGGGCCGGCGCCGTCTCCTGCTTGTCCTTCGTCTTGGCGACCGACAGCGGCTGGCCGACCTTGCAGTTGTCGCGGTAGATCGCCAGCGCCTTCAGGCCGAGCTTCCAGCCCTCGTAGTAGATCTCCTCGACTTCCTCGATCGTGGCCGATTCCGGCATGTTCACGGTCTTGGAGATCGAGCCGGACAGCATCGGCTGCACCGCCGCCATCATCCGCACGTGGCCCATCGGGCTGATCGAGCGCTCGCCCATCGCGCAGTCGAACACCTCGTAGTGCTCCGTCTTGAGGCCGGGGGCGTTCACCACGTGGCCGTGCTCGCCGATGAACTCGGTGATCGCCTCGGCCTGCTCGGGCTGGTAGCCGAGGTTCTTCAGCGCCCGAGGGACGGTCTGGTTGACGATCTGCATGGACCCGCCGCCGACGAGCTTCTTGAACTTGACCAGAGCCAGGTCGGGCTCGATGCCGGTCGTGTCGCAGTCCATCATGAAGCCGATCGTGCCGGTCGGCGCGAGCAGGCTGGCCTGGGCGTTCCGGTAGCCGTTGGCCTCGCCGAGGGTGAGGCACTGCTGCCAGGTCTTGTTCGCCAGGTCCAGGATGATCTCGTCGAACGCGGCCGCCGGGCGGACGCTCGCGCTGGCTTCCGCGTGCTTGCGCATAACCCGCTTGTGCGCGGCGGCGTTCTTCGCGTACCCCTCGTAGGGGCCGACGATGCCCGCCAGCTCGGCCGACTTCTTGTAGGCCGATGCCGTCATGAGCGAGGTAATCGCGGCGGCGATCGCGCGGCCGCCCGCCGAGTCGTAGGCGTGCCCGGTCGCCATCAGCAGCGCGCCCAGGTTGGCGTAGCCGATGCCGAGCTGGCGGTAGTCCCTGGTGATCTGGCCGATCTTCTCCGTCGGGAAGTCGGCGAAGGTGATTGAGATGTCCATCGCGGTGATGATCAGCTCGCTGACCTGCGCGAACCGCTCAACATCGAAGGTGTCGTCGGCGGAGAGGAACTTGAGCAGGTTGATGCTGGCGAGGTTGCAGGAGGAATTGTCGAGGCTGAGGTACTCGGAACACGGGTTGCTGGCGGTGATCCGCCCGGACTCCGGGTTCGTGTGCCAGTCGTTGATCGTGTCGTCGTACTGCAGCCCCGGGTCCGCGCATTCCCAGGCCGCCTGCGCGATCTTCCGGAACAGGTTCTTCGCGTCGACGGTCTCGAGGACCTCGCCGGTGCGGCGGGCGAGCAGGTCAAACGGCTTGCCGTCCTCGACCGCCTTCATGAACTCGTCGCTGACGCGGACCGAGTTGTTGGCGTTCTGGTACTGGACGCTGACGATGTCCTGGCCGCCGAGGTCCATGTCGAACCCGGCGTCGCGCAGGGCGCGGATCTTGTTCTCCTCGCGGGCCTTGGTCTCGATGAAGTCGGCGATGTCGGGGTGGTCCACGTCGAGCACGACCATCTTGGCCGCTCGGCGGGTGGCGCCGCCGGACTTGATCGTGCCGGCCGACGCGTCCGCGCCGCGCATGAAGCTGACCGGCCCGCTGGCGGTGCCGCCGGAGGTGAGCAGCTCCTTGCTTGACCTGATCTTGGACAGGTTGACGCCCGCGCCCGAGCCGCCGCGGAAGATCTGGCCCTCTTCGCTGTACCAGTTCAGGATCGACTCGATCGTGTCGTCAACCGAAAGGATGAAACACGCCGACACCTGCTGCTGCGCGCTGGTGCCGACGTTGAACCAGACCGGGGAGTTGAACGAGAAGATCTGGTGGATTAGCGCGTACTTGAGCTCGTGGTCGAAGATCTCCGCGTCCGCGTCCGAGGCGAAGTAGCCATGCTCCCGGCCGGTGGACGTGTAGACGTTCACCACCCGGTCGACCAGCTGCTTGAGCGACCACTCGCGCTGCGGCGTGCCGACCGCGCCGCGGAAGTACTTCGTGGTGACGATGTTGCCCGCGTTGACCGACCAGAAGTCGGGGAACTCCACCCCGCGCTGCTCGAAGTTGATGGAGCCATCCCGCCAGTTCGTCATCACGACATCGCGTCGCTCCCACGCAACCTGGTCATACGGGTGCACTCCGGGCGTGGTGTGAATGCGCCGGACCTTCATCCCCTTGGCGCCGCGCTTGCCCTTGCGCGCCACCGGACCGCTGGTCGTCTCCGTCATAGCTCCCTTTTCCCCCTTCGCCGCGGGTCCCGTCCGACCCATCCTCAACATCGTCTTGCGCCCTTTTATGCGGCAGCGTTAAAGACACCGTCCGGCACCGCCACCGTCGGCTGCTGCTCGCCCCAATCAGTCCCTCGGCCTAGCCAGGCCTTCCATCGCGCGCGCCCGGGTCGTCGATGTCCCCGCCGACTTCCCGGCCGATTTCCTCTAGATGCCGGCCGCGCAGTTCCGAGATTGCCTTCTCGAAGTCGTCGAGCGACTCGAAGCCCCGGTAAACGCTGGCGAATCTGAGGTAGGCGACCTCGTCGAGATCGCGGAGCGGCCCGAGGATCGCCAGCCCCACCTCGTGCGAAGGCACCTCGGCGAGGCCCCGCGCCCGAATCGTCTCCTCCACCCGCTGGGCGAGCATCGCGAGCTGATCCTCGTCGACCGGCCGCCCCTGACACGCCCGCTGCACCCCGCGGACGATCTTGTCTCTGGTGAACGGCTCGGTCACCCCGCTGCGCTTGGCCACCATCAGGATGACCGACTCCTGAGTGGTGAAACGCCGACCGCACTCGGGGCAGGATCGCCGTCGGCGGATCGCGACGCCGTCGTCGGCAGCCCGGCTGTCGATAACCCGGCTGTCCGGATGGCGGCAGAACGGACAGTACACGCGATCACCTCCAAGCGTTCCCCTAGGTACCCATTGTACTACGAATACCCACTACAACTAGAAGAACCACAGCGTTGTAACTACTAGATGTTGTGGTCAACCGTAGTCCAGAGCGGCCGCCCTCGGCAACCCGCGACGCCCATCCCAGTCAAAATTCCTGGTCCGCCCAGTAGACCGGGGCCGGCGGCGGCGTGTCGGGCGCGCGAACGCCTGGTGTCGCGCGCGGCGACGCCCACGGGCCCCTTAACACCGCGCATGCCATCTTTGTACCTCGACGGCATGACATTTCCACGACACGTCGAACAGATGTTTGGTGAATTCGAAGATTAGGGCTAGGCTCGTATCCGTAAGCAACGACCCATGAAATCGGAGGTTCATCCGATGGACGACACCGCAGATTACGGCACACCCGAAATCGCGGACGTACCGGTTCGGCCGAAGGGCAGGCCGGGCCGCAAGCCCAAGGGCAGCGTCCCCGTCGTGATCCCGGAGACGCCGGACAAGCCCGACCCCGACCACGTGCTCACCTGGCGCCAGCGCAAGGTGCTCCAGGTCATCAGGGACTCGGTGCAGAAGCGGGGCTACCCGCCGTCGATGCGGGAAATCGGCGAGGCGGTGGGCCTGACCAGCACGTCCAGCGTCTCCTACCAGCTCTCCACGCTGCAGCGAAAGGGCTACCTGCACCGCGACGTCGGCCGGCCGCGCACGGTCGAGGTCCGGCTGCCCGGCCATCCCGCCATCCGGCCGGAGCAGAACGGCAAGGACGCCGGCGACCAGGAACTGGCCGCCGACGGCATGGACATCGCTTCCCAGGAAGCGGCCTACGTTCCGCTGGTCGGGCGGATCGCGGCAGGTGGCCCGATCCTGGCCGAGCAGCAGATCGAGGAGATCTTCCCGCTCCCCCGGCAGCTAGTCGGCGAGGGCAACCTGTTCATGCTCAAGGTGGCAGGCGACTCGATGATCAACGCGGCCATCGCCGACGGAGACTGGGTGGTCATCCGCCAGCAGGAGAGCGCCGAGAACGGCGAGATCGTCGCGGCCATGATCGACGGCGAGGCCACCGTCAAGACCCTCAAGCAGAGCGACGGGCACGTCTGGCTCATGCCCCACAACCCGGCCTTCACGCCGATCCTGGGCGACGATGCCGCCGTTCTCGGCAAG
>Ga0302314_10003474_pt1 | contig 29058 bp, 28 predicted proteins | sample III_Palsa_N2_3_FD_200533 | JGI IMG/M metagenome (GOLD analysis project Ga0302314, IMG submission 200533) | Peat permafrost microbial communities from Stordalen Mire near Abisko, Sweden - III_Palsa_N2_3 | ecosystem: Environmental > Terrestrial > Soil > Palsa > Peat permafrost | place: Sweden...
GGTTGTTCTGGCGATTGAGGAACCCCGGCAGGTCGAGCGAATCCTTGCGCGACACCGGCGCCTCTTCCTCGACATTGGCCTTGGCGGCGCCGCGCGCGATCGACGACATGCGCTCGAACAGCGTGCCGCCCTCGCGGGGCGCAGCCGCCGCCGCCGCACCGCGCGGCGCGCGCGTGGTGGTCGGCTCGGCGGGCGTCTCGCTCGCGTTGAGCCAGCGGCGGTTGCCCTGCGCGGCAGCCGGATCGGCGTCGATCGACTGCGCGTGCGGCGGCAGCGCGTTGGGCGAGACCGGCGGGGTCAGGATCGTCTCGCTGCCGAGCAGCAGTTCGTCGCCCTCGTCGGCGGCGGCTTCGGGCTCGGCGGGCGTCTCGACGGCGCTCACCGCAGCGGGCGTCACCGGCGCGGCGACGGGTGAGGAGGCCGCCTCGCTGGCGCGCGGCTTGGAGGCGGCGGGGAAGCTGAACACCTTGGCGGGTTCGGCTGCGGTGCCAACCTCGGCCTCGATCCCGGTGGCGACCACCGAGACGCGGATCTTGCCCTCGAGATCATTGTTGAACGCCGAACCCCAGATGATGTTGGCGTCGGGATCGACCAGCTCGCGGATGTGGTTGGCGGCCTCGTCGACCTCCATCAGCCGCATGTCCTCGCCGCCGGTGATCGAGACGATCACGCCCTTGGCGCCCTTCATGCTGACGCCGTCGAGCAGCGGGTTGGCGATCGCCTTCTCGGCGGCCTCGATGGCGCGATTGTCGCCCGAGGCCTCGCCCGTGCCCATCATCGCCTTGCCCATCTCGCCCATGACCGAACGGACGTCGGCGAAATCGAGGTTGATCAGGCCCGGCATCACCATCAGATCGGTGATGCCGCGGACGCCCTGCTGGAGCACCTCGTCGGCCATCTTGAACGCGTCCTTGAAGGTCGTGTTCGGGTTGGCGATCAGGAACAGATTCTGGTTGGGGATGACGATCAGCGTGTCGACGTGCTTCTGCAGCTCCTCGATACCCGCCTCGGCGGCACGCATCCGGCGCGCGCCCTCGAACGAAAAGGGTTTGGTGACGACGCCGACGGTGAGGATGCCACGCTCGCGCGCCGCCTTGGCGATGACCGGCGCCGCACCCGTGCCGGTGCCGCCGCCCATGCCGGCGGCGATGAAGCACATGTGTGCGCCCTCGAGCGCCTTCTCGACCTGCTCCATCGTCTCTTCGGCGGCGGCGCGGCCGATTTCGGGGCGCGAGCCGGCACCCAGGCCCTGCGTGATGCGAAGCCCGAGCTGGATGCGGCGTTCGGCGGGCGAATGGTTGAGCGCCTGCGCGTCAGTGTTGGCGACGAGGAAGTCTACGCCCTGTACGGCGGCCTCGATCATGTTGGCGATGGCGTTGCCGCCCGCGCCGCCGACGCCGATCACGCTGATGCGGGGACGGAGTTCATCGACCTCAGGCCGCACGAATTCGATGCTCATCTTCAAACTCCTCGAAAGCCGGGAGTGCCCCCTAAAGCTCGCTCCCGTGATTCTGCCAAAAGCGGACGCCCGACGCACGCGAAAAGATTAATAATCCACATAATAATTGGTCGAGTGGCATCGGAGACTCAATAACCGCTCCGGAAAGCTGCGATCAGCCGGTGGACCAATCCGCTCGGCGTCCGGCGCTCGGGATCGGATCGTGTCGATTCCGCGCCGCGCAGATCGACCGGGTTGGACGCGGCGTAGACCGCGAGTCCGGTCAACGTCGCGAAGGCCGGCCCCGAATGCGCCTCGGGCAACGCCGCAAGCCCGCGCGGTCGCCCGATCCGGACCGCGCGGCCCAGCACGCCCTGGATATAGTCGGCGATACCCTTGAGTTCCGCACCGCCGCCGGTCAGCACCACCTGCCGCCCGACCGGCCCGGCGAAGCCGAGCTGCTTGAGTGCTGCCGCGATGTCGGTCGAAAGCAGGTCGAGCCGCTGGCGGATCACCGAGATCAGCTGCGCGCGCGTGATCCGCTGCGGCTCGGCGCCCTCCTCGACTCCCGCCATCGGGGCCACGTCGATCATGTCGTGATTGTCGCGCGGGCTGCTTGTCGCCGAGCCGTAGAAGCATTTGATCCGCTCGGCCTGGCTGCGGCGCGTGCCGAAGGCCGAGGCGATGTCGTCGGTGATGTCCGATCCGCCATAGGGAATGGCGGCCAGGCCGACGAGCATCCCGCCCGCGAACAGCGAGACGTTGGTGACGCCCGCCCCCAGCTCGACCAGCGCGACGCCGAGCTCGCGCTCCTCGTCGGACAGGCAGGCAAGCCCCGTCGCGATCGGCGCGGCGACGATCGCCTTGACCGCGAGATGCGCCGAGCGGACCGATAGGTCGAGGTTGCGCACCGGCGACGAATCCGCCGCGATCACGTGGATGTCGACGCCCAGCCGATCGGCATGGAGCCCGAGCGGCTTCTTGACGCCCTGGACGCCGTCGAGCGTGTAGAGCGTCGGCTGTGCGTGGAGTACCATCCGGCCCTCGGGATCGATCGAATTGCGTCCGGCGTCGAGCAGATCGTCGATGTCGCCCTGCTCGATCCGGTGCCCGCCGAGCTCGACCTCGACCGAGGCGACGCGGCTGACCAGCCCGCCGGCGGAGAACCCAACCCAGACCTGCTCGATATTGACGCCCGCGATGCGTTCAGCCTGCTCGACCGCCTCGCGGATCGCGACCTCGGTGCGCTCCATGTCGGCGATATAGCCGCGCTTGACGCCGCGGCTTTCGCGCTGGCCGGTGCCGAGCACGGTCAGCTCGCCATCCTCGCCCTGCTGCGCGATCAGCGCGCAGACCTTCGAGGAGCCGATATCGAGGGCGGTGATGAGCTTGTCGTTGCGGCCTTGCGCCATCCCAGAACCCTAGATGGCATCGGTCCCCGCCGGGGCCGGCGGGGTGGCGGGGGTGGTGGCGGGATCGGTGATCTGGTGGCCCGGCTCGCCGCTGACGCGCACCACGGTCTTGCCGGGCAGGCGCATGTCGAAATGCACGAAGCCCTGGCCGAGCAGGCGCGCGGCCTGGTCCATCCGATCGAATTTCGCGTAGGCGTCCTTGGCGGCCTGGTCGCCCTCGGGGAGCGCCAGCGTCTCGCCCGAGTTGAAGCGGACGTCCCAGCGGCGATCGCCGACCCAGCTCGCACCCGCAACCAGCGGCTTGAGTCGCGGCGCGGCGTCCATCAGGCCGGAGAGCCCGGTCGCGTGCAGATTGGCGCCCGGCCCGATCACGATCGGCAGATCGGGCATCGCCTGCGGATCGACCGACTGCAGGACAACGCCGTCCTTGTCGATCAGGCTGAGCTTGCCCTGATATTGCCAGATCGCCGACGGCTGGCGCTCGACGATGTCGACCAGCAGCGTATCGGGCAGGCGCCGCGAGACGCGCGCGTCGGCCACCCAGCCATAGTGCAGAAGCTTGTCGCGGATCTGGCCGAGATCGACGAGCGGCATCGCGGTCGAATTCTGATCGAGCGCGACCGAATAGACTGGCAACCGATCCATGTGATGGATGCCCTGGATTTCCACGCGCTTGACCGAGAAGCCCATCATGCCGACCAGCTCGCCGAGCTCGGTGCCGACGAATTGCGGCAGCCTGAGCGCGAAGGCGGTCGCGACGATCGCCAGCGCGACGACGAGTGCCGCAAGCTTGTAGAGCCAGTTCTTAAGCTCGGCGGCGGGCAGCGGGCTGATCGCCAGCGCCCGGCCCGTCACCTTCTTGGCGCGCGTGTTGGCCGCGGTCACGCCGCGGCGCGCCACCGTGGGTGCGCGCGCATGCCTGGGTTGCGTGCCTCGCCTGATCCTTGCGCGTTCCGTCACGTCCCCGTCCCCCGGCTCGCCTTGTCGTCTTGTTTGAGAGCCTCGTCGATCAGGCGCTGGACCAGCGCTTCGTAGCTCAGGCCGACATGCTTCGCCTGCTCGGGCACGAGGCTGAGCGCGGTCATCCCCGGCTGCGTGTTGACCTCGAGCAGATACAGGCCGTCAAGACCGCGCTCGTCGTCCCAGCGAAAATCGGAGCGCGAGCAGCCCTTGCAGCCGAGCAGCCGGTGCGCCTCCTCCGCCATCCGCATCGCGGCGGTGGCGATGTCGTCGGGGATCTGCGCGGGACAGATATGCTGCGTGACGCCGTCGGTATATTTATGCTCGTAATCGTAGAAGCCGCCGTCGATCACGAGTTCCGTGACGGCGAGTGCCCGATCGCCGTCGGCGCCGCCGAGCACCGCGACGGTCAGCTCCTTGCCGCGGATGAACGGCTCGGCGAGCAGCTGGTCGAACTGCTTCCACGGGCCCTCGCTGTCGCGGGCGATCGGATTGCCGTAATTGCCCGCATCGGTGACGATCGCGACGCCCACGGACGAGCCCTCGTTGACGGGTTTGAGCACATAGGGGCGCGGCAGCGGGTCGCCCTCGTACAGGCTTTCGCTGGCGACGACCCTGCCCTCGGGCATGCGGATGCCGTGCGGGACGAGCGCCTGCTTGGTCAGCGCCTTGTCGATCGCGATCACCGAGGTGGTGAGCCCGCTATGCGTGTAAGGCAGCCCCATGATGTCGAGCAGGCCTTGCACCGAGCCGTCCTCGCCCGGCGTGCCGTGGAGCGCGTTGAATACGACGTCTGGCGCTGCGAGCGTCAGCTTGTTGGCGATGTCGCGCTCCATGTCGATCGCGACGACGCGGTGACCGAGCGCATCGAGCGCCGCCGCGACACCGCGACCGGACGACAGCGACACCTCGCGCTCGGCGGACCAGCCGCCCATCAGCACGGCGACGTGGAGGGGCTTGGTCACGACCAATCCTCCCCTGCAAGGGGAGGGGGACCGCCGGCGCAGCCGGTGGTGGAGGGGTGTCCGAGCTCGCAGGCCGGGCGCATCGCAGAGAGGTGGTCCACCCCTCCACCCCTCGCTGCGCGAGCGGTCCCCCTCCCCCCGCTTCGCGCGGGGCGGATGTTGAACGTCCCGCTCACTTCGCCACCCCGACCCGCTGGATTTCCCATTCGAGCGTCACGCCCGAATGCGCGAGCACGCGTCGCCGCACCTCTTCGCCCAGCGCCTCGATATCCGCCGAGCTCGCCCCGCCGAGATTGAGCAGGAAATTGGTGTGCTTCTCCGACACCTGCGCGTCACCGATCGTCAGCCCCCGACAGCCGGCCGCGTCGATCAGCGCCCACGCCTTGTGGCCCTGCGGATTCTTGAACGTCGAGCCGCCGGTCCGCGAGCGCAGCGGCTGCGACGCCTCACGCTCGGCGGCAATGCGGTCCATCTCCGCGCCGATCGCGACAGCATCGCCCGGCATGCCCTGCAGCAGCGCCTCGACGACGATCGCACCCTCAGGCAGGGCCGAATGGCGGTAGGAATAGCCGAAGCGCTCGGCGGGCCAGACCTCGATCGCGCCGCTTCGCGTCACCACGATCGCCTCGATCAGGATATCGGTCATGTCGCGGCCATAGGCGCCGGCATTGCCGCGCACCGCGCCGCCGATCGCGCCGGGGATGCCGCGCTGGAACTCGAGCCCGGCGATCCCTGCGTCGCGTGCAGCCGAGGCGACGGTGATCCCCATCGCGGCGGCGCCGGCCCGGACGCGGTGCCCCGGTTCGATCGACACCCTGGCGAACGCTTTCGGCAATCGCACGACGACGCCCGCGACGCCGCCGTCGCGCACGATCAGGTTGGAGCCGACGCCCACCGCCATCACCGCCACCGCGGGATCGAGCGCGGCGAGGAAGCCCGCGAGATCGTCGATGTCCTTCGGCCGGACGAGCCACTCGGCGGCGCCGCCAGTGCGGAACCAGATGAAGTCGGCGAGACTGGCATAGGGTTCGATCGAACCGCGCAAGACGGGCAGCCCCCCTCCCCCGCTCGTGCCGAGCGAAGTCGAGGTACGGGTTGCAAGCGTCGCGTTCGAAGCCGGTTCTTCGACTGCGCTCAAAACGAACGGGGATTTTGCCGGAGTAGCGCTCATCCCTTGGGTGACCACAAGGCGATCCAGTTCTGCGACGCCTGGATGCCGGCCCGCGCCGTCTCGTGCGCCAATTCCTGGAAGGCGACGGAGCCCATGAACGAATGCGCGTTCATTCCGCCGGCTCCGACACTTTTGCGCGCTGGCCCTCGATCGCGGTCGCGAGGCCCGCGGCCCATTTGGTGATGTCGCCAGCACCCAGGCAGATCACCATGTCGCCGGCGCGCAGCGTTCCCGCCAGTTCGGTCGCGAGCGCGTCGGCGCCCGCAATCTCGCTCGCCGAGCGATGCCCGCGCGTGCGCAGGCCCTGCACCAGGGCGGCGGCATCGACACCCTCGATCGGATGCTCGCCCGCGGCATAGACCGGTGCGACATAGACGATGTCGGCTTCGTTGAACGCCTGCTGAAACTCGTCCATCAGATCGCGCAGCCGCGTGAAGCGGTGCGGCTGGACGACCGCGATCACGCGGCCCTGCGCACCCTCGCGCGCCGCCGACAGCACGGCTTTGATCTCGACCGGATGATGGCCGTAATCGTCGATGATCGTAGCACCCGCTACCTCGCCGACCTTGGTGAAGCGCCGCTTGACCCCGCCGAACTTGGAAAAGCCAGTGCGGATGATCTCGTCGGGCACGCCCAGCTCGAGCGCCACGCCGATCGCAGCGAGCGCGTTGGAGACGTTGTGACGTCCCGGCATCGGCAGCTCGATGCCTTCGATCGAGCGCGTCGAGCCGTCCCGGCTCCGGATGATCGTCTCGAAGCGATTGCCGCCGGGGATCGGCGTGACGTTGACGCCGCGCACGTCTGCTTGTGCGGAGAAGCCGTAGGTGACGATGCGACGATCGCGGACGCGCGGCAGGATCGCCTGCACCTCGGGATGATCGAGGCAGAGCAGCGCCGCGCCGTAGAAGGGGACGTTCTCGACGAACTCGACGAACGCGTCCTTCACGGCATCGAACGAGCCATAATGGTCGAGATGTTCGGGATCGATGTTGGTGACGATCGCATAGGTGCCGTCGAGCCGCAGGAAGGAGCCGTCGCTCTCGTCGGCCTCCACGACCATCCAGTCGGACGCGCCCAGCCGCGCGTTCGAGCCGTAGCTGTTGATGATCCCGCCGTTGATCACGGTCGGATCCACCCCGCCCGCGTCGAGCAGCGCCGCGACCATCGAGGTCGTCGTCGTCTTGCCGTGCGTGCCGGCGACCGCGACGGTCGACTTCAACCGCATCAGCTCGGCGAGCATCTCCGCACGCCGCACCACCGGCACGCGCGTCTCGAGCGCGAGCTCGACCTCGGGATTGCCGCGCTTGATCGCGGTCGAGGTAACCACCACCGCGGCGTCGCCGAGATTGGCGGCGTCGTGGCCGATCATCACCTTGATCCCGCGCTTGCGCAGACCGTCGATCACATAGCTTTCGGCGACGTCCGAGCCTTGCACGGTGTAGCCGAGATTGCACATCACCTCGGCGATGCCCGACATGCCGATGCCGCCGATGCCGATGAAATGGATGGTGCCGATGTCGGTGGCGACGCCCTTCACGCAAATGCTTCCTTGAGCTGGGGTACAGGCCCGATCGGGCTGGGGGTGGGTGCGGCGAGCCGGATGACGAGATCGGCGAGATCGCGCGTCGCGTGCGGATAGCCGGCGTCCTTGGCGCGCTTCGCTGCATTTTCCAGCGCGCCGGGTTCGAGCGCCATCTTCTGCATCTGCTTGGCGAGCCGCTGCGGCGTGAACGCGCTCTGCGGGATCGAGGCCGCGCCACCGGTGGCGGCCATCTCGCGCGCATTGGCGGTCTGGTGGTCGTCCATCGCCGACGGCAGCGGCACGAGGATCGCGGGGCGGCCCGCCGTAGTCAGCTCGGCGATCGTCGAGGCGCCCGAGCGGCCGACGAACAAATGGCTCCAGCCGAGCCGCTCGGGCAGATCACCGAGATAGGTCGCGCAATCGGCGGGAATGTCGAGCTCGGCATAGCGCGCGCGGACCGGCTCGATATCCTCGGGGCGGCATTGCTGCGTCACCTGCAGCCGCTGGCGGAGCACGATCGGCAGCAGGCCGAGCGCATCGGGAACGACGGTCGAGAGGATGCTCGCGCCTTGGCTGCCGCCGGTGACGAGCAGGCGGAAGATGCCGTCCTCGGTGAGCGGCGGATAGGGCTGGTCACGCAGCGCCAGCACCTCGGCTCGCACCGGATTGCCGACGACGACGGGCTCGATCTTTGCCGGCACGCGATCGACCTGATGGTAAGCGGTGGCGAGCGCATCGACCCAGCGCGCAAGCAGCCGGTTGACGCGGCCGAGCACCGCATTCTGTTCGTGCAGCGCGGTCGGCAGCTTGAGCGACAACGCGGCGAGCAGCGTCGGCAGCGCGGGATAGCCGCCGAAGCCGACGACCGCGGCGGGCTCGAACTCGCGGATGAGCGCCTTCGCCGCTTTGCGCCCCTGCCAGATGCCCTTGGCGGCCTTCGCCCAGCCGACGATGCCGCCGCCGAGCCGGCCCGCGGGCAGCACATGCACGTCAACGCCCGCAAACAGCCCCGGGATCTTGGCGCCGCGCGCGTCGGTGACCAGCGCCACGACATGGCCGCGGCGCATCAATTCCTCGGCGAGCGCGTGCGCCGGGATCATATGGCCGCCGGTGCCGCCGGCAGCGAGCAGGAAATGGCGTTTCACCGCGGCTTGTTCCATGTCACGACATAAGGAGACCGCGTCAGATACGGGTTCCGGCGCGTGAACGCCAGCAGCAGCCCGAACCCCATCGACAAGGCAATCATCGACGAGCCGCCATAGGAGATGAACGGCAGCGTCATCCCCTTCGAGGGCGCGAGCTGGAGATTGACCGCCATGTTGATGATCGCCTGCGCGCCGAATTGCGTCGCGAGGCCCGCGGCGGCGAGCATGATGAAGCTGTCCTCCTCGTCGAGCAGCTTGACGAACACGCGCACGATGATCGCCACATAGATCAGCGCGATCGCGAGGCACGCGATCAGCCCGAACTCTTCGCCGATCACCGAGAAGATATAGTCGGTATGCGGTTCGGGCAGCTTGAACTTCATCGTGCCGGCGCCCGGCCCGGTGCCGAACAGCCCGCCGTGCATCAAGGTGCGCCGCGCGCTGTCGACCTGATAGGTGTCGCCCGACTGGAACAGGAAGTTGTCGATCCTGAGCCGCGCGACCGAATAGAAGAGATAGGCCGAGACCACCGCCGCGACGCCGAGCCCGGCGAGCGCCGCCAGCCCCTTCATCGGCGCGCCCGACAGCGTCAGCAGCGCGGTCCACATCAGCAGGAACATGATCGTCTGCCCGAAATCGGGCTGTTTCATCAGGATGCCCGCGATAACCGCGGTACCGACAAGGCTGATCGGCACGACGGGCAGCGTGCGATCATGCTGCTTCAACGACAGCAGCCACGCGAGCGCTACGACGTAGAGCGGTTTCAGGAATTCGGACGGCTGGAACTGCGCCATGCCGACGCCGATCCAGCGCCTGGCGCCGTTGATCTGGTGACCCAGGATCGGCGTCGCCGCGAGCGCCAGCACGAACACCACCGCGCCGAGCAGGCTCAGCCGCCGCGCCAGGTCCTTGGGCAGCATCGAGACGACGAACATCACCGGGATGCCGATCGTCAGCCACGCGCATTGGCGGTAGAAATAATAGAGCGGCGGGAACACCACCGCGCCGTCCGAATAGCGCACGCCGGCGGCGGGCGATGCGGCGGCGACCGCGATCAGCCCGATTCCGATCAGCACCGTCACCAGCGCGAGCAGGACGAGATCGATCTCCCAGAACCAGCGTCCCAGCGCAGAGCGATCGGCGCGGCCTAGCCGCAGCGCTTTGCCCTTGCGGAAGCGGCCCTTACGCGCGGTGACGGGCTCCATCTTCATGTCCGGCTCCCCAGCATCGCGACCGCCGCCTTGAACGCGTCGCCGCGCGCCTCGTAATCCGTGAACTGATCATAAGAGGCGCAGGCCGGCGACAGCAGCACCGTCTCGCCCGGCCGCGCCACCGCCGAAGCCTGACGTACCGCGGCCTCGAGCGTGAGCGTGTCGATCGTGTAGATGCCGGAGCGGAGCAGCAGCTCCTTGAAGAGCTCGGCCGACTCGCCGATCGTGTAGGCGGCAACGACATGGCCGTAATGCGGCGCGCAGGCGTCGAGGTCGTCGGTCTTACGGCGGCCGCCCAATATCCAGTGGACTTTGGGGTAAGCGGCGAGCGCGGGCGCCGCCGAGGTCGCGTTGGTCGCCTTGCTGTCGTTGACGTAGAGCACGCCGCCCACCTCGGCGACGCGCTCCATGCGATGCGCGAGGCCGGGGTAGGTTCGGAGGCCTTCGGCGATAACGGGCAGCGGCAGACCAAGCTCGTTGGAAACAGCGATCGCACAGGCGGCATTCTGGGCGTTGTGCGGTCCTTGCAAGGCTGGCCAATCCTTTTGAAAGGCGAAAGCGTCGCCGTCCTGCCAAGCCTCACCGTCAGCTACCGACGAACCGATTATGTCAAGAAACTCGGTGTTAGCCCAAGCACTCCCTCGATCCGCAGAACCGCGGATTACTTTGTTGTAGTAGTCCGCTGAGCCGGCACTATCGGTCGTAACCGCAACATGGCTCCGCTTTTGCATCTCGAATAGGCGATGTTTGGATGTCGCATAGGCCTCGAACCCCTCATACCGATCGAGATGATCCGGCGTGATGTTGGTCAGCACCGCGACGTCGCAATCGAGGCTGTGCGTCAGGTCGATCTGGAAGCTCGACAGCTCGAGCACATAGACGCCACCCTCGGCGAGCGGCTCCTGCCCAAGGATCGGCAGCCCGATATTGCCGCCCATCGTGGTCGGCACGCCGGCGGTCACGAGGATGTGGTGGACCAGCGCGGTCGTCGTCGACTTGCCGTTGGTGCCGGTGATGCCGACCACCTTGTGCGCCGGCAGCGAGGCTCGCGCCTGCGCGAACAGCTCGATGTCGCCGATCACGGGCACGCCCGCGGCCGCGGCTCTCGCCGCGATCGGGTGCGTGTTGAGCGGCACGCCCGGCGAGACCACGATGCCGTCGAAACCGGCCAGGTCGACCACCATCGGATCGGCGATCGTCAGATCCTCCCCGGCACGGGGAGGGGGACCAGCCGCAGGCTGGTGGAGGGGGGCCTCCACAAACGCATCGCCTGAAGCGAGCCCCCCTCCACCACCGGCTACGCCGGCGGTCCCCCTCCCCGTTCCGGGGAGGATGCCCTGGCGCTTCGCCTCGTCATTGTCCCACGCCGTTACGTGCGCGCCGCTCGCCAGCAACGCCGCGACCGTCGCCAGCCCCGAGCGCGCCAGCCCGAGCACCGCATAGCGCTTGCCCGCGAAGACCGGGCTGGAGATCACCGCAGCTTCAACGTCGCGAGGCCGGCGAGCGCCAGCACGAAGGCGACGATCCAGAAGCGGATCACCACCGTGGGCTCGGACCAGCCGATCTGTTCGAAATGATGGTGGATCGGCGCCATCTTGAACACGCGCTTGCCCGTGCGCTTGTAGAAGAACACCTGGATGATCACGCTCATCGCCTCGACGACAAACAGCCCGCCGACGATCCCAAGCACGATCTCGTGATGGGCGACGACCGCGATCGAGCCCAGCGCGCCGCCGAGTGCCAGGCTGCCGGTATCGCCCATGAACACCGCCGCGGGCGGCGCATTGAACCACAGGAAAGCCAGCCCCGCGCCGATGATCGCGGCGCAGATGATCGTGAGATCGCCCGCGCCCGGTACGTGCGGGATGCCGAGATAGTGCGCGAACTTCACGTTGCTGACGAGATAGGTGATCACGAAGAAGGCGAGGCAGGCGATGATGACGGGCATCGTCGCGAGGCCGTCGAGCCCGTCGGTCAGGTTCACCGCATTGCCGAACGCAACGATCGTGAAGGCGGCGAAGGGGATGTAAAACCAGCCGAGGTTGATCACCGGGCCGTTGTAGAAGGGCACGTAGAGTTCGGTGCCGTTCATGTGGATGATCAGCCAGCTCGCGATACCCGCGATGAAGAACTCCGCGAGCAGCCGCACCTTGCCCGAGACGCCCTTGTGGCTGCGTTTCTTGACCTTGTCGTAATCGTCCATGAAGCCGATCGCACCGAAGCCCAGCGTCACGAACAGCACGGCCCAGGTGTAGCGATTGGTCAGGTCCATCCACAGCAGCATCGAGACGACCAGCGAAGTGAGGATCATCAGCCCGCCCATTGTCGGCGTACCGCGCTTGGCGAGGTGGGTCTGCGGGCCGTCGAGGCGGATCGGCTGCCCCTTGCCCTGCCGCACGCGCAGCCAGCCGATGAAGCGCGGCCCGATGATCAGCCCCAGGAACAGCGCGGTGATCGCCGCCGCCCCCGCGCGGAAGGTGATGTAGCGCACCAGATTGAGCGCGTGGGGAAAGCCGAGATGTTCGGCGAGCAGGTAGAGCATTACAATATATCCCCCGCCAACGCGTGTACGACGCTGGCGAGCCCTATGGCGTTGGATCCCTTGACGAGCACCGCGTCGCCGGGTCGGAGCATCTCCGCCAGACGGTCCCGCGCGGCGGCGGCGTCGGCGACATGCGCGACCTCCATCTTCCCCGCAAGCGATTCGGCGAGTGGCGTCATGCCCGCGCCGACGAGGATCGCGATCTCGGCATTCGCATCGATCAGCGGCTGCGCAAGTGCTGCATGATAGGCGTCGGAGTCGGCGCCGAGCTCGCGCATCTCGCCAAGCAGCGCCATTTTGCGCGTCGCCTTCTCATGCCCGAGCTCGCGGATGGTCGCGGCCATCGAGGCAGGGTTGGCATTGTAGCTCTCGTCGATCAGCAGCGCCTCGCCACCCGGCACTGCGACATGACGGCGCGCCCCGCGCCCCGGCATCCCCGCCATCTCGGCGAGCGCAAGGCCGGCGGCAGCAAGGTCTCCACCCACCGCCTCGACCGCGGCGATCACCGCGAGCGCGTTGGACACCCAATGCTCGCCCGGCATCGCCAGCGTGAAGGTGAGTTGGCCGCCCGGCACGATCGCATTGATCAGCGTGCCGTGCGGGCCGCGCATCGCCTCGGTGGCGTGGACGTCGGCGCGCTTGTCGCGCCCGAAGGTGAGGATGTGCGCGGCATAGGGCTCGGCGGCGGCGATCAGCCGGTCACGGTGCGGGCTGTCGTAAGGGATGATCGCGGTGCCATCGGGCTCGAGGCCCCGGAAAATCTCGCCCTTGGCATCGGCGATCGCTTCCTCGCCCGAGAAAAAGGCCGAGTGGGCGGGCGCGATGGCGGTGACGAGCGCGACGTGCGGGCGGACCAGCCGGGTCAGCGCATCGAGTTCGCTCGCATGGTTCATGCCCATCTCGAACACGCCGAATTTCGCGTCGCGCGGCATCCGCGCGAGGCTGAGCGGGACGCCGACATGATTGTTGTAGCTTTTTACCGAACGGTGCGCGCGGCTTGGCAGGCCGCGATCAAGCGCTGCGAACAGCGCCTCCTTGGTGCCCGTCTTTCCGACGGACCCGGTGACGCCGATGATCTTCGCGTTCGTCCGCGCGCGCGACGCGGCGCCGAGCGCGTTGAGCGCCGCGGTGGTGTCGGCGACGCGGACATGGGGCTCGTCGCAGGGTTCGGAAACGATGACGCCCACAACACCCTGCGCGAACGCCTGCGGCACGAAGCGGTGGCCGTTCGTGCTCTCGCCGGTCAGCGCCACGAACAGGTCGCCGGGGCCGACCTCGCGCGAATCATAGGCGACGCCCGCGACGATGAAGTCGGCGGACGCGGTGCCGCCGGTCGCCGTGGCGATCTCGGCGGAGGTCCAGAGCGGGGTCACGCTCACCCCATCCTCCCCTGCAAGGGGAGGGGGACCGCCGGCCGCAGGCCGGTGGTGGAGGGGTGGAGGCCGGGGAAAACGCCGGCTCTGCGCCTCCACCCCTCCGTCATCGCTGCGCGATGCCACCTCCCCTTGCAGGGGAGGATGATCGAGACCCTCGTCATGCCGCGCACTCCCGCGCCACTTGGACGTCGTCGAACGCCAGCACGCGCAAAGAGGCCCCGGCGCCGACGATCTGGCCGGTCTCGTGCCCCTTGCCCGCGATCAGCACGACGTCGCCCTCGCGCGCCTCCGCGAGCGCGGCCCCGATCGCAGCCCGCCGATCGCCGACCTCGCGCGCGCCGGGCGCGGCGGCAAGAATCGCGGCGCGGATCGACGCCGGGTCCTCGGAGCGCGGATTGTCGTCGGTGACGATCGCAACGTCGGCGAGATCGACGGCGATCGCGCCCATTTCGGGGCGCTTGCCCGTGTCGCGGTCGCCGCCCGCGCCGAACACGACGATCAGCCGAGCGGCATGGGGTTTCAGCGCCTCGATCGCGGCGCGCAGGCCGTCGGGGGTGTGTGCGTAATCGACATAGACGGGCGCGCCCTTCGCGGTGATCACCGCGCGCTCGAGCCGTCCGCGCACCGGCTGCAGCCGCGACAGACCCGTAAATACGTCGCCGAGCGCGCCACCCGTCGCCAACGCGAACCCCGCAGCGACGAGTGCGTTGGCGGCCTGGTACGCGCCGATCAGCGGCAGGTTGACCCTGCGCGTGCCGCCGCCGAACTCGGCAGCCACCTCGATCGTCAACGTCTGGCCGAGCTGCGTCGGTACGTGATCGACGAGGCGCAACGTCTCGCCCTGCGTGCCGACGGTGATCAGCCGCAGCCCGCGTTCGCGACCGATCTCGATCACGCGCGTGGAGGCCTCGTCGTCCGCCCACACCACAGCGGTGCCGTCGCGATCGACGACCTCGGAGAACAGCCGCAGCTTGGCCTCGAGATAGGCCGCCATCGTGCCATGATAGTCGAGATGGTCGCGGCTGAGGTTGGTGAAGCCTGCGACGCGCACGGGCAGCCCCTCGGTGCGGAACTGCGCGAGGCCGTGGCTCGACGCCTCGAACGCGGCGTGCGTCACGCCCTCCATCCGCAGCCCCGCCATGTTGGACAGGAAGGTTACGATGTCGGGCGTCGTCAGCCCGGTCGAGACCTGCGCCGCCTCGCCCTCGCCATTTGTGGTGGTGACGCCGAGCGTGCCGATCGAGGCCGCGGTGAGCCCCTGCATCCGCCACAGCTGGCGGGTCAGCTCGACGGTCGAGGTCTTGCCGTTGGTGCCGGTGACCGCGACCACCGTGTCGGGGAATGGCGCGAAGAAGCGCGCCGCGGCGCGGGCGAAGGCGCGACGCGGCTCGCCGTCGGCAATGTGGATCGCGGGGCCGGGCACGTTCGCCTCGGGCCGTGCGACGACGGCGACCGCGCCCGCCTTGACCGCGTCGCCGATGAAATCCTCGCCGTCGCGCGCCAGGCCGCGGAACGCGCCGAACAGCGTGCCCGGTGCGACCTTGCGATGATCGATCGCGCAGCCCGTGACGCGCGCCGCCGCGGCATCGTCCGTCAGTCCGTCGGTGAGGTCGCCGAGCTTCATGGTGTCGCGATCAATCCTTGTCGTTGGCGACGGCGGCCGCGCCGGTGAGCTTGGATTTGGAGACGCCGGGATGCCAGAGCAGCGGCAGCAGGTCGCTCTCGTCGACATCGTGACTCTCGTCGGGGATCACACCGAGCAAAGGCCCGACCCGCGAGATCGTGCGACCGATCGCGGGGCCGACCACCCACGCAGCGGTCGTCCAGCCGTAGGTGTCTGCAGTCGCATGTGGGCCGTCGAGCGTCATCATGATCATATATTTGGGGTCGTCCATCGGGAAGACGCCCGCGAAGGTCGAGACGTTGAGCTTCTTGTTGTAGCCGCCGCCCTGCGCCTTTTCGGCGGTGCCCGTCTTGCCGCCGAGCCGGAAGCCGGGGACGTCGGCCTTCTTGCCGGTGCCGCCCGCGATCGGCAACACGACCAGACGGAGCAGCTGGCGAATCCGCGCGCTGGTTGCCTCCGAGATAACGCGGTGCCCTACCGGCACCGGATTGTCGGGGCCACGCTTGATCAAAGTCGCGGGATGATAGGTGCCACCGTTGACCAGCGCCGAATAGGCGATGGCAAGATTGAGCGGGGTGACTGCGATGCCGTGACCATAGCCGACGGTCATCACCGTGGTGCGTCCCCAATAGAGCGGCCACAGCGGTTTGGCCTTGGCCGACAGCTCGATCTCGGGCGGCGCCCCGAAGCCCAGCTTCTTGAACATCGCGGTCTCGCGCGCCTCGCCGAGCTCATCGGCGATCCGTGCCGTCACGATGTTCGAGGATTTGGTGAACATCTCGGGGATGTCGAGCCAGCGACCGGCGGGCTCCTCATCGTGGATCTTGAAGCGGCCGATCTGCAGCGGCGCAGTGGCATCGTATTTCTTCGCCATCGAGGTGACGACGCCGCTGTCGATAGCATTGGCGAGCGTGATCGCCTTGAATGTCGAACCGAGCTCGTAGACCGACTGGGTGACGTTGTTACGCAGCGTGTCGATCCCGGTCGCGCCGGGATCGTTCGGATTGAAGGTCGGCAACGAGACCATCGCGATGATCTCGCCGGTGTGCACGTCCATCACCAGCGCGCTGCCCGCGGCTGCGGTGAACTTGTCTTTCGCCGCCGACAGCTCCTCCTCGAGCGCGGCCTGGACGCGCGTGTCGATCGACAGCGCCACCGGCACGCCACGCTTCGACGGATCGAGCAGGCGGTTGTTGAGCATCTTCTCCATGCCGAACACGCCGCGCCCATCGATATCGGTCCAGCCGAGGACATGCGCCGCAAGCGTCGTCTGCGGGTAGAGCCGCTCGGGCTCTCGCGCGAGCGCCAGCGCGGGCTCGCCGATCGCGTTGACCGCGGCGACCAGCTCGGGCGTCGCGCGACGGCGCAGGTAGATGAAGTTCTTCTTCGAATGCAGCATCGCGAAATACTCGGCGGCGCTATGCTCGGGCATCAGCGCGGCGAGCTTTTCCGAAACCTCCATCGCGTCGTTGACGAGCTTCCTGGGATGCAGCCCGATCGACCAGGCCTGGATCGTGGTCGCAAGCGGCACGCCGTTGCGATCGACGATGTCGCCGCGCGCGGGCAACAGCCCGTCGCCCGCCGGTGTCGCCGCGCCGCTTCCCACGAAGATCGACACATAAAGCAGGCGCAGAGCGATCACGCCGACGACGCCCAAGAACAGCAGCATCACCACCATCAGGCGGAAATGCACGAGCGCCAGCGACTGCTGGCGCTGCCCGGCGAGCCGGACCCGATCCGGGCGCGCGACGAGGCCGCTCACGGCCGCGGCGTCTTCCCGCCCGCATCCAGATAGGCGACCTGACCGATCGGAATCGTCAGGCTGGCATTATGCAGCACCGGCCGTCGCGTGGGCGTATCGAGATCCAGCGAGACCGAGTGGACCAGCTTGGTCGTCGGCGCCTCGACGATACGGCGATAGGCGACCTGCGCCACCGCGGCGGGCACCTGCAGGCCCGACGCATCGCTACCGGCGACGGGTGCCGCGGGCACGGCTGTGGTGGCAAGGCTGGCAAGCTGCATCTCGCCCGCCAGATACTGGTGCGCCTTGGGTGCGGTCAACGCGAGTACGTCCGCGTTCCACCGCTCCAGCTGCACGAGCCGGCTCCGAGTCTGGAGTTCGGTCTGCAACGAGCGGATATCCTCGCGCTCGCCGAGCAGCCTGTGCTCGGTCTGCGTCACCTCCGCGCGCTCGGCGGCGACGCGCAGCGACACGAGGTAGCAGCCGAGTGCGGCGACGGCGACGCTGGCCACCCACCCTACCGTCCTGAAACGTGTCGCGATCATCATCGGGCTCCTCGGCGCGCGGGCGGTGGGCGGTGGCTGGAAACGGGGGCGGTGATGGACGGTTCGGCCGGCCATGCTGGCGAGGGCGTGCGGCGCGCGGCGCGCAGCGTCGCCGAGCGCGACCGCGGATTGCGGTGCTGCTCGGCGTCGCCGGCGCGGATGCCGCGCGACACGCCCTCGAAACTGGGCGGCGTCGCCGAGATCGCCTCGGGACGGTGGCGGGAACCCGCCCCCATGCCGCCGCCGCGACTCTTCAGGAAGCGCTTGACGATGCGATCCTCGAGGCTGTGGAAGCTCACCACCGCAAGCCGGCCCGCGGTCGCGAGCAAGGCCTCGGCCGCGGCAAGCCCCTGCTCGAGTTCCTCGAGTTCGCGGTTGAGGTGGATGCGGATCGCCTGGAAGGTGCGCGTCGCGGGATCCTTGGGCATGCCCGGATGATGGCCCGTCGCGCGGCGCACGACGTCGGCGAGCTCCCCGGTGCGGACCAGCGGCCGTGCCGCGACGATCGCGCGTGCGATCCGGCGCGCGCGCGGCTCCTCGCCGTAGAGGTGGATGACGTCGGCGATCTCGGCTTCGTCGGCTTCGTTGACGAAATCGGCGGCGCTGGTGCCCGCCTGCTCCATCCGCATGTCGAGCGGACCATCGCCCTGGAAGGAGAAGCCGCGCGCCGCCTGGTCGAGTTGCATCGACGAGACGCCGATATCGAGCGTGACGCCGTCGACGTGCTCGACGCCGAGTGCGGCGAGCACCGGCACCATCTGCGAGAAGCGTTCGGCGACGAGGACGAGGCGACCTTCGCTCTCGGCCTCGAGCACGCGACCCGCGGCGATCGCATCGGGATCGCGATCGAAGGCGAATACGCGCCCGGCGCCGGCGGCAAGAATGGCACGCGTATAGCCGCCCGCGCCGAACGTGCCGTCGACATGCGTCTCGCCGGGCTGGACCGCGAGCGCTGCCATCACCTCGTCTAGCAGCACGGGGATGTGTGGCGCGTCGGCGGGTGCGGCGGGCGCGGTGATCGTGCCGGTCATGCCGCGATCCCCCGCTCGGCGAGCAGGAAGGCGAGCACCTTGCGATTGCGCGAGCCATCGGGGAAGGCGGCGAGCGCCTTGATCGGGTTCCAGATCTGGATGGTCGAGCCGGCGCCGAGGAAGAAGGCCAGCTCCTCGATCCCGCCGACCGCGCGCAGCATCGGCGAGAGCACCATGCGGCCCGCGCTGTCGAACTTGACGGGCTCGAGACTACCGAACGCATCGACGCGCGCCATCTCGAGCGCGCCGAGCCGTTCCGCTGCGGGAAGCTCGGCAACGCCCTCGCGCAGCTGCTGATCGAATTCGTCGGAGGCGAGTGCGTCGAGCGCGGTGAGGCACGCCCCGCCGGCATGCTCGCCGATCATCAGCGTGTTGTCCTTGCCGAGACCATTCGCCTCGGCGCGCTTGTCGATCAGCGCGCGGAAGCTGGCTGGCACAGACACCCGTCCCTTCGCGTCCACCGCGTTGAGCGCATGGCCTTGAAAAAGATGGCCGATGTTCAAGCCTGACCCCAATTGGCGACGCGTCTGCCCCCGCCGCCGTTCCGCAATGCCAAAGCCCCTCGCTCCCCGAGGGTCTCCTTGCGGACCCCATGGGGGTATCATGGGTATGATATGGGTTTCAATGGATTTGTATGGGTTTCCCTGTGTGTTTCTTGGAAGACTTTGGTCGTGCGAATTGCTCAAAGCGCCAAAAACGGGCGAAATTCCCGTTTTGTTCTTCGGACCACCCTGTGGATAACTGTGTTGAAGAGGTCACGCCTCCGTGCGCATCGATCGCCGATCTTGTCCGGACGCCACGACACGATCCGCATCACCCATCCTCGCGGATGCGGTGACCGAGCCGACGAGCGGGAATCGCGAATCAGTGGTGGGCGGGGGCGGGTGTCGGCAGATGGGGCGCCGGAGGCGGCGGGATCGTGACGATCGGCCTGGCGGCAGGCAGCGGAGCTGCGGTCTTGGGCTGGTTGCCGCCCGGCGCGATGCCGAGTTCGGCCAGCGGTTCCTTGGGCTGGTCGGCGGCGGCGCCGTTCGAAACCGCGCCATTGGCGAACCGCGCACCATGCGGCTCGTCCTGCCCCAGCATGCCCAGGATCGAGGCGGCAAGCAGCGTCAGCAGGAATACCGCGGCGAGCCCGGTCAGTCCGACGCGCACACGCTGCATCGCGGCATCGCGCGGATCGCGCGCAGGAGGGTCGCTGTCATCGGCCACGCCTCATCCTAGCGCAGGCGTCAGCGCGGCTCCAGCCATGGTGGCACGACCAACCCCTTGGCGCGCAGCCAGGCGGGATTGGACAGCGTAGAGAGGTAACGCATCCCCGAATCGCACAGGATGGTCACGATCGTGTGACCCGGCCCCATTTCCCTCGCGAGCGCGACCGCACCCGCGACGTTGATCCCGCTCGACAGCCCGACGTGCAGCCCCTCCTCGGCAAGCAGCCGGTGGACCCAGACCAGCGCATCGGCATCCGACACGCGGAATTGCGCGTCGACGGGCGCGCCCTCGAGATTGGCGGTGATCCGGCTCTGCCCGATCCCCTCGGCGACCGAACTGCCCTCCGCCGAAAGCTCGCCGCACTGAAAAAAGCTGTAGAGCGAGGCGCCGTGCGGATCGGTGAGCGCGATCGTCACGCTCTCCTTCTCCGCCTTGAGCCCGAGCCCGACGCCCGCGAGCGTGCCCCCCGTCCCGCACGCGCAGGTGAAGCCGTCGATGTCGCCGCCGGTCTGCGTCCAGATCTCGGGCGCGGTGGTGCGGATGTGCGCGAGCCGGTTGGCGGTGTTGTCGAACTGGTTGGACCAGAAGCCGCCGGGCGTCTCCTCGGCGATCCGGCGCGAGGTGTGGACGTAGTGCGCGGGGTTGGAATAGGCGGTCGGCGGCACCTCGACCAGTTCGGCGCCGAGCGCGCGCAACGTGTCCTTCTTCTCCTGGCTCTGCGTCTCGGGGATGACGATGATCGTGCGATAGCCTTTGGCGTTGGCGACGAAGGCGAGCCCGATCCCGGTATTGCCCGCCGTCCCCTCGACGATCGTGCCGCCGGGCTCGAGCAGCCCGCGCGCTTCGCCGTCCTGGATGATATAGAGCGCCGCGCGATCCTTGACCGATCCGCCGGGGTTCATGAACTCGCACTTGGCGAGAATCTCGCAGCCCGTCTCGGCGGAGGGGCCGGCGAGGCGGACGAGCGGCGTGTTGCCGATCAGCGAAAGCGCATCGCGCGCGATGGATGTCATCCACCCGACATAGGGAACCGCCCGCGGCCGGGCAACGCAGCTTTGCTTGGGGCCGTTCAACCGGCTTTGGGAACGGCTGGTTGTCGTGAGGCGACCAAAAGGATGACGCAGCGCACAACGCGCTTGACGTAGCGGCACAGCTTGGCGATCAGCACGACGCTATGCGAACCCCCCTCACGCTCCGCACCGTCCCGGTCCTCGCCGGATTTCTGTTCCTCTCGCTTGCCGGTTGCAACAACCAGCCGACCAACATCGGTGCCGACGAGACCGACGACATGAAGACCCAGCTGGCGACCGCCAAGCCGGTCTCGCTGCCGCCGTCGATCGCCGCGACCAAGTCGCTGCGCTGCGCCGACAACAGCGTCGTGTTCGTCGACTTCTATTCGGACGGCAAGAGCGCCGGCATCCATCTCAAGAAGGACAGCCCGCCGACGATCGTCAAGGCGGACGCCGCGGGCAAGCCGATGACCGCCGACGGCGGCTATGCGATCGACGGCTCGCAGACCGCCTCGTCGGTCAAGGTGACGCTGCCCGGCAAGCCCGCACAGAGCTGCGACACCGAATAGGCGTCACCGCGCTTTTCGTATCACCCCAGGCCGGCGGCTCACCCCGCCGGCCTTTTACTTGGTGGGGGCCTTCTCCCCTCCCCTTCAGGGGAGGGGTCGGGGGTGGGGCCTCGCTATCAAGTGCGGCGCGTGTCAGATGCGCCCCACCCCAACCCCTCCCCTCAAGGGGAGGGGCTAGACGCTACCCGCCCTTTCCTAATCCGCCCCCTCGCGCTATCGGCTCGCGGCATGACGAACGCCCCCGCCATCACTCCCGAAATCGTCGCCCAGCATGGGCTTTCCCCGGAAGAATATGAGCGCGTGCTCGTCAGCATGGGTCGCGAACCCAATCTGACCGAGCTCGGCATCTTCTCAGTGATGTGGTCCGAGCATTGCTCGTACAAGTCGAGCCGCATCCATCTCAAGAAGCTGCCCACCGAGGCGCCGTGGGTGATCTGCGGCCCCGGCGAGAATGCCGGCGTCATCGACATCGGTGACGGCCAGGCCGCGATCTTCAAGATGGAGAGCCACAACCACCCGAGCTACATCGAGCCCTATCAGGGTGCGGCGACGGGCGTCGGCGGGATCCTGCGCGACGTGTTCACGATGGGCGCGCGGCCGATCGCCAATCTCAATGCGCTGCGCTTCGGCCGGCCCGACCATCCCAAGATGCGCCACCTGATCGCAGGCGTCGTCCACGGCATCGGCGGCTACGGCAATTGCGTGGGCGTGCCGACCGTCGGCGGCGAGGTCAATTTCCACCCCGCCTATGACGGCAACATCCTCGTCAACGCGATGACCGTCGGCGTGGCGGATCAGGACAAGATCTTCTATTCAGCCGCCTCCGGCGTGGGTAACTCGATCGTCTATGTCGGCTCCAAGACCGGCCGCGACGGCATCCACGGCGCCACCATGGCATCGGCCGAGTTCGACGAGCATAGCGACGAGAAGCGCCCCACGGTGCAGGTCGGCGATCCGTTCACCGAGAAGCTGCTGATCGAAGCGTGTCTCGAGCTGATGGCGTCGGACGCGATCGTCGCGATCCAGGACATGGGTGCGGCGGGCCTCACCTCGTCTGCGGTCGAGATGGCGAGCAAGGGCGGCGTCGGCATCGAACTCGACATGAACGCGGTGCCGCAGCGCGAGACGGGGATGACCCCCTATGAGATGATGCTGAGCGAAAGCCAGGAGCGGATGCTCATGGTGCTCAAACCCGGCCGCGAGGATTTCGCCGAAGCCATCTTCCGCAAGTGGGAGCTCGATTTCGCGATCATCGGCACGGTCACTGAAACGGGGCACATGGTGCTCAAGTGGAATGGCGAGACGGTGTGCGACATCCCGCTCGCGCCCTTGGCGGACGAGGCGCCGCTCTACGACCGGCCGACCGCCACCAAGGAAGAGTATAAGGCGTGGGCGAAAGTCGCCCCGCTCGGCGACGTCCCCGAATCGACCGACATCGCCGCCGATCTGCTCAAGCTGATGGCCTCGCCCGACATCGCGTCGCGGCGTTGGATCTGGGAGCAATACGACCACATGGTCGGCGCCGACACGGTGCAACGCCCGGGCGGCGACGCCGCGGTGGTGCGCGTCCACGGCACCGCCAAGGGCCTGGCGATGAGCACCGACTGCACGCCGCGCTATTGCTATGCCGACCCCTATGAGGGCGGCAAGCAGGCGGTGGCGGAATGCTATCGCAACCTGTCAGCGGTGGGCGCGCTGCCGCTGGCGGTGACCAACTGCCTCAACTTCGCCAGCCCGCAGCGCCCCGAGATCATGGCGCAGCTGACCGGCTGCCTCGAAGGCATGGGCGACGCCTGCCGCGCGCTCGACTTCCCGATCGTGAGCGGCAACGTCAGCCTCTACAACGAGAGCAAGGCGACGGGCGGCGGCAATGCGATCCTGCCGACGCCAGCGATCGGGGGCGTGGGGCTGCTCGACGACCGGTCGAAGAGCGCGACGATCGCGTTCAAAGCGGCGGGGGAGGATATCCTGCTGATCGGCGGCGCAACGGGGCATCTCGGGCAGTCGCTGTATCTGCGCGAGATCCACGGCCGCGAAGCCGGTTCGCCGCCACCCGTCGACTTGTCGGCGGAGCGTCGCCATGGCGAACTCGTCCGCACTTTGATCGTCGAAGAGCGAGTGACCGCGGTGCATGACGTGTCGGACGGCGGCGTGCTGGTCGCGGCGACCGAGATGGCGCTGGCCAGCGGCCTGGGCGCCGATCTCGACGCGATGTCGGCAGCGCAGGCGTTCGGCGAGGATCAGGGCCGCTATCTGGTCACCGTCGCGTCGGGAACGACGATCGACGGTGCTATCCGGATCGGACGAACGACCGATCGGGCGGCGGTGTATGGCATCCCTCTGGCCGACCTCCGCCGCGCGCACGAGGGTTTCTTCCCGACGCTGATGGGCGCCGACGCCGCGCTCGCCTAACGCCGGACGAGCGCCAGCGACTGATATCCGTTCTCCTGCGGAAGCAGGAGCCCAGGTGATGGGCCACGGCGTTTGAAATCCTGGGCCCCTGCTTTCGCAGGAGAACGGAGCGTTGGACATCGTCCACCCTCCGACCTGAGCCTACCGAGGTCGCATAATCCATTGACCCGGCTCGCATCTTGCGATTCGATCGCCCCGCCCGCGACTCGCGCGGGAGGAGACGAGCATGATCCGCAAGCTGATGACCGCCGCTGCCCTCCTGTCGCTGGCCAGCGGCCCCGCGCTCGCGGCGCCGTGCAAGGATGCCAAGGGCAAGTTCACCAAATGCCCGCCCGCCGCTGCGCCTGTCGCCGGCGTGCGCTGCAAGGACGCCAAGGGCAAGTTCGCCAAATGCGGCGCACCCGGCGCCAAGCCGATCGCCGCCAAGAAATAAGCGGGGTCTGGGGAGGTCGCGCGGGCGGCTTCCCCATTTGTGTCACTTCGCCCCCCCTCCCGTTCGCACCGACAGCAGTCCAAGCGCGTGCCGCAAACCCAGCGCCCGAAGCATGTCCTTCGACTGCGCTGAGGGCGAACAGGCATAAGGATGCCGTCAGCCTCCACCGCTTGACGCCCGCCTCGCGCCGCGACACGCCCGCGGGATGACCGTTGCCGGCACCCACCCCGCTGCCCCGCGCCACGCCACGATCGACGCGCTGCGCGGGCTGGCAGTGATGGGCATATTGCTCATGAACATCGCCGACTTCGCGCTGCCGTCGGGCGCCTATTTCAACCCGCTGGCGGGCGGCGGCACCGCGCCCGCCGATATCGCCGCATGGGCCGCCTCGTTCGTGCTGGTCGACGGCAAGATGCGCGCGCTGTTCTCGATCCTGTTCGGCGCCTCGACCGCCATCGTGATCGGGCGTGCCGAAGCGGCGGGGCTCGATGGGACACGCATCCACTTCGCGCGGATGGCGACACTTGCCCTGTTCGGGGCGGCGCATCTCTTCCTGATCTGGCCGGGCGACATCCTGCTGCACTATGCGCTGGTCGGCGTCGTGGCGCTGCTTTTCACGGCGATCGAGCCGCGGCAGCAGATCCGCATCGCGCTCCTGCTGCTGTGCGCGCAGCTCGTCGTCGGCACCTTGTTCTTCGCGAACTTCCTGGCATTGCGCCGCGCTGCGGGCCTGCCCGACGCGACCGCTGCGACGCTGTCCGCATGGCATGGCTTCAGCGACGGCGTCGGGATCGGTCGCCTGCGCGACGTCGCCGCCGAGATCGCGGTCGCGCGCGGATCATGGGGCGGCTTCGTCGCGCACAATCTCGCCACGCAGGCCAGCGGCCCGCCCTTCCTGCTCGCGTTCGACGGGCTGGAGACGCTGGCGTTCATGCTGATCGGGATGGCGGCGCTGCGATCCGGGTTCCTGACCGGCGGCTGGCCGCGAGCGCGCTATCTTCGCGCGGCGGCGATCGGCTTCGCGATCGGGCTTCCGCCCACCGTCGCGCTATGCTGGCTGAGCGCCGCTTCGGGCTTCGACACATTGGCGACCTTCGCGGCGGCGACACTGGGTGGCGTTCCCTTCCGCCCGATCCTGGCGCTCGCGGAGGCGAGCCTCGCGCTCGCCTGGTTGGCGGGCGGCCGGCACCCGCGGCTCGAAGCCGCCGGCCGCGTCGCGTTCAGCAATTATCTCGGCACCAGCCTTCTCATGATGCTGGTCTTCGATGGCTGGGGGCTCGGCCTGTTCGACCGGATCGAGCGGATCTGGCTCTATCCGATCGTCGGCGCCGTCTGGCTCGCGATGCTGGTCTGGAGCCCGCTGTGGCTGGCGCGGTATCGCTACGGCCCGCTCGAATGGGCGTGGCGTTCGCTCGCGCGCGGGAAAACGCAGCCGATGCGCATAAACGATATTGCAACTGTGTCGCAGTAGTCCTAGTGTGACTGCATCGCCATCGGAGGCACTATGGTCGTCTGCATTTGCAATGCGTTGCGCGAAAACCAGGTACGGGACGCCGCACGCGCGGGCTGCCGCGATCCGTTGTCCGCCTATGCCTCGCTCGGTTGCCGGCCGCGGTGTGGCCAGTGCGTTCCCTTCGCGCGCGAACTGATCGCCGCCGAGTCCGCCGCCGCCTGATAACGACTTGCGCGAGTCGTTCGCGGTGGGATTGGCCGCCGCATCGCGCTAAACCGCGCTCCTGACCATCGGGAGGCCGGACATGAAGGGCGACGCACGCGTCATCGAACTGCTCAACGTCGCGCTCAAGAACGAGCTGACCGCGATCAACCAATATTGGCTGCACTACCGCATGCTCGACCATTGGGGCGTGCAGAAGCTCGCCGATTTCGAGCGCCACGAGTCGATCGACGAGATGAAGCATGCCGATTGGCTGTCGGAGCGCATCCTGTTCCTCGACGGCCTGCCCAATTTTCAGCTGCTCGGGCGGCTGCGCATCGGTGAGTCGGTCGAGGAAATCCTCAAGGCGGACATGGCGCTCGAGGAAGAGGCGATCCCGACGCTGCGCGACGGCATCGCGCAGGCCGAGTCGGTGCGCGACTATGTCTCGCGCGACCTGTTCCTCAAGATCCTCGCCAATGAGGAAGAGCATGTCGACTATCTCGAGAAGCAGTTCGATCTGATCAGGCTGATGGGGATCGCCAATTACGTCCAGCTGCAGAGTAAGCCGGCGAACGAGGAAAGCGCCTCGACGGGGGACTGAGGGCTGGCCCCGCTCGCAGATCAGCGCTGCGCGATGCCGAAGCTTCCGGCAGGCTTGCGGCCGAAGCCCATGCGGCGATCGACGAGCGGATTCGCCTCGCGATCGAACAGGCGGAGCGTCGAGTCGAACAGCGGACGCAGTTCGACGACGCGCTCGATCAGTTCGTCGGGCGCTTCCCTGGATTCGACGCACCGGCGCGCCGTCGTCTCGATCACCTCGGCGAGATCGGCGAGCGGCACGGCACCGAACTGGCGCGCCTCACCCTTGAGCGTATGCGCGGGCAGCACGAGGGCTGCGGCGGATCGCTCGCGAATCGCCTGCTCGACCTGGCCGACAGACTTGATGCCGTCTTCGCGGAAATAGCCGAGAATACGCACGAATCCCGAGCCAAGCTCGGTCCGTACGCGGGCGAAAACCGCCCAATCGACCAGATCTGCGGCTTCCGTAGCCACGAGCGAACCCCCTTGAACGCGGTATCTGCGCGACGGCTATGCGCTAACATAAGTAAAAAGTTTGTTACGTTTTTTACGTGCCCGACAGACGGAGCGCCGCGCCGATCGGCGTCGTGACCTCTGCTGTCGCCCAGCCGCGCTCCTGCGCGACCGCGCCTATTTCGCGAGGGGCGATCGGATCGTCCGCCACGGCGAGGATCACCGCACCCTCGCCCGCCTCCCGGATCGCACGCGCGACGCGGATCGCGGGCCATGGGCAGCGCAGGCCCCTGAGATCGAGCAGCGTCTCGCTCAATCGTCGCGCGTGTCGTTGGGCCGGTTGCCGTACGGGTTCTTTGGCGCGCGCAGCGTCAGCCGCACAGGCACCGCACCGAAGCCCAGATCCTTGCGGATGCCGTTGAGCAGATAGCGCTGATAGCTGACCGGCAGCTGATCGACGCGCGTACCGAACAGCACGAAGCCGGGCGGGCGCGTCTTGGCCTGCGTGAGGTAGCGCAGCTTGATCCGCTTGCCGCCGGGTGCGGGCGGCGGGTTGCGTTCGACCGCCTGCTCGAACCAGCGGTTGAGCGCGCCGGTGCCGATCCGCTTCGACCAGGCGTCGCGCGTCTCGAACGCGGCGGCGAGCAGTTGGTCGAGCCCCTTGCCCGTCTCCGCCGAGACGGTGAGCAACGGCACGCCCTTGACCTGGCTCAGCCCCTCGTCGAGCGCGGCCTTGACGCCGTTGAACAGCGCCGAGGCGCCCTCGGCGACATCCCATTTGTTGAGCGCGATCACCAGCGCGCGCCCTTCGGACAACACCTTGTCGGCGATACGCAAATCCTGCGATTCGAGCCCACGCGTCGCATCGAGCAGGAGGACCACCACTTCGGCGAAATCGACCGCGCGCATCGTGTCGGAGGCGGACAGCTTCTCGAGCTTGTCCTCGATCTTCGCCTTCTTGCGCAGCCCCGCGGTGTCGATCAGCCGCACCGCGCGCTGCCGCCCGTCGGGGCTCGGCCATATCCAGTCGACCGAGATCGAATCGCGCGTGATGCCGGCTTCGGGCCCCGTGATCAGCCGCTGCTCGCCGAGCATCTTGTTGACCAGCGTCGACTTGCCCGCATTGGGGCGGCCGACGATCGCCAGCTTGAGGATCGCGTCGGGATCGTCCTCTTCCTCGCTCTCGGGCTCCTCCTCGACATCGCCGCCCTCGATGTGCGGCAGCAGCACCTCGAACAGATCGGCCATGCCGTCGCCATGTTCGGCGGACAGCGCGATCGGATCGCCCAGGCCGAGCCGGAACGCCTCGAAGATCGCCGATTCGGCGGCGCGCCCTTCGGCCTTGTTGGCGACGAGGATGATCGGCGTGGCGCTGCCGCGCAGCCAGCGCGCCACCTCGGCATCGAGCGGCGTCACGCCCGCGCGCGCGTCGATCATGAACAGCGCGGCATCGGCCTGCGCCACCGCCGCCTCGGTCTGCGCGCGCATGCGCCCGGGCAGCGTCAGCGCGTCGTCTTCCTCATAGCCCGCGGTATCGATGATCCGGAATTGCAGCCCGAGCAGCTCGGCATCGCCCTCGCGCCGGTCGCGGGTCACGCCTGGGCGATCGTCGACCAGCGCGATGCGCTTGCCGACGAGGCGGTTGAACAGCGTCGACTTGCCGACATTGGGCCGGCCGATGATCGCGACGGTAGGTTGTTTCATGTAAAAGTCTCCGCCGCCGCCCCTACACGATCGCCCGGGGGGGTTCGCCCCCTAACGATCGTGGTCGCAGCGGCGCGTCTCATCGCCAGCCGGCGAGCTTGTTGTCGCCGGACAGCAGGAACATCATGTTGTTCGCAATGATCGGCGACAGCGAGAAGGGCTTCTTCGAGGCGCGGTCGGTCGATATCACCTTGCCGGTGTCGACCGCGACCGAGACGAGCTCGCCCTGCGTGTTGGTCAGCCACAGCTTGCCGCCGCCGAGCACAGGGCCGTTCCAGATGATCTGGTTCGTCTTCTTGGTCTCGTTGCGATAATGCGGCAGCTGCGTCGACCAGCGGATCTT
>Ga0302314_10003475_pt1 | contig 29049 bp, 30 predicted proteins | sample III_Palsa_N2_3_FD_200533 | JGI IMG/M metagenome (GOLD analysis project Ga0302314, IMG submission 200533) | Peat permafrost microbial communities from Stordalen Mire near Abisko, Sweden - III_Palsa_N2_3 | ecosystem: Environmental > Terrestrial > Soil > Palsa > Peat permafrost | place: Sweden...
ATTTTGGCAATCTTCCTGAAACCTTGCGGCAATCGCCAGGTAGACGGCTTGTGAGGATTTGGAAGGTAGACCTCGGCCACTCGGTCCTAGGCATGAGCGAGAGCATAATTGGCCGCATTTTATACGATTATTAACTGCTATTGCACGATGTGACATAGTATCTTCTGGGCGTCCCGAGTTGACCTTATGTGAGCCATGCGGGCAAACGCCGGATAGATCTCTTAGGCCGCATTCGGAGGGCCCGCATCAAGCGTTGGCCTCCACGGGTAGCGGCGCCGCCCAGGAAATCGGCACTTCCATGGAACAGCGCCGCGGCGAGCGCGAAGGCCTGGTCCGGGGTGCCGTCCTGGTCACAGGTCCTTGGTCGGCTTTGGCGAAGGTCGCTGAACTGACCTGGCCATGCGCATGGCCACCACGCTCCGGAAGGCCCGCTCGGCGGCAACGGAAACCCAGGACCAAGCCCCGCCCGTGCCTGTGCAGAGCATCGGCGCCTGGCAATTGGGTTGGTGATTACATAGAGTATTGGAGACATCACGGATTAAATATGAGAGAAGGAAATAAGCATGATCTTCCGGGGAATATCCGGTAGCACCGCACCAGAACGGGTCCCGTGTCAGGCTTCCAGCCGACCACCGCCCGTCCGCAGCCGCACTCGGCTGGCAGCCGGGGCGAGAGTTACGGTCGCTGCCGTCGGGGTCATGGCGCTCAGCGTTGCCGTGGCCGGGGCCGCATCGGCAAACACACTCACACGCGGCGCCGGGGCCAGTCATAGTCATGCGGCGACCGAAACCCGTTCCGGCCTGCCCTGGGCCAGCGGGGCGACCCTGTCAGGTGCCGGACCGGCGGCCGCCGCGGCATTCGGCGCTTGGCGCGGTCGCCCGCTGGACGTCGTAGACGGGTGGTCGGGTCGGTCAACCTGGTCGGACATCGTCGATCCCACCGGGCTGTACCAGCTCTGGAGCGGATCGCCTTACACCATGGCCCTCGGAGTGGCGATGCTGCCCGAGGATGTCTCCGGGGTCTCCCTCCAGGCGTGCGCTGACGGCAGTTACAACGCGTACTGGCGCGAGTTCGGCAGCGTGATCTCGTCCTACGGGCTAGGCCATTCGATCATTCGGCTGGGCTGGGAGTTCAACGGGAACTGGTACGTCTGGCAGGCTACCCAGCCGACGGTTTGGGCGCAGTGCTGGCGGCAGATCGTCACCTCGGCGCGAGCCACCGCGCCAATGCTGCAATGGGACTGGAACGTCAACCGTGGGGTCAACTCAGGGCTGGCAGACCCAACCCAGGCGTATCCCGGAAACGCCTACGTGAACATGATCGGGGTCGACAGTTACGACTGGTGGCTGCCCGCGACGACCGCTGCCGGCTGGCAGTCTCAGCTCAACGGCACGCAAGGACTGAACTACTGGCTCGCGTTCGCGGAAGCGCACGGCAAGCGGCTGTCGGTGCCAGAGTGGGGAAACGTCAGCTCAGGCACCTCAGCCGGCGGGGACGACCCGCTCTACGTGCAAGACATGAGGGCATTCTTCGCGGCGAACGCCGCCCACATTGCCTTCGAGTCCAACTTCCAGGGCGCCTCCACGGGAGGCAGCTACGGCGCCGGCACAACCGTGCCCAACGCCGCGGCGGCCTACCGGGCGGGATTCTTAGCCGCTCCGAGATCCCGTGGATGATCAGCTGACCTCCGTATCCAGCAGATCCGGGCAGTCCTGCCCGCAGCAGGCCCGGCGGCGAGGTTGCCAGGCACGGGTCGCCCTCCTGCTGCTGACCGGCCGCGGTCGTGCTCGATATCGCGGGAAACGCCAGGTTCGGGACGCCGTGCTGACTCAGCTGCTGGCCGGCATCCCTGCCGTTACCGGTAGTGAAGTGCCGCGCTGCGGAACGCCGTGTCAGCGCCAGGATCGCCTTCCAGCTTCCAGTCCCCGTGGGCGGCGTCGACGTCGAACCACACCATGCCGATGATCTGGGGCTCGCGGGCGAGGCCCTGGAAGAGACTGCGGATCTGGGCCGACTGCCGGGGGCCCCGCCCGACCCCGGTCTCGGTGAGCAGGATCGGCTTGCTGGTCAAGGCGGCGGTGGAGACAACCGATCTGGCGAACACCGAGAAGAAAGTGTCACGGGAAGTGTCGTATTTCCCGTTGATTCCCACCCATGTCACGTAGGCGCTCCCGGGCCACCACCGCCTGGCCGGGCTCACCAACTTCGGGCTGCCCTCCCTGTCGACTGTCCAGACCCAGATGACGTTCCGTGCCCCGGCTTCGGCGAACACGTCATGTATGTGCCGCCAGGCCCTGATGAACAGCGCAGGACGGACGTGCTCGTAACCCCAGTCATACCAGTTGCCGTTCATCTCGTGGCCGAAGCTCAACGCGATGGGGAGCCCGAACCGGGCCGCTTGCTGCGCGTATCGCCTCAGGCCACGGTCGTAGTCACCGGCGGCGATCCGTGCCAGAGACGCGGTACGCGGGTTCAGCTGGATCAGCGGCAGCGCGCCCTGGCTGGTCAGCCTGCACAGCAGCGGCCTGCGGAAGGGCGAGCCGAACTTAACGTACAGCTCCACTACCGACGGCGTGATACCGCTCGCCCGCGTGAAGGCAGTCAGGGCCTGGCTGCTCGGGCGGCTCAGGGCCACTCCCAGGTACGGCTCGCGTGGCGTCCGATGAGGCTCGCACGCGCTCGCGGCGGACCCGGCCGGCCGGGGCACCTTCAGCATGGCCTCAGCAGCGACGAGCCCGCCAGCCAGGAGCACTACCAGTATCACGGCCGCCAGCATGAATCTCCGCCGCGCGGGAGAACGCTTCACTGCTCCCCCCCATTGCTGCGGAGCTGCCAGATGAAGAACCGGCCAGCTCCGCCGCCGCTGGGCGAGACTGTCCCGGTGAAGCGGTACGCGTGGGTCCGCTGCAGAGCTGAGCGGTACTGCAGGTCCTGCTCCCGCACCAGCCCGCGGAACCGGAGGACAATGATGGTGAACTTGCGATCCTGGATCAGGCCGAGATTCGTCGTGATCAATGGCAAGTCGGAGGACAGGACGTGCGCGCCGCGGGCCACTTTCCAGTCAGAAACTGGGAGGAGGGGCGGATACAGGTGAGTCAATTCCGGGGTGTCCACCAGGATCAGTTCCTGGTCGTGGCTGCGCGTTATCATGGCCCGCAGCCTCTCTGCGAGGTACGCGGAATGCGACTCCCCCCCGGTGGCTGACGCCTGAACCGCTCCGACACCCAGGAGCGGCACGGCCAGGGCGGCACACGATCCTGCCAGGAGCGCGCGGCGCGGAAACCGCGCGGCCAGCCATGACAGAGCGCAGCTGACGGCGTATCCGGCCGCGATCGCGGCGAACCAGGCACCGAAGCCGACATGCTTGCCAAGGGAAATCAGCGTATGGATGCGTGCCTCGTTCAGCGGCGCCAGCAGCCCGGCCGCGGCGAGTACCCCGGTGAGCCAGATCCGGCTCCTGGGCTCGTGCCGCGCGATGCTGCACACCAGGCCGGCCAGCGCCAGAACCACGACGGCGCCCACCCACTGGAAGGCGTGCCACAGGACAGCCAGGGCCGGCTCTGTGCCCGCGGCCCTCGACAGCGTGGTGGCCATGAGCCCATGAAGGTACGGCTTGCCGCCGAGCCCGAGTAGCGCGGCCGCCGCGGCAGCCCAGCAAGCCGCAATGAGCGCTCCGCGCTCGACGGACGTCCTGGCCGGCCTGGAGTCTGCCTTGTGCAGCACCGCGATGCAGACGACGACGGGATCCCAGAGGATGGACGCGTACTTCGCGGCGTTCGCCGTGATAAGCGCCGCCGCGGCGGCGGCCGCCCACCACTGGTTGCCCTCGGCGGCCTTGACGGCGAAGAACGCGGCGAGGGCGAGCAGGAACAGCGACATCGCGTCGAAGGTCGCGAACGACCCGAGGTGCATCGTGGAGTAGAGGGTCACGAACAGGGCGGCGGCCGCCGTGGCGGTCACCCGGTCACGCAGGTGGCGTGCCGTGACCCAGAGTAGCGTGGTCGTCCCCAGCATGAAGCAGCACGACAGCAGCCGGGCACCGGCGAGGCTTCCGGTGAGCGCGTCCAGCGGCGGGTAGACCACCGGCGCACCCGAGAAGTAGCCTGCGAGCGCGGGGATCGCCCTCCCGTGCAGCCAGTGATCAATCTCCAGGTGCCCGGCCCAGATGTACAGTGCCTCGTCTCCGTAGACGGCACGGTGCAGGATCAGCGGGATCGTGAACGCGGCCTGGAACGCCAGGATGACCGGCAGTTCCCAGGGCACCCGCACCGCATGCTGCCCGCTCACGCGGCCGCCTCCTCATGAGCCGGCTCGAAGGTAAGCTCGGCACCTTGCTGCCGCGTCGTCCATCCCTGGCGCAGCAGCGTCAGCGTGCCGTAGGCGCGCACCAGCCTGGACAGCACCACGGATGCCCACAAGCCCGATATCGGGCGCAAGACGACCAGGAACGTCCGGTCAAGCCAGCTCTCGTCGCTGCGCCTGAAGCACAGCACCCGGAGCTGGTTCACGCATCCCCAGGCGTAGAAGGCCAGCAGCGTGTGAGCGGCGGCGGGAGCTGAGGCGGGCCACGTGGCGATCACGACGGCGAGGATGCTCAGCGCCACCAGGAACGAGTAGATGCCGATGGTCGTGTACCACCAGATGTAGGAGCGCAGGGGGTAGTACCGCAGGCGCCAGAAATTCCTGACAGCTCGTCCCCTGGCCCACCTGATCCGCTGCCTCATGTGATGGCCCAGGGTCTCCGGGAACATGGTCAGCCCGAACGCGGACAGCTGCTGGACCGACTTGCCCCGTCCGCTGCCGCACAGGGACAGCAGGGAATCGTCGCCGAGGATCACCCGGCGGCCGAAAAACGTCTCGTCCCGGTACAGCGGGATGATCTCCCGGACCATGGCGGCCCGGTAGAGGGCGAACGGCCCACGGTTGGTGTACATGTCACCCATGACCGACCAGGTAGAGCCGACGACCGCCTGGGAGAACAACTGCAGCGTCGTCTCCAGCCGGGTAAGGAAGTTCACGTAGGCGTTGAAGCCGAGCTCTATCCCCGCGACGGACATGACCTGCCGGCGCCTGAACGGCTTGAGTCCCTCTTCCAGCGCCCTGTGCTCGAGGGTGGTGTCAGAGTCGACCGTGACGAAGATATCGGCCTCGGGCGAGGTGGCGAAGGTTACCGCGTGCGCCCGGCGCTTGCCCTGGTTCACCTGGCGGTGCCAGCTCACCCGGAGGCCGCCGGGCCAGGTGCCCTCCCAGTGATCCCGCACGCTGGTGTAGTCAAGCTTCGACCCGTCGTCGACAACGTCTACCCGCTGCGGCGGCCGGGACTGGTTGACCAGGGCGTACAGGCAGCGGTCCAGCAGGGCGGGATCCTCGTTGTAGACCGGCACGGTGACCACCACGTTCAGCCGGTCCAGGGCCTTCTGCGCTGACCGGCCAGCCTTCACGGGATGGTCCCGCCAGGACATCAGCCAGCTGAAAACGCGGAACGCCAGCAATGGCAGGCCGCCCGCCACTACCGGCAGGTAGAGCCGTTGCCCCCACGTCGCATGCGTCCGCCATGCCAGCATCCCGGCGACCAGCAGGCAGGTGAGGAACAGGCCCCGTGCGCTCTTGCGGCTGAACGTTACGACCGGGATGTCGTATCTATCGTTCAGAGCTCCTGGAGCGCCTTGCCTCGGCGGAACGCGTGGCGGACCACCATTGCGAAGACCGCCGTCACGGCCGCCGACACCCCCATGAGCATCGCGATGTCCCTGATGACCTCGCTCACGAATACCCCCGTACTCAGAGAAAGCCGAAAGATCTTTCAGCGCGGCGATCCCGGCTTTCTGCCGCAGATCGAACATCACGTCAGCAACGGGTAGCTGTGCCGTTTGCGGCTCCATCGCTGGCCCCCCTGCCCGGGCTCAGGCCCCTCGCGGAACTGCCACCCGGCCGAACCCTGAACGCCACGAAACCTGGTGCCGTTGATCAGCGCGGCATAGAGGCAGGAGGGTCATCATATGATCTCAATTCCGCTTTTCTTCTGAGAAAGGATGGTCATGTCATACCAGGCGCACCCATCCTGGAGCGTCCGTTATCTTGCTGGGCCGGGCTGACCTGAGCTGGCGCCGCAGCAAGCCAGCGCGCCTGCCCGGGTCCGCCCAGACATCCGGGCGTATCCAGTCCACGCCATATACGCGGGACCGCGGAGTAACAGCTTTATTGCTCTATAATTCAGCAGCCTAAGTCGCATGAGAAGTGACTATTCCAGACTCTACTGATGTTTTGTCGGGTCATGGCAATTTTACCAACAATAGCGGTTTCGAAGGGGTCGCCATCGGGGCTACGCTACCACGACCCCTGGCGATCCGATTGCCATACTAAAGCAGCTGTCACTGATGGATCATCTTGTGCGCGTGCACATGCTTATCTGCTCATTCCTAACCCTCGGATTAGCGGCCTCCCGTCAGCCAGCATTGGGTCGGATTTAAAGGTAACTCACTCCTATATGCCGAGTTCGGTCATGGATATCTTCAAGGGGACGGGTTGACGCAGGGGTTTCCGCCGCGTACCGTCCCTCGCAAGGGGGTAAAAATGAGAAAAATCAGCTTAGCGATCGTCACCGCGGCAGGGCTGCTCCTGTTCGCGCTGCCCGCCGCCCAGGCCTCGGCCAGCGCGACCGGGCCGCCCAAAATCCCCGGCAACAACACCCACCGTCCCTCCCTTGACCAGCGCGAGCGGAACGGCACGACCCCCGGTATCTCGGTCATCGACAACGAGAACTGGTCCGGCTACGTCGCCACGGGTAAGACATTCAGCTACGTCACCGGCAGCTACACCGTGCCGTCGGTCAACTGCACGAAAACCCCGACCACGTTCTCGTACCACTGGGTAGGCCTCGACGGCGCCAGCGACGGCACCGTCGAGCAGGACGGCATCGGCAGCTTCTGCAACGGCAGCACGCCCTACTACTTTGGCTGGGCGTGGATGTACCCCACCCCCGGGGAGATCAAGCAGATCACAGTCAGCCCCGGCGACGCGATCACCTCCAGCGTCGACTACGCCTCCGGTGTCTACACGCTGCGCCTCACTGACCAGACCAGCGGTGCCAGCTTCGATGTCACCAGCAAGGGTACCTACGGCAACAGCTCAGCCGAGGCCATCACCGAGGGATACCCCACCAGCGGCGAGAACGGGACGGCGGACTTCGGCGAAGAGCACTACGACACCATCAAGGTGACCGACACCGCCGGCCAGCACGGCGGCCTGGAGAGCGGTGACTGGTCAACCGACGAGTATATCCCCATCGGTGCGTCCAATGACGTGGACACCCAGCCCGGCCCGCTGCTGAATTCCTCAACGCAGTCGGCCTTCGAGGTCACCTGGGAGCACGAGAACTGACCTGACCGGGACCGCCTACGGCCGCGGATTGCGGCCTAGCGCGCGGCAGGCCTGGCCGAAGGCGGCAGTCGTGCCGTAGCGCAGGGTTACCGACGCGTGCCCGGCGTCAGCGGCGGAGGCCGCGGGCCTGATCACGCCGCGCGGGGTGAGGACCCTGGCGAGGCTGCCGCCGGTGTCCGCGACCACCAGCCGCCGGCCGTGCCAGCTGCCCTTCAGCGAGATCACCGAACCGGCGGGCAGCGGCCCGGACCTGACGTCCTTCAGGTCAAGGGAGGTACTGGCCCCGTCAGTGGTCCACCAGGCGTGCACCGAGCCGAGGAGCTGAAGAGTATAGGTAGCGCCCCGCTCGGTGCAGATCTGCGCGCTGCCCCGCAGCGTCTGGCAGCGAGAGAACCTGCAGGCCGAGCTGAGGCCCGCGCCCTGCAGCCGGGTGAACAGCACGTAGCGGCCCCCGTTACTGGCCCGCACGGTGCCATAACCGTCCCACACCGTCAGCGGGGTGAACCTGTCACCGATATGAAAAGCCCACGGGTTGAGCCCGATCTCGATGACGAACAACGCGATCAGCAGCGCCAGCACGCCCTTCAGCCACCCCAGCCCCCCGCGCCGCCGCTGATAGCCGAGCGGCACTGATGCCGCGGACCGCCCGCTCGTGCCCGGGGCGGACCGCCTGCCCCCTCCCCAGCTTGTCGACACCGGCCACCTCCTTCAGAACGAGTCTGGAGGACAAGGCCGGCGGACGCAGCCGAATCCCCGGCGCAGCGTCCAGCGGTCAGCCGCGGCGGGCGGTGATGATCCAGGACCGCGCGCCGAAGAACACGCCGTTGCCGGTGTCGTGCGCGGCGAGGGCGGCGCGCAGCCGCAGCAGCGCGGGCCCGGCGAAGAACATCGCCCCGAATCGGCTGATGCACAGGTCAAAATGCGCCGCCGCGAAGCGGTGGACCTGGGCATCGGCCTGCAGGAAAGTGACGTTGCGCAGACCCTCCCCGGCGCTGAGCCGGCGCGCGTGCTCGAGCATCCGCTCCGACAGGTCGACACCCAGTGCACTTCCGGCCACGGCGGCCCGGGCGGCGTCCCGGGTGGACTGGCCCGTCCCGCAGCCGATATCAAGCACCCGGTCGCGGGGACCGGCGCCGGCCGCGGCGCGGAACCGCCCGTTGAGCAGGCCCGCCTCGGCGTCGAACACGCCGGCGTGCCTGATCCGGTGCTCGCCTGCCGGGCCATCCCACTGCGCGGCCTGCTCGGCATTAGCCCCTGCCTGGATTCCCCGCCGGCCGGGCATCACCATCACCGGACCTTCCTGGATCCTGCTGCCAGCACCACCGTAGCGGGCACTCCCCTGCCCGTCGGAGCGGCGCGTACTCGCGCGGCAGGCAGACTGGATGTCATGCGGCAGGAAGGCTCCAGCGGCAGGCGGGCCATTGCGTGGCGGCCGGGCCGGCTATCGCTGCAGGTCAGGCTGGTAGTGACAGCGTTGTGCCTGGCGGCCGGGGGCGCCGGGATCATCGGCGCGGCCAGTGACCTGATGGCCCGCGGCTACCTGATGCGCCAGGCGGATCAGCAACTCCGCGGCTACGCTGATCGCCTGGCCAGCCGTCCCTTCGTCGCCACGCCTCTCTCCGCGCCAGCGCCCGGCACCCGCCGCCCCGGCGGCGGCGCGTTCAGCATCGAGGTGCTCGGCGCCGCAGGTCAGCTGGTGATGAGGGCGGGCTCCACCGTCCAGCCCGGCCCGGCCATCCCGGCGGCCGGCGGCAGGATTCCGGCGCGTGCGGGCCAGCTCGTGACCATCCCGGCGGCCGTCGGCGGAAGCTGGCGGGTGATAGCCGAGCCGGTCCACTACCGGGCCCGGCGGATCCCCTACGCTTACAGCGCCGAGGACTTCTCCCTCCTCATCACCAGCACGGCCCGGCCGGGCCTGGCCGGCACGCTCGTTGTCGGGCTGGACCTGGGCAGCACCGGCCAGGCCATCCACCGGCTCACCATCACCTGCCTGACGGTCAGCGGCGTCGTGCTCCTGGTCGTCGGCTGCCTGAGCGCCGCGCTGATCCGCGCTGCCCTGCGGCCGCTCACCCGGGCGCGGGAGACGGCGGAAGCGATCGCCGCGGGCGAGCTATCCCGCCGGGTGCCTGACCGTGACCCCCGCGGCGGCGACGGCCGGCTCGCACGGTCCCTCAACGAGATGCTCAGCCAGGTCGAGCACGCGTTCAGCGCCAGTGCCGAGTCCGAGGCGACCGCCCGCGAGTCAGCCGCGCGGATGCGCCAGATCGTGGCTGACGCCGCCCATGAACTGCGCGCCCCGCTCAGCGTCATCCACGGCCTCGCCCAGCACCACCGCCAGCGCGGCCAGGTCAGCGCCGCTGAGCTTGACCGAATAATCAGGCGGCTTGAGGACGAGACCGCGCGCATCAGCGTGGCGGTCGGCAACCTGCTGCGCGCCCTTCCTGACCGGAGACCGGAATAGGCGGCAGGCTCTGCTGCTCAGGCCGGGGCCGCGGCGGTCGATGGCGTCCAGCCGATGGCGGGCGCGATGTGCGTGGCGATCGTCTCGAGGATGCGCGCGTTGTAGGCGACGCCGAGCTGGTTCGGCACGGTGAACAGCACCGTATCGGCAGGACGCTGCGCGACACCGATACGCGGCTCGCGCTCCCGGCCCTGCTCCGCCCACGCCTCGCGGTACAGGCGGATCTGCTCCGCCTGCAGATGGTCGAACGGGACACCGGTGTCCTCTGACAGCAGCGTGGAACTCTGCAGGTTCATCCCCGCCCGGGCGGCCCACTGGCCGGTAGCGCGCGTGCCGGAACCCCACAAGATCCGGTCCGCCAGGCCGGGCGACTGCGGCTGGACGGCCAGGCCGCCGCTGACGCCGGTCCGGGCCGGGTCGGTCCTGGCGACGACGGCGCCGCTGATCGCGGCCAGGAACATCTCGTTCTTGCGCCGCGCGCCGTCCGCGTCGGTCTCCTCGCCGGCCGGCCGGTAGCCGAACGTCTCGGCTCCGCGGAGCACGGTCTCCGGCGATCCCCAGCTGACCCCCAGCTGCAGCCGGCCGCCGCTGATCAGGTCCGCCGCCGCGGCCTCCTCCGCCATGTACAGCGGGTTCTCGTACCGCATGTCGATCACAGCGGTCCCGATCTCGATCCGGCTCGTCCTGGCGGCGATCGCCGACAGCAGCGGGAACGGCGAGGACAGCTGCCGCTCGAAATGGTGCACGCGGACAAACGCCCCGTCGACGCCGATCTCCGCGGCGGCCTGCGCCAGCTCAATCGTCTGCAGCAGGGCGTCCGACGCGGTGCGGGTCTGCGACCCGGCACCCGACCGCCAGTGACCGAACGACAAGAAACCGATCCTCTTCACGCCCAGTGTCAGCGTTCACGGCGCCGCGTCGACTCCCGGGGCACGGGCCGGCCAGATCTTGGTCAGGGCTCGGGCCCGCTCGCCCTCGGCATGCTCAAATGCCGGCTTCATGAGGTCAAGGTCTGCTTGCATCAGCCCGCAGGCCTTCGCGGCGGCGCGCCAGCGTGCGACCGCTTGCGTGACCCCAGCCAGGACTTCGACCGCCTGGCTGGCATCCAGGCGGAAGTAGTCGGCGACCCTCAGCAGGGTATCGACGCTGGCGCGCCTGTCCGTGTAGTCGATGGCGGTGCTGAGGTGCTTTGAGCCGGGGCGCGGGTCGGGGTTGAGGTCAAAGGCCGGCGAGAGCATCCACGAATCGCCGCGCTCATGCAGGAACCCGTGGTTTCGGAGATGATCATCGGTGTTGGAAATCAGGATGGAGAAAGCTATCCGCCGCCATAGCTGGCGCAGGTCCGCCGTCGCGGCCGCGGACCGTTGCTCGATCACCGCCGCGATTTCGAGATAGCTGCGCTGGTCGCCCGCGTTGGCCTCTAGCATCGTCATCGCGCTGGCGTAGCCGACACGGGCCGCGCCGCGGCGATCGAAACGCTCGACGACGAGGACGCTCCGGTCCGCGATACGAATCAGCTGGGAGTCGGGAACCCTCAACCCCGCGTCTCGTGCGAGGTCAAGTGCCACCTTCTCCCACGCCATCACGTTCCAGGTGTCCTTGCTCGCGCTGGGGAACTTGGCAATCGCCACCCGGCCAGAGGCATCCAGCACATGTGCCTTAGGGCGAGCGCCACCGAGCGAGCTGCCGGCCCGCAGCAGCCGCGTGAGGTCCTCGTAGCCGGCGGTATCCCGCTCGGCGCGCGCTGCGATGTCCAGCAGTGCCGGAAGATCCGTCAGGATGGGGACCCCGGACTCCTCGGTAGCGAGGAAGGGACCCTGCTCCTCGAGCCGGAACCGCAGCGCTCCCTGGCGCAGGTCGTCTCGAACACCGAGCAGCACGTCGACCTCGCTCATCGAGCCCGGGGCCGCTGCCGCGGCTTCAGCCCGGGGCCGCTCGGCTTCAGCCCGGGCCTGCTCGGCGCGCTGGATCAGCGTCCGTCCCCACCGGTCTGGCGAGCTGTCCGCGAACGCGCCGAACGCCGCGCGGCCGACGCGTGTCTGCAGCGTGCCCGTCACCAGGGGCAGCCCCGGGTCCAGGGCGTAGGCGTCTGGATCCGCGAGGTATCTGTCGTCGTAGGCAAAGCTGGCCGACTCGGTTCCCCGGCGGCGGTGGGGGTACATCCGGCCGGCCAGGACGTTCTTCTCGCCGACGGCGACGTAGACCGCGATGCCGTCGCTCACGGCCTTCGCCCCGGCCCTGGCGGGCGCACGCGCTCAGGCAGCGCCTCCTCCGACCGCAGACGGCCCTCGTCGGTCGCATACGGGTCGAGCGCCGCCACCAGCGAGTCAAGCACTCCCAGCGCCCGGGCCACCCGCAGCACGCTTTCCATGCTGGCGCCTGCACCGTTCTCCAGCCGCATGACAGTGTGCCGTGATAGCCCAGCCCGGTCCGCGACCTGAGCTGCCGTCAGCCGCCGCAGCCGCCGCCAGGTAGCGAGTTCCTCGCCGATGCGCCGCTGGCCATTGGCCACCGCGATCGGCGTTCTCGACACAGCCATGGAAATCTTAAAGTTCGCCTCCTACTACCCTAACGACTTTAGAGTAGCATATTCGGAACATTAAATGATCGGCGCTCGCCTCTGCCTGGACCGGATGCTCCGTCAGATAGGCGCGCACGCCGCGTAGCGCGTCCTTCGGCCAGTGCCTGCGTCAGATCCTGATGACCTGAACGTCGGGCATCGCGTCGTAGTCGGAGTCCTGCGTCACGACCGGAACGCCGTGAGCGATAGCGGTGGCCGCGATCCAGCTGTCGTTGACCGGGACTCTGCGTCCTGCCGTGCGGAGCCTGGCGACCAGCAGCGCCCAGGCTTCCGATACGGCCTCGTCGACGGTGAGCGCCTCGAATTGCTGGGCGAGCTGATACGTCGACAGCCGCCGGGAAGCAGCATCCGGATCCTTGGCCTGCAGCACGCCGAGCCGCAGCTCCCCCAGCGTGATCGCCGATACGCCCCACTCGTAACCGGCCAACCGGCCGGCGTCGAACCGCGCCGCCTCCAGTCCGATAAAGACGGATGTGTCGGCCAGCGCCCGCCGGGGGGTCACCACCGCAGATCGTCCGTTGTGTCGGTCAGGGTCGCCCGCAACTCCTCGGCCAGGCCAGTGGTGTCCGGCCCCAGGCGCGCGAGCTCGTGGGCGATCTCTGCGGCCGGCAGCCACCGCCGCCGCCGCGACAGCGGGATGATCCTCGCCACCGGGCGGTTGTCCCTGAGGATCTCGATCTCCTCGCCCGCCTCAACGCGCCGCAGCACCTCCGCGGTGTGATTACGCAAATCGCGTGCCGGGATCGCAGTCATAACACGAATGTAGCTAAACGCTACAGTCGTAGCAAGTCTGCTCGCCTGCCTGCCCATCCGCAGGCAGCGGGCCAGCGCGTCACGGATAGCTGACCACATCCGCCGGGGCATCGGGGTTCGTTCTGGGGAGCAAAGCGGGAGCGGTAGGGACGAAAGGCTTGCCAGGGGAGGTCAGGCTGTTGAGCCGCAAGCCATTCCCAGGTCAGCGTTCACGGCGCCGCGTCGACTCCCCCGGCGCGACTGGCGGCGCGGAAACCGGCGAAGGCCGAGATGGCCGCCAGCAGCTGCTGGGGAGTTTCGATCTGCGGGAGGTGCCCGGTTCCGGTGAGCAGCTGGAACCGGGCGCCCGGGATGGCAGCGGCGTAGCCGCGGCCGTAGTCCGGGTCAGCGATCTGGTCGCTGTCTCCCCACAGCACCAGCGCTGGCAGCCGGATGGCCTGCACGCGGTCGCGGAGGGTGCGGTCGACTCCCGACGGTGTCTCGTCGTAGGCGGCCAGCGCGGCCCGGTTGCCGGCCATGATTTCCCGCTGGGCGGCGGGCATCGCGGCGGTGTCGATGCGGAACGAGTCCGGATCGTGGTAAGCGAGCTGGGTGACCTGGTCCATGGTGAGGGCGAAGAAGTCCGCGACGGGGTGGCCGGGGACCTCGATGCCGACCGCGTCGACAAGGACGACGCCGCTGATGCGGTCCGAGCCGAGCACGGCCATTTCGGCGGTGATCCAGCCGCCGATGGAGTTCCCGGCGACGGTGACGTCGGTCAGGTCGAGCTGGTCGAGCAGCGCGATGTAGAGCGCTGCGAGGCCGCGGATGGTGTCCAGTGCCTCGGCGCGGGGGGTGCCGCCGAAGCCAGGGTGGGTAGGGGTGATGACCCGGGCGTTCTCTGCCTCGGCGAGCAGGTCAGCGAAGCCGCTGACCGTCTGCGGGCCGCCGCCGCCGTGCAGCAGCAGGAACGGGCGCCCCTGGCCGCGTTCGGTGACAGTGACCTCGACCGGGCCGATGCCGTCGACGGTCAGCACGTGAGTCGTAGAGGTGATGGTCATGCTGGTTCTCCTTCGTGGGCGAAGTGGGTGGCAGGCACCGTGGCGTAGCGGCTCATAACGTCGACGATCGCGTCGCTGGTCATCGGGTGACCGGCCGCGATCATGTCCCGCAGGTCACGGAAGTACTGCACGTAGAGATCGGGGGTGAAGGTGTTGAGCAGCACAGCCGCCTCGTCGCCAGGGTTGGCGAACGTGTGCGGTGCACCGGGCGGGATCAGCACGAACGTGCCCGTGCCCGCGTCGTAGACATTCGCTCCGACGGTGAACCGGGCCGTGCCCGACACGACGTAGAAGCCTTCGTCGTGCTGGGCGTGCCGGTGCTGCGGCGGGCCGTCGGTGTGCGGGGCGATCGTGATCTCGCCCAGGCCCAGCCGGTGCTGAGTTGTGCTGCCGTCCTCCAGGATGCGCATCTGGGTGGGTCCGCTCAGGACTATTTCGCCATCGCCCGGGCCGACTACCGAGACCTCGGTCATCAGGATCTCCTCTTTTAGAGTGAACTCTCACAACGAGAATAAACCCTCGGATTTTTTTATACAAGTCTATTCTCATGAAGAGTGTCGAGTTGACTAACGAGTGCGCGGATGCAAGAGTGGCCCTATGAGCACGGAGCTCCGAGGGGGCCGGGCAAACCAGAAGAAACGCACCTACGTGGCCATCGTCGACGCCGCCCGTGACCTCATCGGCACGGGCGGCGAGATCACGATGGCCGCGGTGGCGAAGTCGGCGCTGGTCTCCGAGGCGACCGCCTACCGCTACTTCCCCGACTTGGTCTCCTTGCTGCGCGAAGCCCTCACCGGCGTCTGGGCAAGCCCAGCCGATGCCCTCGAGCCGGTGGCGCAATCCGGCGATGCCGCCGAGCGAGTCGCCTATGCCGCCGAATACTTGCTGCGCGGCGTGCTCAAGTACCAGGGCGCGGTGCGCGCGATGATCTCGGCCACCATCATCCGGCCAGAGGCGGGCGTAACTCGCCCGGGTATCAGGTTCGGGCTGATCGAGTACGCGCTTGCCCCGCTCGACGGCACCCCAGCAACGGCCAGTCCCGGGGCGCTGGCCCAGCTCAAGCGAGACCTCGCCGTAGTCGTCAGCGCCGAAGCTCTGTTCACCCTGACCGACATGTGCGGCCTGCCGCCCGAGGACGCGATCGCCAGTGCCGTGCGAACAGCGCGCACCCTTACCGAGGCGGCAACCCGCGGCAACAGCTACCCTGGCGGCCAGGCGGCGGCTGAGGCCCGAATCCGCCGATGATCCCGGGGGGAACTCAAGACCGGCTCACTGGCCGATAGGGGTCGGGCTGATGGCGGTCGGGCTGGCGCGGGCGGCGACCGCCTCGCGGACCCAGCCGCCGATCCGGTCAAGCAGCGCGGCGTCGGCCGCTGACTCCGCGTGCCCGAACCCGGGCACGATCCACAGCTCCTTCGGCTCGTTCGCCGCCTCGTACAGCTGCGTCGCATGGTCCACCGGGAAGAAGCCGTCCTGATCGCCGTGCACGATCAGCAGCGGGACCGGGGCGATTCTCGCGGCGGCGTCAGCCGGCGGCACCGGCACCGGATCCCACCGGCCCGAGCTGATCCTGGTGTTCAGCACCTTGCTGGCGTACAGCCGGCCAAGCCTGCGCTCCACCGCCCAGTGCACCCGCCGCATCGCCTTCGTCCCCCGGTAGTACCACCGGCCCGGGCCGCTGACCGACACCACCGCGTCAACCCCGCCGATCAGGCCCGCGTAGCGCAGCACGATCGACGCGCCCATCGAGAACCCCACCACCGCGATCCGCTGGTACCCGAGTTCGCGCGCGTAGGCGACCGCCACGTCGACGTCCCTGATCTCCCTGTCGCCGAGCGTGGACAGGCCGCCGGAGCGGCCGTGACCGCGGAAGTCGAAGGTCACCACTCCCCCGTACCTGCTCAGCCGCCGTGCTATCCGCCAGACCGACGGGCGCTGCCAGTTCAGCGTGAAACCATGGGCAAGCACGATCCCCAGGCCGCGGTCGCCGGGCAGGTGCGCCGCGTCGATCGGCACGCCGTCGTCGGTCACCAGAGTCCGGGCCTTCAGAACAGGCAGCGTCATGCCTCCATTCTGCGGGAACGCGGTAGTGCTCGGGGCGACCCGGACCCGGCGGCAGGAGTCAGGCAATATCCGGCACGAGTAAAGGAGTATCCTCCGGGCACCTTCGTTGTCTCAGGTTCGCAGGCAGCACAAGGAGGGCGGCAAGCGATGCGCGCGATACGGGTTGACCATTTCGGCGGGCCGGAGGTCCTGGCGCTCGTCGAGGCGGAACTGCCGGAGGCGGCTCCCGGAGAGGTGCTCGTCCGGGTCGCCGCGGCGGGCGTCAACCCGGTCGACTGGGCCGTCAGGTCCGGTGCGGCCGGGGACCGGTTCGGCAGCCCGCCGTACATCCCGGGCTGGGACATCGCCGGGGTGATCGAGGCGGCCGGCCCCGGCACCGGATCCTTCGCGCCCGGTGACCGGGTCTACGGGATGCCGCGGTTCCCCGCCATGGCCAGTGCCTATGCCGAGCATGTCACCGCGCCCGCCGCGCACCTCGCTGCCGCGCCCGCCCACCTCAGCGACACCGACGCCGCCGGGCTGCCGCTGGCCGGGCTGACCGCGCTGCAGGTCCTTGACCAGGCCGGGGTGGTGTCCGGCCAGCGGGTCCTTGTGCACGCCGCGGCGGGCGGGGTAGGCCACCTGGCCGTGCAGCTGGCGAAGGCCCGCGGCGCGTACGTGCTGGGCACCGCCCGCGCCGGGAAGCACGAGTTCCTGCGCGACCTGGGCGTCGACGAGCCGATCGACTACAGCGCGGTGGCCTTCGAGGACGCGGCCAAGGACGTGGACCTGGTCATCGACACAATCGGCGGGGAATACGGCGACCGCTCGCTGGGCATGATCCGGCCAGGCGGCATGCTCATCGTCATTCACGGTGGCATCAGCGCCGAGCTTGCCGCCGCGGCCGCCGCGGCCGGCATCCGGGCCGAGACCCACATGGTGGTCCCGGACGGGCCGGGGCTTGCCCGGCTGGCCGAGTTCGTCCAGGCCGGCCAGCTCACCGTGGTGATCGATCAGCTGTTCCCGCTGGCCCGGGCCGCTGACGCGCACCGCCGCGGCGAGACCGGCCGGGCGCAGGGCAAGATCGTCCTGTCCGTCGCCGGATAGCGCGGCGATCAGACCTGCCCGGGAGGCACAGCATGCCCGTGCTCGACGCGCTCATCGCCGCGATGCGCGCTGCCACCGTCGAGGTCGTCGACCTCACCGCCCGGCTGGAGCCGCGCACGCCGCTGATCAGGCTGCCTGAGCCGTTCGGCAATACCGCGCCGTTCGCCCTGCACGAGATCAGCAGGTATGACGAGCGCGGCCCGGCATGGTACTGGAACGACTTCACCACCGGCGAGCACTCCGGCACCCATTTCGACGCGCCGGTGCACTGGATCACCGGGCGGGACGGCGAGGATGTCGCGCAGGTACCGGTGAGCAGGCTGATCGGGCCTGCCGCGGTACTGGACTTCTCCGCCCAGGCGGCGGCTGATCCGGACTTCCTGCTGGAGGTCGATCACATCAGGGACTGGGAGCGCGAGCACGGCCCGCTGCCCGACGGCGGCTGGCTGCTGTACCGCACCGGCTGGGATAGGCGGTCCCATGACCAGGATCTCTTCCTCAACGCGAACGAGACCGGGCCGCATACTCCCGGCGTATCGGCGGCATGCGCCCGGTGGCTGGCCGAGGAGTCGCCGGTGATCGGGTTCGGCGTGGAGACGGTCGGCACGGATGCCGGGCGGGCGCACTCGTTCGATCCGCCGTTCCCGTGCCACTCCGCGCTGCTCGGGGCCGGCAAGTACGGGCTGACCCAGCTGCAGAACCTCGCCAGGCTGCCCGCCCGTGGCGCGGTGATCATCGCCGGGCCGCTGCCGATCACCGGCGGATCCGGCAGCCCGTGCCGGGCGCTTGCCCTGGTAGAGCACTCCTGATGCTGGTCAGCGACGCCGTCGGGGCCGTGCTCACCGACCTCGGCGCGGACACCGTGTTCGGCGTGGTGGGCAGTGGCAACTTCCATGTCACGAACGCCCTGGTCGCGCGCGGCGCGCGGTTCGTGGCGGCGCGGCATGAGGGCGGCGCCGCCTGCATGGCCGACGGGTGGGCCCGGCAGACCGGCCGGCCGGGCATCGTCTCCGTGCACCAGGGGCCCGGGCTGACCAATGCGATGACCGGCATCACCGAGGCGGCGAAGAGCCGGACGCCGATGCTGGTGCTCGCCGCTGACGTGGCCGCAGCGGCGATCCGGTCCAACTTCCGCATCGACGTCGCGTCGCTTGCCACCTCGGTCGGCGCGACGCCCGCCCGGCTGCACTCCCCCGGGCTCGCCGTGGACGACACGGTCCGCGCCTACCGCACCGCAGTCACGCAGCGGCGCACCGTGGTGCTCGCGCTGCCGCTCGACGTCCAGGCGGGCGAGTGCACCCCGCCGGTGACCAGCCAGATCGAGCCGCCGCGCCCGGCGGAGCCGTCCGCCGATTCGGTGTCCGCGCTGGCCGGGGCGCTGGCCCGGTCCCGGCGGCCGGTCTTCATCGCCGGACGAGGTGCCCGGATCGCTGGCGCCAGGTCCGGGCTTGAGCGGCTGGCCGGCGCCTGCGGCGCGCTGCTGGCGACGTCGGCCGCCGCCAAGGGCCTGTTCCGCGGCAGCCCGTGGGATCTCGACGTAAGCGGCGGCTTCGCCTCGCCGCTCGCGGCCGAGCTGATCCGCGGGGCTGACCTGGTCGTGGGCTGGGGCTGCGCGCTGAACATGTGGACGCTTCGGCACGGCAGCCTGATCGGCCCCGGCACGACGGTCGCGCAGGTGGACGACGACCCGGCCGCGATCGGCGCGCACCGTCAGGTGGACCTGGGCGTCGCCGGCGACGTCGGCCGCACTGCCCTGCTGACTGCCGCCGTCCTGGCCGACGGCGGCATGGGCGCCGACCCTCCGGCGGCCGGCCTGCTGGCCAGCGGCGCTCCGGCGGCCGGCCTCCCGGGCGGTGACGGCACCGGATACCGCTCGGCTGAGCTTCGTGACCGGATCGCTCGCGAGATCCGCTGGCGGGACGTGCCCTACGCGGACGAGAGCAGCAAGAGGCGGATCGATCCGCGCAGCCTGACCATCGCCCTGGACGACATGCTGCCTGCCGAGCGGACCGTCGCGGTCGACTCGGGCAACTTCATGGGCTACCCGAGCATGTACCTGTCGGTGCCCGACGCTGACGGCTTCTGCTTCACCCAGGCCTACCAGTCGATCGGGCTTGGCCTGGCGTCGGCGATCGGATCGGCCATCGCGCGGCCGGACCGGCTGACCGTTGCCGCCCTCGGCGACGGCGGCGCGCTGATGGGGATCAGTGAGCTCGAGACCGTGGTCCGGCTGGGGCTGCCGATGATCATCCTGGTTTACGACGATGAGGCCTACGGCGCCGAGGTGCACCATTTCGCGCCGGACGGGCACCCGCTGGACATCGTCAGGTTCCCCCCGGTGAAGATCGCGAAGATCGGGCGCGGCTTCGGCTGCAAGGGAATCACCGTGCGCAGGCCACGCGACCTGCGCCCCGTCCGGGCCTGGCTGGACGGGCCGCGGGACCGGCCGCTGGTGATCGACGCCAAGGTCACCTCAGCCCGCGGCTCCTGGTGGCTGGAGGAGGCATTCCGCGGGCACTAATACCGCGTCCGGTAGCGTTGCCTTCTTTCCGAGCGGCGCATGACCTCGGCCCCGGAACCGCCGTTCTGGCGCAGGATTGGGCCGATCATGACGGCTGGCGCTGCGTCACCTGCCGAATGGACTGACCTAGGCGCTGCTGCCGCAGTGCCCGCCCCGAGCCAGCGTGGGGAGACGTGGAAGACCGCGGAGATCTTGATCCTGCACCACCAGCTCGCCATACTGCACCGGCAGCAGCTGCGCCGGCCGAGGCCGGCCCGCCACCCGCCGGAACATCAAGGCCCTGGTCCGCCGGCTGGCCCAGGAAAATCCCGCATAGGGGTACCGCAGGATCCCACGGCGAGCTGGCCGGCCTGGGAGTCAAAGTCGCAGCGCCGACCGTCTGGGAGATCCGACCTCGTGAGTGGGCTGATCAGTTGGCGCAGATCGCGTAGGCGTAGTCGGTCACTGCTACATCGAGGGCGTTCGAGCTGATTGTCACCCACTCGCTTGGCTGCCCTTCCGAGGAGTCGGAAGGATTTGGGTTCGCGGCGGTCGGGATTTCCGCCGGGCCTGGGACACTGATGCCGGTTCCCCCGCCGATCACCGATGTCTTTGCCGGACAAGCGGCGATCGCCACCCCCTGCTCGCCGGCGGGTACGGTCGATGAGGCTGATGTGAGCTTGTAGCCGGATGGTTTGGCAGCGCACCGGGCATACACGTAGAACGGCTGGTCGTTACTGCTGCCGTTGTACTGGTAGGCCTGGAACGTCCGCGTGCTGGTCGGATACGCCGACGTGAGGTACACCGACGCCTGATCCGCGGTGGAACTGACTCCGCCGCTGAGGATCACTGTCTTTGCCGGACAGGTCGCGACTCCACTGGTCTGTGCTCCGGACGGGTCGTCGACGGTTGTCGATACGAGCTGGTACTTCGACGGCTTCTTCGCACAGATCGCTGAGATGACAACCGTATCGCTGCCTGAGCCGGTGTTGTTGACGTGCACCGTCCAGCCTCCGGGCGAGCTGCCATTCCAGTAGCTGGAGTTGATCGAGGACGTTGGGATCTGGTAAGACTCGAAGTACATCCCCCCGCCCCAGGTGACCGTACCCGCAGGGCAGGAGGCCGTTCCCATGGTGTTGAAGTCGCTGTGCGGCGCGGTCAGGGTAGAGTTCGCGATGACGTAACCGGGCGGCTTGGTAGCGTCGGCAACGGTCCGCCCAGCCGACGGGAACCCAGCCGCCAGGGCGGACGGCGCGCCGCCGGCCAACATCGCCAGAACGCCCACGCCTAGGGAAATCCGCACACCCGCCGATCCGAACACGCCGCATACCCCCTGCGCACCTTCTGCCGTGAGTTCGGAGTGTAGCCTGGCTCGCCGCGCCGTACCAGATGTACCGGTCTAGGAGGTTCTGCCGCGAACCCTTGCCGCTGCGGCTGCCGATGATCATCCTGGTTTACGACGATGAGGCCTACGGCGCCGAGGTGCACCATTTCGCGCCGGACGGGCACCCGCTGGACATCGTCAGGTTCCCCCCGGTGAGATCGCGAAGATCGGGGGTGTTGAGGTTGATCCGGGCGACCAGCAGCACTGGGCGCCCGGCGGGGCGGCGCGGCTGGCGGAGCGAGTATGGCACGAGCAGGAAGTGCCCGGTGGAGTCAAGCGCGACCGGGCAGCCCGGGAACGGGATTCCCCTGAGAGCCGCGATGGCGACGCGCAGCCTCCCGGTTGCGGTGTGGTACATGGCGATGCGCGTGAGCCGCTCGGCGCGGCCCCCGGACACCGCGCACAGGTAGAAGGACGCGCCGCCCGGGCTGAGGACCGCCGCCTGCAGTTCCGGCGAGCGAACCGCCCTGGTGAGCACGACGCGGCTGCGCTCGGCCAGCGTGCCCGCAGGCGCGTTAGTGGGGAGCACCCGCACGACCTGGCTGGTGGTCCGCCCTTCTCCCGCCTCGTGCCAGTTCCCCGCGGCGTCCCAGCCGGTGAACGCCAGCAGGCGGCCGTCTGCCGACATCGACAAGCCGCCGCTGAGGGCGACGTTTCCCTGGCTGATGCCGCCCAGGTTCACGCTGCCCCACTGGCGTGTCCGCCCGGAGTTCAGGTGAACGACCGCAAGGTGGCCCTGGTCGCCTTTGACGCAGCCGCCGATGGCGTAGCCGACGACCTGGCCGTTGGCGCTCGCGGCAAGCGAGAACATTTCGCCGTGAAGCTCGCCGCCCAGTGGCGACAGCCTGCCCGGCTGCCCCCGGTCGTTCAGCCGGAACCGGTACAGCCGCGTCGCGCAGGCGTCGCCGTCCCGCAGCGCCAGTACGAAGCGCCGCTGGCCGACGGCTGCGAGCCCGGTGGCGCCGTAATTTCTGTGCGCCACGAGCGCGCCGGTGCCGGACTCACGCACCTCGAGTGGCCCGGCCCCCACGGCGTCCAGCAAGGTATCGGCAAAAAACCGGGACGGAGCGGGCGCCGCGACCGGAGCGGGCCGGGCAGCGGCCACGCCCGGCGAACCGGTCCTGCCCGGGTGCGCGCCCTTCCCGCCCGCTTGCGGAGTCCCGCATCCCCCGAGGGACATCGACCCGGCGAGCGCGACGGCAAGCGCGATCACGCAGGCATTACGGCGACGCAATAACCGGGACACCGCCATCTCCTTACGTCCGGTGGGCTGGTCACTACATAGGACAGTCCTCAGTGGCGGCGGGTGCACAAGTAGGCCGATGAGGGCGCGGCTCTGTGGACGGAACTTGGAGTGTAAGTTCGGCAGTTTCCCTCGCCGGGGAAGCCCGTGTCATATGAGATAGCCGGCGTCGGCCAGAACGTTGCGGCCGACGTTCGTCGTCGTGGAGAACTCCGGCCACTGCCGGATTCAATCTCACCCCCCTGAGACACGGCAACGGGTTATCCGACTTGGATCTCACGCACCCCTACTGGCGGCATGGTCGATCCGGCGCCAGGATCGCCCGCTGTCGGTGGTCGCGTAGATCGCGGTGCCGCCGTCGCCGGGGATGGCCAGCCACGCGCGGGCGGAGCTCACTGTCTGGATCTGCGGGCTGAAGCAGTTGCCGCGCTCTCGGGCGGCCGGCCCGCGCAGAGCGGTCCAGCTGCGCCCGCCGTTCACGCTGCGGTAGACCACCAGGTGGCCGTTCCTGAGCGCGGTCGCCCAGCCAGCCGACGTCGACGGGAAGCTAGCCGACATGGGGCCGAAGCAGTTGCTGCCTGTCGCAGCCCGGGCCAGATCGGACTCCGTCCGCCAGTGTGCGCCGTTGTCCACGCTGACGTGGGTTTCGCATGCTGAAGCTTTTGCCGGACGGGAAGACCTCGGTCTCAATGATCGTGCGGCCGAGCACAGCGGGGAGGCCGAAGACCGCGCCGGCGCGTGCCGGGATCGCCATCCGCTGCCAGGACCTGCCTCCATTGCGGGTCCGGTACAGGGCCGAAGAGAACGGGCCGCCGCCGAGCCAGCCCGTCGTCACGCCGGACGCGAACGTGATCCTGCCGAGTTCTGGCAGCACGGCGGGGCAGCGGCGGCTGCTGGCGCTCCGCAGCGCGGCCACGCACCTCCACCTGGTCCCGCCATCCGTCGTGCGGTAAAGAACCTCGCCCGGTTCGGTTGGCTCAATCGCGGTCAGCCAGCCCGCCGACGGGCTGGTGAACTGCACGGTGTCCGTGCTGCCGGCGGCCAGGGAGTGAGTGCCCTCAGTGAAAGCCCGCCAGCTGCGCCCGCCGTTCCTGGTCCGGTACAGCGTCTCCGCGTTGGTGGCCAGGTTGAAGCTCGTCAGCCAGCCATCCTCGCGGCCGGCGAACGACACCGACTCCGGGACGGTGCTGTTGCTGACGTCTGGCCCGAGCGGGCGGAAGTTACGGCCATCGTCGGAGGTGGCGACCAGGTGCACAGAACGGCCCGACCGGGAGTTGACGTAAAGGCCGGCCAGGCCTGCGCTGGGACCGGTCAGGTAGATCAGGCCGTCGGCCACAGCATGGCGGCGCGCCGGGCGCCGCCGGCGTGGCCACGGGCCCCGCCGCCGGGCGCCGCCGCGCGGCCGGCTGCTGGCCGCAAGCGCCCAGCAGCATCGTTACTGCAACAGTGGTGGATGCGGTGATGAATAAGGATCTCATACCGCCTACGACGGAGCACGCCGCCGACCGGTTGCGAGCCCAGGCCCGGCTACGAAGCGCGGCTGCAGGCTCGCTCGTCGTGTGACCCGCGTCCGCGAGCTTGGCGCACCGTGTGCCCGCGAGAGATCCGAGCCCTCACCGGAAGTGGATCTCCAAGCCGTCTCGCTCGAAGAGCACGCGCCTCCGCCGCTCCGGTAGCTTGGCAGCCGTGTCACCGATCCGCAGGACGGTCATGGAACCACGAGAACTCGCCGATCTTCCCTACGCCGCCGCGCTGCGGCCGCATGCGGGCGGGCTGCGCCAGGACGAAGAGTATGACTCGGTGCATTTCGACCGGCTGGCCTTCGATGATGTCACCGCGGCAAACGCCCGGTTCATCGAGTGCGCTCTCACCCAGGTGTCGTTCCAGGCGGGGCAGCTCCGCCGGGCCAGGTTCACCGACGTGTGGCTACGCGAGGTCCGGATGATGATGACCAATCTCGCCGAGACGACTTGGCAGGACGTGACCTTCGCCGGGTCGGTCCTGGCCGGTACCGAGGCATTCGCGGCGCAGTTGCGCAGGGTCACCTTCCGGGGATGCAAGCTCGATTCGGTGAATTTCCGTGATGCCGCGCTCACTGATGTCACGTTCGACAACTGCCTGCTCCGCGACGTGGACTTCGGCGGCGCAACGCTGACACGCACCGTCTTCACCGCCTCGCGGCTGGACAAGACGGACTTCAGCCGGGTGACCCTGGACGACGTCGACCTTCGCGGCGCGGAGCTCGGAATCACGATCAGCCCTGACTCACTGCGCGGCGCGATCATCACCACCGCGCAGCTCATGGCCGTCGCTCCGCTGCTCGCCGAGACCCTGGGCATCACTGTCACCGGCGGCGACTGAGAGCGGGCAGGCCCCCGGCGTGTCCTCAGGCCCCGACTGTCCCGTCGATTCCCTCTCGCAGGAGGTCGGCATGGCCGGCGTGCCGGGCGTACTCGTGAATCAGGTGCAGCATCACCAGCCGCAGCGACACGTCCTCGCCCCAGCTGGGCTGGCGGGCGGTCACGTCGAGCGACTCCGCCGACTCCTCGATCCGGCGTGAGTGCCCGACCTCTGCCTGCCAGGCATCGAAGGCCTCGGACCGGGTGGCCGCACTCGCGTCGTACGCCGCCTGGTAGTCGCCCTCGTCCGACCAGACGAGCGGGATGTCCTCGGAGTTGATTACCCGGCGGAACCAGGTGCGTTCCACCTCGGCCATGTGCCGCACCAGGCCGAGCAGCGAAAGCGTCGATGGCGGCATCGACTGACGGCGCAGGTCCTCATCCGACAGGCCGTCGCACTTCATGGCGAGCGTCGCCCGGTGATAGTCGAGGAAGGCGCGCAGCATCTCGCGCTCGCCCGCGATCAGCGGCGGGCCGATGCGTTCGGTGGTCACTGCTGATTCCTCCCGGCGGCGATGATGCTGCTGCCCCGGCCGCGCGCGCCGCACGAGCCCGTCGCCACCAAGGCCCGTTAAGTATTCAGGACGGCGGCGATGTGTTCGATCATCTTGGTGAGGATGGGCTGCGGGGTGGCGAAGTTGAACCGGAATGCGCCCGCGCCGCCCGTGCCGAAAGCAGGGCCGTCCACCACCGTGATGTGCGCGCGGTCGATGACGAGGGCGCCGGGTGAGTCCGGCAGGTCCATCGCGGTGCAGTCGAGCCAGGCGAGGTAGGTGCCGTCGGGCGGGCGGTAGCGCACCTGCGGCAGGCGGCGGCTGAGCAGGCCGCCCAGCAGGCGGCGGCTGTCGTCGAGGTAGGCGAGGACTTCGTCCAGCCACGCCTCGCCGTGCCGGTACGCGGCAATGTTGGCGACGACGCCGGGATTGCTCGCACCGTGCGAGGCGAAGAATCCCATCTCCTCCCAGCGCTGCCGGTCCGGCTCGTTGGTGAGGATCACCTGGGCGCATTTGAGGCCGGGCAGGTTCCACGCCTTCGAGGCGGACGTGGCGGTCAGCGTGTGCGACGCGGCGGCGTCAGAGGTCGATGCGTAGGGGATGTGGCGCACTCCCGGATAGACGAGCGGACCGTGGATCTCGTCGGCGAAGACCCGGCCGCCGTGCCGGTCGACGACGTCCGTCAGCTGCGCCATCTCGGCGGCGGTGAAGACCCGGCCGAGCGGGTTGTACGGGTTGCAGAAGATGAGCAGATGCCCGCCGGCCCGGAAGGCGCCGGAGATCGCGTCAAGGTCGAGGGTGAAGAAGCCGGCGTCGCCGCGCATCTGCACCTGGATGATCTCGCGGCCGAGGAAGCCCGGCACGGCGAGGAACGGCATGTAGGCGGGCGTGGGCAGGATGACCGGCGAGCCCGGGCGGGAGAAGTGCGTGATGGCGATCTCCAGCGCCTTGATCACGTCCGGGACGGGATGGATCAGCGCGGGATCGACCTGCCAGCCGTAGCGGCGCTGCTCGAACTCCGCGCAGGCCACGGCAAGCTCATCGGCCAGGAACGGCGGCAGGTAGCCGAAGTTCGCGTCAGCTGACAGCCCGGCGAGCGCGTCGAGGATCGGCGGCGCGGCGCCGAAGTCCATCTCCGCCACGGCCGCTCCGAACCCGTCCGGGCCCGGAGCCGCCCACTTGAAGCTGCCGCGGGCGCGAAGCATCGCCACGGTCGTGGTGTCGATTGCCTGTCTGAGATTTCCTGGCACGCCCTTATCCTCTACCGGGTTGATCTCCGCCAGGTAAACGGGCCGGGCCGGGCCTGCGGGCCTTGACGCTCCTTCTCGCGCCGCCATAGCGTGGATCCACGCCGCCGCCAACGCTGCCGCTCGCGTTCCACTCAGGCTGGCCGAGGACGAGGTGATGCGATGCCGGAGGTGCTCACCGCGCCGCGAGTCATTACCGGCGATGGGACCGTGACCGGCGATGGGACCGTGACCGGCGGCGGGACCGTGACCGGCGGCGCGGTCGTGATCGGCGATCGCACCGTTGACTGGGCCGGCCCCGCGGAAGCGCTGCCGGCCGAGTACGCGGCGCTGCCGCGGACGGACTACCCGGGCTCGACCATCATGCCGGGCCTGATCGACAGCCACGTCCATCTCGGGTTCGACGGCGGCCCGAATCCGGCCGCGCGGATGCGCGGCGAGACCGACGAGCAGCAACTGGTGCTGATGCTGCGCAGCGCGCGGGAGCTGCTCGGCGTGGGCGTGACCACCGCCCGCGACCTCGGCGCACGGGCCTACCTGGATGTGGTCGTGCGTGATGCCATTGCCGGCGGCCTGGCTCGCGGGCCGCGGATGGTCGTGGCAGCCCGGCCGATCACCGTCACCGGCGGGCACTGCTGGTTCATGGGCGGCGAAGCTGACAGCGAGGACGATCTGCGCCGGATGGTCCGTACCCACCACAAGCACGGCGCCGACCTGATCAAGGTCATGTCCACCGGCGGGTTCATGACGACCGGATCGGCACCCTGGTACGCCCAGTTCACCAGCGCGCAACTGGCGGTGATCGTCGAGGAGGCAGGACGCGTCGACAAGCCGGTCGCAGCGCACGCGCACGGCATCGAGGGCATCCGCCGGGCGGTCGAGGCCGGAGTCAGCACGCTCGAGCACTGCTCCTTCGTGACCGAGACCAACGAGCGGCGCTTCGACGAGGCCCTCGCCGCCCGGATCGCCGAGCGGAAGATCTTCGTCTGCCCGACCATCAACGTGAACGCGCCCTACGTCGCCAAGCTGACCGGCATCGCGGTCGGTGAGCATCTCATGGCGATGCACGAGATGGGAGTGCGGATCATCACGGGCACCGACGCGGGCATCGACAACACCCCGCACCACCAGTACGTCGGCGCGCTGGAGTACCTCGTGTCGCTGGGCTTCCAGCCCGGTGAAGTGCTCGCGATGGCCACCACCGAGGCTGCGGCGGCGCTCGGCGTCGGCGCGATCACCGGCCGCCTCGCGCCCGGCTACGACGCCGACCTCATCGTCGTTGACGGCGACCCGCGAACCGACATCGCGGTGCTCGGCAAGCTGCACCGGGTCATCGCCCGCGGCCGCGACTACCGGCCCGACAGCGGCCGCTTCGATGTCAGCGCACCCGGCACGCCATTCGCGGCCCCGGGACACAGCGTCGATCTCAGGTTGCTGACCGAGGCGACCAGGCGACGCCAGGCCTAGTACGGCAGCCGCCATTGACGGTTTGAGCTGGTGGAATGTAGCAGGAAGACGAACCTCGGACTACGGCGTTTGTCCGCCAGGCCCTCGCCGCCGGCTCGACCGCACCCGTCCCACCCGGCAGCGGCCCGCAGATGTTCTCACTCGCCGACCCGGACAGCACCGAGGGCATCCTGGCGGCATCCGGCTTCGCCGAGGTCGGCTGCACCGAAGTGCACGCGCCCGTCTGCTGCGGCTTGGACGCCGCCACCGCCTACGACTTCGTCCTCGGCTTGCGGACATCAAGGACCTCCTCGCCAGCCTGGATGCCGCCACGGCCGAGGAGGAGCGGGAGGCTCTGCAACGGCTACGCGCCATCATCGGCGGGCGCAACACCGGCAGCGGCGTGCTGTTCGACCCCGTGCCTGGATTATCACCGGTCACCGCCGCTGGCCTGCAGACGGCGGCCTGATTGCGAGTCAGTCGGAAAGAGCCGTTCCCTGGAAATGCCTACGGAGCCGGCAAGACGAACATCGGAAAGGCCACTTGCATGCAGGCGCGGGTCGCGCCTGTCATCATGCCGGGTTGGACCGGGTACTGGGTGTGGCCGCGGGCGAGAAGGGGATCCGGAGTGCCGCGAGCGCGTCGGGGGTGAGGGCGTGCTCCGCGGCGTCGACCACCCCGAGGTCGGCGCGAATGTGCAGTTCGGCAGCTGTGACGAGCAGTTCTACCAGGGGTGCCCCTGAGGCGGCGGCCCTGGCGTCAGCCAGGCTGCGCAGTTCCGTGAGCAGATGCACCCGCTGGTGCCGCAGCACGGCGGCTAGCATCGCCGGGTCTCCAGCTTGAGCCGCTGCCATTACCTTGAGGAAGAAGTCGTCACGGTAGCCGCGGGTGCGCACGCTCGGCTCGTTCAGCCAGCGGTCGAGTTCCTCGCGGCCGGCCGGGGTGAGCCGGTGGACCAGCCGGTCCGGCTT
>Ga0302314_10003476_pt1 | contig 29046 bp, 26 predicted proteins | sample III_Palsa_N2_3_FD_200533 | JGI IMG/M metagenome (GOLD analysis project Ga0302314, IMG submission 200533) | Peat permafrost microbial communities from Stordalen Mire near Abisko, Sweden - III_Palsa_N2_3 | ecosystem: Environmental > Terrestrial > Soil > Palsa > Peat permafrost | place: Sweden...
GGCGCTGGCCCGCGCCCGGGAACGCGTCGCCCACGCGCGCTCGCGCCTGCGCCTGCTTTCGCCGGCGGCGCTCGTCGAGCGCGGCTACCTCCGGCTGGACGACATGGCGAACCGGCTGGGCTCGGCCCTGCGCGGCTACCTCCACGGCCGCCGCCAGGCGCTGGCGCGCGCCGCCGCCCTCCTCGAGCGCGCCTCCCCCGAGACGAGGATCCAGATCGAATCCCATCGGCTCCTCGCCCTCTCCAAGCGCCTGCGGGGCGCCAGCCCGGTCTCGGTGCTCAACCGCGGCTTCGCGATCGTCCGCGACGCCGCCGGCCGGCCGGTCATGCGGGCGGCCGCCCTGCCGGCGGGGACCCGGGGCGAGGCCGAGTTCGCGGACGGGAAGGTCCCGTTCCGCACCGAGGCCGGCCCGGCGGGCCCCTCGTCGCCGCGCGATTTTCCCCCCGAGGAACGGGGTTGAGTTTTGCCCCGGGAGGGTGGAGGGTCTGCCCTTCATGTCACCGCGCAACCCCCTCCTGGCCCTGGCGGCGTTCTCGCTGCTGCTCGCCGGCTGCGGGGACGAAAAGGTTACTTCCTACCGGGTCCCGAAGGAGAAGGATCCGGAGATGCCGGGGATGCCGGCCGCGGGCGCTCCCGACGCCGCGGCCCCGGAGGCGGCCGCGCCGGCTGGCGCGCCGCCGGCCGGCCCGAGCATGGCCGACACCGCGGTGCCGACCGCGGAGGGGGCCGCCCTCACCTGGCCGAGCCCGGCCGGGTGGGTGCCGAAGGCGGCCACGGCGATGCGCAAGGGCACCTTCGCCGTCCCGGGCGACGCCGGGGACTGCGACTTGTCGATCACGGCCTTTCCCGGCGACGTCGGCGGCGAGCTGGCGAACGTCAACCGCTGGCGGAGCCAGATCGGCATGACGCCGCTCCGCCCGGACCAGCTGGACGCCGGCGTCACCCCGCTGCAGGCCAACGGCCTCACCTTCACGCTGGCCGAGCTCCTGCCCTCCGGCGACGCCAAGGTGAAGAGCATCATCGGGGCGATGGTGCCCTTCGGCGGTGGCACCTGGTTCTTCAAGCTGACCGGCCCCAAGGCCTCGGTGCAGGCGAACCGGGACGCGTTCCTCGCCTTCCTGCGCGGGGTCAAGGCCCCCTGACCGCGATGCCCGAGGCCCTGAAGCTCATCCGTTCCATCCTGGTCTCGCTCCGGCTGACCGTGCTCCTGCTGGCGATGTCGATCATCCTGGTGTTCTGGGCGACCCTGGACCAGGTGCACCTCGGCGTCTGGGGCGTGCAGCAGAAGTTCTTCCACGCCTTCGTGGTCACGGTGCGGGTGGGTGAGCTGCAGGTCCCGGCGTATCCCGGCGGCTACACGATCGGCCTGCTCCTCCTCGCCAACCTGCTCTGCGCGCACATCTACCGGCTGAAGCTGACCTGGCGGAAGCTCGGCATCTGGCTCACCCACGCCGGGCTGATCCTCCTCCTCGTCGGCGAGCTGGTCTCGGGCCTGGTGCAGCGGGACTACATGATGCGCCTCGAGGAGGGCGAGACCAAGAACTACGCCGAGAGCAACCGCCAGTACGAGCTCGCGGTCATCGACACGACCGACCCCAAGTTCGACCAGGTGGTGGCGATCCCGACCTCCCTCCTCGCCCGCGGCCAGGTGGTGCAGGATCCCAAGCTGCCCTTCCGGGTGGTGCCCAAGGGCTACTTCCCCAACACGGACGTGCAGATGCGCTCCAGCGTGCCGAACGCCCCGCCGTCGCCGGCCAACGCCGGGATGGGCCCGATGCTCGCCATCACGCCCCTGGAGGTGAACTACGCCGAGGATGCCCACAACCTGCCGGCCGCCTACGTCGAGCTGGTGGGCCCGGAGGGCTCGCTCGGCACCTACGCGCTCGTGGACGCGACCCGGCTGCCGAACCCGCAGAAATTCGACTTCGCGGGGCGCTCGTTCAAGCTGCTCCTCCGGCCGGCCCGCCGCTACCAGCCGTTCTCGCTCACGCTGGAGAAGTTCAGCCACGACATCTACCCGGGCACGGACATCCCGAAGAACTTCTCCAGCAAGGTGCTCCTCAACCCGCCCGACGGGGGCGCCTCCCGGGAGATCCTGATCTTCATGAACAACCCGCTCCGCTACGCGGGCCTGACCTACTACCAGGCGAGCTATGACGGCGAGCACACCACGATCCTGCAGGTGGTGCGCAACCCGAGCTGGCTCGTGCCCTACCTCTCCTGCGGGGCCATCACCCTCGGCCTGGTGATCCAGTTCCTGATCCACCTGGCCGGCTTCGCCCGGCGGAGGAGGGCCGCATGAGCCGCCGCCTGCCGCTGCTCATCGTGGTGGTCGCGCTCCTCTGGTCGCTGACCGGGCTGCTGCCCACCTCCGTGCCGCAGCCGGAGGGCGTGACCAAGTTCGGGCGCCTGCCGGTCCTGTCCGAGGGCCGGGTGAAGCCGCTCGACTCGGTCGCCCGCAGCACCCTTCTGGTGATGCAGGGGCGCCAGCGGGTGGAAAAGCCCGACGGCCAGGAGATCACCCCGGACGAGTGGCTGCTCGACGTCCTCTTCCGGCCCGAGGCCGCCGACACCTACAAGGTCTTCGTGGTCGACAACGTCGACGTCCTCTCGCTGATCGGCAAGAGCGAGGACAGCCAGCGGATCCACTACGAGAAGACCTCGCAGCAGCTCGCGGCCATCCTGGACATCGTCCCCACCACCCAGCGCCGGGTCTCCTTCACCGAGATCATGCCCTACCTGGCGCAGATCGAGGCGCAGGAGAAGCTGGCCGAGCCGGTCGAGGCCCAGAACCGGACCCATTTCCAGTCGGCGGTGGTCCAGCTCGCCACCAACCTCGCCCACTACCTGCGGCTGCGGCGGGCGGTGATGCCGGACGGCACGACCGATTTCCTCGGCGAGCTGCTCAACCTCCAGGAGCACCTGTCCGAGGGGATCGAGGCCGTCCGCCTCAAGGAGGCCAACCAGCCCCATGACGAGGCCAAGGCCCTGGCGATGCTCGACGAGGGCCAGAAGTTCGTGAGCATGGCCGAGGCGACCGACCTCCTCGCCATCCCGCCGGAGGACGACGACCCCGACGCGAACGACTGGCACAACACCGGCCACGCCCTCCTCGAGACCTTCGGCAAGGGCTTCGTCAACCCGGCGGTCCTCGCCTACGCCGGGATGGGCTATGCCTGGCGGCAGGACCAGCCCGCGAAGTTCGAGCACATCGTCGACCTCTACGGCGCGAGCCTCGCCAAGCGCTTCGGCCCGCAGGTGCGCAAGACCACGGTCGAGACCTATTTCAACGCCGCCGAGCCCTTCTACGCCTGCATGCTGGTCTACCTGGCGGCCTTCCTCTTCGCCGTCCTGTCCTGGCTCCGGTGGCCGGAGACGTCCCGGCGCGCCGCCGCCGGGCTCGTCGTCCTCGGCTGGGTGATGGCGACCGCCGGCATCGCCACCCGCATGTGGCTGGAGGGGCGGCCCCCGGTCACCAACCTCTACTCGTCGGCGCTCTTCATCGGCTGGGGCTCGGTCGCCCTGTGCATCGTGCTCGAGGCGATCTACAAGGACGGCATCGGCGCCGCGGCCGCCGGCGTGATCGGCTTCGCCACGCTGCTCATCGCCCACCACCTGGCGCTGGCGGGCGACACGCTCGAGATGATGCGCGCGGTCCTCGACTCCAACTTCTGGCTGGCCACCCACGTGGTGGTGGTCACGACCGGCTACGCCTCGACCTTCCTCGCCGGCATGCTGGCCGTCATCTACGTCGTCCGCGGGGTCTTCACCCGGAACCTCGACAAGGCGACCGCCGACGCGATCGCCCGGATGATCTACGGGATCGTCTGCTTCGCCACGCTCTTCAGCTTCGTCGGCACGACCCTGGGCGGCATCTGGGCCGACCAGTCCTGGGGCCGCTTCTGGGGCTGGGACCCGAAGGAGAACGGGGCGCTCATCATCGTGGTCTGGAACGCCCTCATCCTCCATGCCCGCTGGGGCGGCCTGGTGCGGCAGCGGGGCCTCGTCGCCCTCGCCATCTTCGGCAACGTGGTCACGAGCTGGAGCTGGTTCGGCACCAACATGCTCGGCATCGGCCTCCACAGCTACGGCTTCACCGAGGCGGCCTTCTGGTGGCTGAGCGGCTTCATCGTGCTCCAGCTGGCGCTGATCGGGCTGGCCAACCTGCCGCTCGCGCGGTGGCGGAGCCGGGCCGCCCTGCAGGCTTAGGGCAGGCCCTCTGCCGTGCGCCTGAAGGCAGCAGCTTCCTGAGCCAAGTAATCCTCGGTCACGGTGCGAAGCCGTGTTGCGGCCATGGCCCCGAAGAGGCCCGCGAAAGTCATCCGCAACCCCACGCGCGCGCTCCGGGGCGTCTCCGCAATGACCGCGTGCTCAGCGATGACCCGCAATCCCGGATAACGCGCCTCCCAGGCGAATAACCGGGGAGGATCCAGCTGGGTGATCTTCCAGGTGGCCGGTTTCAGCTTTGGCTGATGGACGACGAAGCGGAACCCGAGGCCCAATTCGGGGCCGTCAAGCGCGTCAATGCGGGAAATAGTCGGAAGCCATCGGGGCCAGGCGGCCACATTTGAGACCACCCCCCAGACCTTGTCTCCGGGGGCATCGACCAGGAGGGATGACTCGTAGCTTTTCATGGCGGCGTCAGGTTGGAAACCCCTCCCGACCCGGCGGGCTTGGCACCCGCCGGCTGCCAGAGCTCGATCGGGTTGCCTTCCGGATCGGCCAGCCGGGCGAACCGGCCGTAGGGGTAGACCTGCTCGGCCACCTCGACCGGCACGCCGGCGTTGCGCCGCTGGTGGACCATCGCCTCCAGGTCGCGCACCCGGAAGTTGATCATCCAGCGCTGCGCCGGGTCCCGGAAGTGCCCGGTGTCCTCGGGAAAGGGCTCGCAGGCGGTGGCGCCGGCCTCTTGGCGCCAGGACGCGCCGGCCGGGTCCGTGGGCACCGGGGCGACGCCGAGCCTGCCCACGTACCAGGCCCGGAGGGCCGCCGGGTCCGGCGCCCGGAAAAAGAATCCGCCTAGGCCGGTGACGCGCTCCATGCCCGGAGGCGCGCGAGCGGGCGCGGGGTCGCGTCCGACTGGTCCTGCTGGTCCTGGTTGGCATGCACCTCGCGCGCGTGCTGGAGCAGCTTGCCCTGCTGCTGCAGCTTGGACAGGGCCTCGATCGCCGGGCTCACGAAGGGACCGCGCGACTGCAGGCGGTGGTAGGTGTCGATGGCGAAGATCCAACCCGAGTAGGTGTCGTCCTCGGCCTTGTCGTTCTTGATCTGGGACTTGATGTTGCCGGCCACGAAGGCCGCCATGAGGATCGACTGACGGGTGCGGGCCTCCTCCTTGGCGAGCGGCCACTTCTCCTCGATCCAGGGCAGCTGGTCGGGGCCGATGTCGACCATGACGTCGTCGCTCACCTGGGCGTAGATGACGATGGTCTTCGCGGCCTCGCTGGCGGCCGACCCGCCGACGTTCTTCTCCATCACCTCGATGGCCTGGAGGACCTCCTGCCGGGAGGGGGCGGCCGCCCGGGCGCTGAGGGCGCCGGCCAGGGACAGGGCGGCAATCAGGATCAGGCGCTTCATGGGGGAGGTGACCGCCGGAATCCTCTCCCGGGTCCATCTTTCGCGCAACAAGATTGGATCGAAGATCGCCCGGCTCCGTGGTAGTGTTCCGGAACCCCCATGCCCCAAGACCCCCAAGCCCTCTTTGACCAGACCGTCCTGATGATGATTGAGCAGAGCCCGATCGGATCGGTGCCGCAGACCCCGTCCTACCAGGACTCGCTGAGCCGCCTCTATGCTTCGCACCAAATCTACGCGCACGCCGACCACAAGGGCGGTCACGTGACCGCCCGCTCCCTCGGGCACGCCGCGAGCTTCCATGCGGCCAACCTCGCGGAACTGGCCGCGGGGCAGATCGGGCCGGAGGCCCTCGAGCCCAACGACCCCATCTTCGACCGGTACGTCCGGTCCCTCCCGGCGCCCCTGCGCCCCCGCGCCGAGGCCTTCCGCACCCGGGCCGCCGGGCGGCCGGTGCACCACCGCGCCAAGCACTTCGGCTCCGAGAAGCTGCCCGTGCCGGCCGACGCGGTGCACTCGCTCTTCCTGGTCCCGGGTGCCGGCCCGCATCCGGGCCTGCCCGGCAACTACCTCTACGGCACGTTCCTGCAGGGGGCGTCCAACTGGTCGATCCAGGTCCACGACAGCGACGACGGCGCGGCGGTCCGGCACGGGCTCTCCCTCCCCGACGCGGTGGCCAAGGTGAGCGAACTTCTGGAGAGCGCCCCGTTCACGCTGGCCGAGCTCAAGGACCTCGGCCTCCACGTCGTCTAGCGAGTCGGCCTATTTCGACGGGAACGTCTCCAGCTGCATGATCTGCCATTCCCCGGCGGGAGTGCGGATCCAGGCGACCTCGAGCCGCCCCGACGTCTCGAATTTCTGCCCGTCGGGGGCCCGGACGGTCTGGCGGTAGGTGCCGGTCTCCTCGGCGGTGTCCCCGTCGATGGCGGTGCCGTCCGCCACGTCGGCGTTGGCGAGGAGCTTGTAGTCCGCGAAGCCGGCCAGGTAGTTCTCGATGGCCGCGCGGCCGCGAACGGGGGGCTGCCGCGGGTTCACCATCTCGCCCTCCGGCGCGAACATCGCGGCGATCGCCGCCGGGTCCATGGCCAGGAGCCGGGCCGAGTACTCCTGCAGCCGGGCCTCGACCCGGGGCCGCTCGATCTTCGTCGCGTCGGGATGGGCGCAGCCGCCGAGGAGGATCGCCCCCGCCGCCGCCATCAGGGTTCGCCGCTTCATTCCTAGACCGCGAGCGACGCCGAGACGCCCTCGATCTCCCGCATGACGGCCGGCGTCAGGCGGTCGACGACCGCCAGGGCGCCCAGGTTCTCCTCGAGCTGCTCCGGCTTCGAGGCGCCGAGGATCACAGTGCTCACGTGGGGGTTCTTGAGGCACCAGGCGATCGCCAGGCAGGGCAGGGAGGTGCCGAGCCGCTGGGCCACGGCGGCCAGCTTCGTCACCGCCGCCAGCCGCTGGTCGGCGCCCGGCTCCCGGAGCAGCGAGTCGTGCAGCCAGTCCAGGCCCGCCACCTCGAGGCGGCTGCCCTTGGGAACCCCCTGGTTGTACTTGCCGGTCAGGAGGCCCGAGGCGAGCGGGGACCAGATCGTGGTGCCGAGGCCGGGGTTGCGGTAGAGGGTGGCGTACTCCTTCTCGACCCGCGACCGGTGGAAGAGGTTGTACTGCGGCTGCTCGACCACCGGATGGTGCAGGCCCAGCCGGTCGCAGACGGCGTGCGCGGCCTCGATCTGCGCCGCGCTCCATTCGCTGGTGCCCCAGTAGAGCACCTTGCCCTGGGCGATGAGGTCGTGCATCGCCCGGCAGGTCTCCTCGACCGGCACACTCGGGTCGGGCCGGTGGCAGTAGTAGAGGTCGAGGTAGTCGACCTGCAGCCGGCGCAGCGCCGCGTGGCAGGCCTCGACCACGTGCTTGCGGGAGAGTCCGTCCTCGTTGGGCCGGTCGCCCTCGGCGCCGAAGAACACCTTGCTGGAGACGAGGAAGCTGCCGCGCCGCCACCCGGCCTGCTTCAGGATCTCCCCCATCACCACCTCGGCCCGCCCCTCGGCGTAGGCCTCGGCGTTGTCGAAGAAGTTGATGCCGGCGTCGTAGGCGGTGTGGAGGAGCTGCCGGGCGACCGGATCGCCGATCTGCTTGCCGAAGGTCACCCAGGCGCCGAAGGACAGCGCGCTGATCTTGAGGCCGGTCTTGCCGAGAGGTCGGTAGAGCATGGGTCGGGCAGGGGAGGAGGGTTCACCATGGAGGGCTTCGGGGCGGTCCGCAAGGGCGGCCCGCCGCCCGGGTTCGAGCCGCGCCCAGGGCCCTCCCGTCGCAACATTGACGCCCCGCCGGGGCCGTATAACACTGGCGGCCGAGCCGGAGAGTTTGCAGGCGTCGTCCAACCCGATCCAACCATGAGTGGTCCAAAACTGAATATAGATGCAGCGAAACTGAATGCGTTTCTCGGACAGGCGGTGAATGACATGGGCGCGGCCTTCCAGACCGCCCTGATTATGCTCGGAGAGCGGCTGGGACTTTACAAGGCGATGGCCGGCGCCGGACCGATGTCGCCGGGCGAGCTGGCGAAGAAAACCGAGACCGATGAGCGGTACGTCCGCGAGTGGTTGTGCGCCCAAGCCGCCAGCGGCTATGTGACCTTCGACGGGGCCAGCGGCCGCTTTACGTTGCCCGACGAGCAGGCCCTGCTGCTCGCGGTTGAGAGCGGGCCGGCCTATTTGCCGGCCGCCTACCAGATCATCGCCTCGACCGTCATGGACGAGCCGCAGCTGCGCGACATCTTTCGGACGGGATTCGGATTTGGCTGGCACCAGCATTCGGCCTGCTTGTTCGACGGCACCGAGCGGTTTTTTCGGCCGAGCTATGCGGGCAACCTGATCACCTCCTGGATTCCCTCCCTCGAGGGCGTCGAGGCGAAGCTGCGGAGCGGGGCCCGGGTGGCCGACGTGGGGTGCGGTCATGGTTCTTCCACCATCCTGATGGCCCAGGCTTATCCGAAATCCACCTTTGTCGGCTTCGACTACCACGGACCGTCGATCGAACGCGCGCGGGAAAAGGCGGAGCAGGCGGGGGTGGCGGATCGAGCGACGTTCGAGGTGGCGGCCTCAAAGGAATATCCGGGCTCCGACTTCGATCTGGTCGGTTTCTTCGACTGCCTGCACGACATGGGAGACCCGGTCGGGGCCGCCCAGCATGTCCGGTCCTCGCTGAAGCCGGACGGCACCTGGCTCATCGTCGAACCCTTCGCGGGCAACCGGATCGAAGATAATCTGAACCCGGTAGGCAGGGTGTTCTACGCGGCATCGGCGATGATCTGCACGCCCGCCTCGCGCTCGCAGGAAGTCGGCCTGGCCCTGGGGGCGCAGGCCGGAGAGGCGAAGCTGCGGGAGGTCGTCACGCAGGGAGGCTTCACGCACTTTCGGCGCGCCACCGAAACTCCGTTCAATCTCGTCTTGGAGGCGAAACCCTGAGTGCCGCCCGGGCCCGAGCCAAGTCCTGGGGAAGGCACCCCGCTGCGGCCGGAGTCCGCGCCCCCTCGGCGCTTGGGCACTGCGCTGGTCCGCTTTCCCGCCGGCCAAGGCGGGTCGGGCGGCCAGCCTGGATCACCACCCGGCCCGCCCGGGCTCGACGGCCGGCGGGATTTCCCGATGATGGCCGGCACCCCTTCGTCCCATGAATGAACTCAACCGCCGCGATTTCGTGAAGACCTCCCTCGCCACCGCCGCGCTCGCGGCCCTGCCCGCCGCCGCCGTGGCCGCCGCCGCTCCGGGCAGCAGCGGCCAGTACTTCGAGCTCCGGGCCTACCGCCTGAAGCCCGGAGCGGACCACGCCCTCCTCGCCGGCTACCTCGAGAAGGCGTTCATCCCGGCCCTCAACCGCCGCGGGATCGACGCGGTGGGCGTGTTCACCGAGGGCCCCAAGGTGCCCGACCCTTCCGGGAAGCCCGCCGCGCCCGACCCGGAGAGCCCGGCGGTCTGGGTGCTGATCCCCCATCCCTCGCTCGATTCCGTCGTCGCGGTGGCGGCGACCCTGAACGTCGACCCGGAGGTGCGGGCCCGCGGTGCGGACTACCTGACCACGCCGACGACGAAGCAGCCGGCGTTCGAGCGGATCGACAGCTGGCTCTTCCTGCCCTTCGAGGGACTGCCCGCGCTCGCGGTGCCGGCGCGGGCCCGGGGGAACCAGCCGCGGATCTTCGAGCTGCGCACCTACGAGAGCTTCAGCGAGCTGAAGGCCCTGAAGAAGGTGGCGATGTTCAACGCCGGGGAGATCGGCGTCATGCAGGAGCTCGGCCTCTCGCCGGTCTTCTACGGCCAGGGGCTGGTCGGACGCAACCTGCCCCAGCTCACCTACATGCTGTGCAGCCCGGACCTGGCGACCCACCAGAAGAGCTGGCAGGGGTTCCTCGCCCATCCGGTGTGGATCAAGCTGAAGAACGATCCGCAGTACGCGGACACGGTTTCCAACATCACGAGCCGGTTCCTGTTCCCGGCCTCCTACTCGCAGATCTAGGGCGGGGCCCTCAGGGCCCATGCACCGCGGCCGGGGCCGGACGAATCAGGAACCCGTCGCTCACGACGAAGATCGCCATTGCGACCAGGATGAAGAAGGCCGCGATCCAGAAGAAGGGCCGGTGGTGCAGGCGGACGGCCGCCGGGCGGTGCGGGGCGGCGTCGCCCGGGGGGCCGCCGTGGTGGTGCTGGATGCGGGCTTCGTCGTCCATGGGGTGGGGCTGACGCCGTACAGACAGCGGATTTCGCCTTCGGTACGGGGATAAGTGACCCCCGGGATTCGGTCCGAACCGCCGGGCGATTGCCGGGTCCATGCAGTCATGCCCCTTATCATCAATGTCGTGCTGGCGCTCATCGTCGTCGGCGTGCTGCTCTGGCTGATCAACAACTTCATTCCGATGCAGGGTGTGATCAAGGGCCTCCTTAACCTGGTGGTCGTGGTCGCCGTCATCGTCTGGCTGCTGTATGTGTTCGGCTTCATCACGCATTCCGGCGACATCGTGGTGCCGGTGGTGAAGTAGCCCGGCGGCGGAGATTTTTTTCGCCGGCGGTGGTGGCTTCACGCCGGCGGGATGTCATGGCGGTTATGAACCTCACCATGCACCAAACGGCCGGGGCGGACGTGACGGTCCGCGCCCCGAACTTCGAGCGCGACGGGTTTCTGGTCCTCCCGCGCTTCTTCGCCCCCGACCAGATCGACGGGACCGCCGCGGCCCTCCGCCGCCTGCTGCAGGAGCAGGCCGACCAGGTGGTCGTCGACAACCTCCGCAACGGCCAGCGCACCTTCTGGGCGGACGCGGTGAACCGGCAGACCCGGGCCTTCAAGTTCAACGACCTCTACCTCCTCTCCCCCGAGGTCCGCGGCCTGGCGCTCGGCGCCGAGCTGGCCGGCATCCTCGCCGGGCTGCTGGGCGAGGCGCCGGTCCTCTGCAACAGCCTCAACTTCGAGCGCGGCAGCGGGCAGCCGCGGCACATCGATTCCCTCTACATGACCCCGCGCACGCCGCACGCGCTGATCGCCGCCTGGGTCGCCTTCGAGGACGTGCATCCCGGCGCCGGCCCGCTGTCCTATTTCCCGGGCAGCCACCGGATCCCCCTCTATACCTTCAATGACGGCACCCACCACGCCGCATCCGGCGAAATGGCGGACTGGTTCGACTACATCGACGTGCAGCTGCGCCTGCGCGGCCTGCGCGAGCAGCACTTCCTCGCCCGGAAGGGCGACGTCTTCATCTGGCACGCGGACCTGGTGCACGGCGGCAGCCCGATCACGGACCCGACCCGCACCCGCAGCTCGCTCGTCTGCCACTACTTTGGCGAGTCCGACTGCCGGGAGCGGCAGATGGACCTGGTGCCGAGCCACCGGGGCTACTGGCTGCGCCGGCAGTCCCAGCCGGTCCAGGTCCCGCCGGCGGTGTTCGGCCCGGCGCGGCCCTTCCCGGAGGCGTCCTACCTGCGCCGCCACCCGGACGTCCGCTCCGCCATCGCGGACGGCCGCCAGCCGAGCGGCGAGGCCCACTACCGGAATTTCGGATACGCCGAGGGCCGCGGTCTTTAGCGCCCCGCCCGGACTACGCGTTTATACCGCAGGGCGACCTTGCCGGGGTCGCGGCCGGCTGCTTTCCTGCCTCCGGCCCTTCTCCGCGGGGCGAAAGCATGAAACAACTCTTTGTCCTCCTGGCGCTGGGCATCATCGGTTACTGGCTCTACACGTTCTACACCCAGAACCCCGACGACCTGCCGGCGGTGCTGCGCCACTCCAACACCGTCTCGAAGCCGATCCCGACGGTCGGGCCGCCGACGCCCGTGCCGACGCAGCCGCCCCTCGACAGCGTGCCGGTCAAGAAGGGCGCGACCTTGACCCACTGCAAGGTGATGCGGTTCAGCGCGGATGCGGTGACCTTCCTCTGCGACCAGGGCATCTTCCAGATCACCTACGACCGCCTGCCGCCGGGCTTCGCCGCCTACTACGTCCCGCGGGTCCCGACGCCCAGCCCGACCACGGACCCGAGTGCGCCCACCCCCGTCCCGACCCCGACGCCGACGCCCCGTCCGACCCTGCCCAACCCCAACCATCCCGTGCGGAGCGCCGAGGAGGACGCGGCCGCGCTCTGGGCCTACAACGGCACCAAGCAGCGGCTGGAGGACCGGATGAAGGACCTCCAGGCCCAGATGGACCATTACTACCACCAATCAAGCTATGACGCCGGGGCGATGTCGGAGCAGCAGTTCAACGACGCCAAGGCGGAGTACGACAGCGACGCCCTCAAGCTCTCGGAGCTCGAGTCCCGCGGCCCTTAGCGACGCGTCGCCGCCCAGAAGCGGCAATCGTCGGAGAAGTCGAAGACGGCCGCCTTCTCGGCCGCCAGCTGGCTCCGCATCGCGTCAAAGGCGGGTTCCCAGCCCGTGGCCTCCAGGTCCGCGAGGATCTCCGCCCGGTCGGGAATGTGGATGAAGACCGGCCCGCTGGCGTCCTGGAAGTGCCGGTCGCCGAAGTCCCGCAGGCGGGGGTCCCGCCGGCCGGCCGCCCAGGCGCGCGCCTCGGCCTGCCAGCGCGCCGCCTCGGCCGGGGCGTAGTCGCGGTCATGGGTCGTGAAGAGGAGGGGCGAGCCCGGGCGGCAGAGCGCGTGCAGCCGCCGCAGCGCCCGGCGCCGGTTCGGCCGGCCGGGAATCTGCATCAGGCCGTTGAACAAGAAGAGCGCCGCGCCAAAGCGCGCGCCCGGGGCCCGGCCGAGGGCCGCCGCGTCGACGCGGGTGGCGTCGGCATGGTGGAAGGCGATGCCCCGGATGGCCTGTTCGGCGGCCAGGCTCCGGGCCTGGTCAAGCAGTTCGGCGGCGAAGTCGAAGGCGCAGATCCGCCGGTACCCGAGGTTCCAGAGCCCCACGGTCACCCGGCCGGCCCCGCACCCCGCTTCGACGATGTCGGCCGAGAGTTCGGGCAGGAACCGCCCGAGCATCAGGCGCTCCGACTCCCACAGGCCCAGGAAATGGGCGGCGCGGGTGTAGTAGAGGACCGACGGGATGCCGTTGAAGTTGGCGCGCACCTGCGCGCCCGACCAGCGGGAGGGGGCCATGACGGGTGCGCCCGGCGGCCGCGCCGCCGGCGGCGGCTCAGGCGTCGAGGACCAGGTCGCCCTTGGGCTGGCAGACGCAGGTGAGGCACGTGCCGGGCTCCGGCGGCGACCCCGGACTCTGCACGTAGGTCACCTCGCCGCCCTGGACGGCCACGACGCAGGTCCCGCAGTTGCCGGCCCGGCAGCCCGAGGCGATGGCCACGCCGGCCTGCTCCGCCAATTCCAGCAGGTTGCCGACGGAGCCGTTCCAGTCGACCACCTTGCCGCTGCGCCGGAAGTTGACGGCGCACTTGGTCGCGGTGGCCGTCGGCGGCTGCGTCGCCGTGCCCACCTTCTTGACGCTGGAGGGTCCGAAGGTCTCGAAGTGCACCCGGCCCTCGGGCACGCCCCAGTCGTGGAGCTCGCGGGTCAGGGTCTCCATCATCGCGCCGGGCCCGCACATGTAGAAGTCGAAGTTGTTCGAGGGCAGGAGCCGCTTGAAGAGCTCGACCGAGGCCCGGCCGGTCTCGTCGAAGTGCTGGCCGGCCACGTCGCCGGGTCCCGGCCGGCTGTAGCACACCACGACGCGGACGTTCGGGGTCTCCCGGGCGACGGTGCGGAGGACGTCGCGCATGATGTGCTCGTCGCTGCTGCGCACCGAGTAGACGAACCAGACGTCCCGCCGCGACTGGTGGGCGACCAGGGTGTGCAGCATGCTGAGCATCGGGGTGACGCCGATGCCCCCGCCGATCAGGACCACGCCGCCGCGGCCGGAGGGCTCGAGGAAGAAGTGCCCGGACGGGGCCTTGACGTCGACGATGTCGCCCTCCTGCACGTGGTCGTGGAAATAGTTGGAGCCGATGCCGGCCGGCGCCCCGGGGACATCCGGCGGCGCCGGCACCCGCTTGATCGTGACGCGGTAGAAGTCGGGCCGGGGCCGGTCGGAGAGGCTGTAGCACCGGATGACGGGCTTGGCGTGGCCGGGCACCGGGAGCTGGAAGGTGAGGTACTGGCCCGGCTTGAAGTCCGGCAGCGGCTTGCCGTCGTGGGGCGCCAGGTAGAACGAGCAGAGGCTGCCCGCCTCCTCCACCTTCCGGCGGACGACGAACTTCCGGAAGCCGTTCCACGGCAGGGCGGTGCTGAGGCCGGCCTGCCGGCGCTCGCGCTCGGCCTCCAGGCGGCTGCGCAGGAGCTCGAGCTCGAGCGCGCGGCGCTCGGCCTCAAAGCGGTTGCGGCGCACCTGGCTCACCCCGGCGGCCCCGGCGCCGGCCACGGTGAGGGCGATCAGGCACGAGCCCAGCGTCTCCAGGATCATGGCGGCCTAGAACTTGACCTCGAGCTCGGTGCGCGCCCCGTAGCTGCGCTCCCGGTTCTCGGCGGTGCCGACGAACCCGTCGTACTGGAGGATGAGGTGCCGGCCGATGGCCTGCTGCCACTCCGCCCCAACGGCGCCGGCGCTGCTGCCGGGGCCCTTGGTGTTGGTGCGGGCGCCGATTTCGAGGATCAGCTGGTTGTACCGGTGATTGAAATACATCTGGTAGCCGATGGCGGTGCCGACGTCGTTCGCGGCCTGGTTGGAGAGGGCGGCGCTGTAGCTCCCGAGGTCGACCGAGTCGTAAAGGAACCCGGTTGTGGTCAGGGGGCCGCCGGCGTCGGGATTGCGGCCCGCCGAGGTGAAATGGTCAATGGCGAAGAACGTGTCCCAGTAGACCAGGTTGTCGCCGTGGGGCAGGGTGAGGGAGAGCTGCTGGAACAGGAGGGTGCCGGTCCCGATCGCGGCCGACTGGTGGTCGATGGCCTGGGAAGTCACGATCCGGGTGGTCGAGTTGATGTAGTCGAACCGCCGGGTAAGCCCGAGGCCGGCGTAGACGCCGTCGCCGCTCGCGTTGTCGGGCGCCGTGACGTAGAACGCGTCGGCCTCGAGGGTGATCTTCGGGTAGTCGAAGGAGGACTGGAAGCCGAAGAGCCGGGCGTCGTCCTGCTTGATGTTGTCGCCCTGCGCGAGGTTGTTCCAGCCGAAGAGCACCGTGAGGTGGGAGGCGTTCGAGCCGGCGAGGAACAGCGAGGAGCGGGTGATGCCGATCATGTCGACCGAGTCGTTGATCAGCAGGCCGTCCTGGGCCACCAGGGGCTGGCGGCCGATGGAGAAGCCGTAGTCCAGGCTCTTCACGTCCTTGGGGTCGAGGTTGGGGAAGAGTTCGCCGAAGTCGCCCTCGAAGAAGGCGGTCGTGAGTTCGCCGTTGATCGGGTTCACCGTTCCTTTCTGGCTGGAGGGCTGGAAGCGGTACCCGTAGTTGGTCCCGTTGGCCTCCTGCCATTGGTCGTCCAGGGGGCGGAAGCCGACCAGGATTCGCTCGGTCGGGGTGAAGTAGAGGTTGCCGAAGATGTCCGCCTTGTTCGCCCACTCGGTCGTCTGGCCGCCGCCGCTGTCGTAGGTCTGAAACGCGGTCCGGATGTCGCCGTAGACGATGAACACCGGCTGCCAGACCGCCCCGGTGGGGATGACGAAGCCGGGCGCGATGTAGCCGTTGCCGAGGAAGGGATTCTGGCCGATCGTGACGATCGGAGCCGGCCGCGCCGGGAAGGTGGCCGGGTTGAGCGGCGTCGGCACGTCGGAGAAGCGGCTGTCGTCGTCCGCCTGGGCGGAGGGAGCGGCCAGCAGGGCGGCGACGAGCGCCGCCACGGACCATTGAACGGTTGCCGCCGGCGGCAGGAGCCGGGCGGGCCAGGACAGGGCGAAGCGGAACATCATCCGGTGGCGGTTAGGGCAGGGAGGCCAGCTTGGGTGGGTCGCGGGGAAGGACGGGGCGCGGCGTCGGCGGTGCCATGATCTCGGCCTCGGTGGGCGTCCAGTCAATATGTTTTGGGGCGTCGAGCACGACATGCTTGTCCCAGAGGATGCGGGCGCCGCTCGCGACCCGGTAAGCCACCTCGCGCGGGGACATGTTGTAGTCGAAGCCGACGGCGGAGATCTCATGCATCAGGTTCACCGGCACCATCTGCGAGATCATGCTCACGTGCACGCTGTAGGGGGCGTTGCCGGTCAGCTGGGAGGCGTCGACGTGGTAGTCGGCCCAGCGGGAGCTGAGCGGCGGCAGGATCCGGGCCTGCTTGCGGGCCGAGAAGGTGCGGGCCTGGAGGACGAAGGAGCGGGTCTCGGGCCGCACGTAGGGGAGGGGGTCGAGCGAGTAGCTGACCGCCAGGATCTGCTCCTTCTCGCCGCCGCGCGCGGTGCGGGTGAGGAACTTCGACTGGAGCGAGAAGAGCTGCTCGTCGAAGGGCATCTCCCAGTTGTGGACGTAGGAGGAGTGGGTGTCCCGGACGTCGCCGTTCGGGTCGCGGTCGCCGGAGACGAAGACCACCTTCCCCGCGGCGTCGGTCACGGTGATCTGCAGGAAGACGAGGCGCTCCGCGTCGAAGCCGGTGGGGGTCCCGTGGCCGTCGGTGGCGTTCGCGACCTCGACCTTGAAGTCCAGGCCCTTCGCGTCGTTGCGGACGATGTCGAAGGAGTGCAGCTGGTAGCCCCGGCGCAGCAGCTGGTGGCGCTGGATGTCGAGGTCGTTCAGGAGCTTCTTCTGGTCGCTCAGGATGGCCCGGGCGTCGTAGCGGTCGTCGATCGACTTCCAGCGGGGCGGGAAGACGTAATCCTTCGGCACGTGATTCTCGAAGTCGTCCGTGCCCCAGCCGGCCGCGTCGTCAAAGGTCAGCCACTCCCGCAGCGTCGCCAGCTTCTGGGCCTTGACGTTGTGGGGGAACATTCCCGGGTGGACAATGGAGTAGTCCGGCCCGGCGAACATGTGGTTGGTGCGCTTGCGGGACGGGGTCGGAACGCCGCCGACCATGGCGGCCGGGCCCTGGGCGTAGCCGGACTTGATCCCGGGGGTGATCCCCATGTGGCAGTCCTGGCAGGTCGTGCCGAGCTTGTTGGCGGGGGAGTTCTTGAACTGCGAGAAGGCCTCCTCGAGCCGGAAGCCGTTCAGGAGGTTCACGTCGTGGCAGCTGCCGCAGAAGCCGGAGGTGGTGATCGGCTCGAACTTGACCGCCACGGTGTGGATCGCCCGGCCGTTCTGGCCCGGCGAGGTGACCACCTTGTACTTGTCCGGGTCGTTGAGCACCATCTTGAGCACCGAGTCGTCGCGCGGCCCATAGACCGGGGCAAAGAGGTTGCCCTCCTTGATGCTCGTCCGCCCGCTCACCTTGCCGTAATTGAGCGTCACCCGGTGGCAGACGATGCAGGTGATGCCCTCGCGCGCGGTCGGCGAGCGGTCGAGGTTGCTCATGTAGACCGCCTCCTTGATCTGCATGCCCACCTGGGTGTGGCAGCGGATGCAGAAGTCGCCGTTGGTCCCGGAGGTCCGCTTGACGATCGTCGCCTGCATGGCGTTGAAGACCGGGCTCAGCTGCGCGTAGGCGTGCGACGAGGTCGACCACTCGCGGAACTGGTCCGGATGGCAGACGGCGCACGTGCTGGCGGACGGGAATTTGCCCTCGGTAAACATCCGGGAATGGGCGTCGTCGGCCTCCTCCTTGGACATTTCGTGGACAGGTGCCGGTTTCGGGGCCACTTTCGCGGCCGGCGCCGGGGCCGTGGACAGGTCGTCGCCGGACAAATCATCTCCGCTTGCAGCGCGGGCCGGGGATAGGATAAAACCCGAAATACCGATGACCAACAGCCGGGTGAGAGAAGTCAGGTTCATGCTCTTCACAAATTTTTAGCCAATCAATTGCGAATGGAACGTACTGATGATTAGCGCAACTATTAAATTGCCTGAGGTGCATCTAAGCTGCCTTTCTCGGGAATAGTCAGGCTCAACCCGCAACTTGGATGCATTGTTGACACCTTTTTTACAACCGATGAACGCTACCCCGAAACGACCCTTACCCCTTCGATTTGCGGCTTCGCTGATTCTCCTCGCCTGCGCCTCGCGGCTCAGCGCGACGCCCGAGCCGACCAAGGTCATGGGCCCCGAGGCCTGCGGCGAATGCCACAAGCAGGAGGTCGAGGCCTGGAAGCTCACCCACCACTTTGCGACGTTCAACGACATGCACCGGACCGACGACGCCAAGGCGATCGCCGAGAAGATGGGCATCCACCGGATCAAGTCGGAGAGCTTGTGCTTGAATTGTCACTACACCGAGAAGCAGCTGGCCGACGGCCCGTCGGTGATCGCGGGCGTCGCCTGCGAGTCCTGCCACGGCGCCGCCAAGGACTGGATCAACGTCCACAACGACTACGGCAAGGGCTTCACCAAGGCGACCGAGCCGGCCGACCACAAGAGCGCGCGCCTGGCGGCGGCGGTGAAGGCCGGCATGCTGCGGCCCGACGACATCTACGCGGTCGCCCAGAACTGCTTCCAGTGCCACATCGTCACCGACGAGAAGCTGGTGAACGTCGGCGGCCACACCGCCGGCACCGCGGACTTTGAGCTCGTCGCCTACAGCCAGGGCGAGGTCCGGCACAATTTCTTCGCCAGCGCGGGCAAGGTGAACGCCGAGGACACCCCGGCCCGCCTGCGGCTCCTCTTCGCCGAGGGCGCCCTGCTGGACCTGGACTACAGCCTGCGCGCCGTCGGCCGGGCGACCGAGAAGGCGACCTACGCCATCAACTACGCCCGCCGGGTGAAGGCGGTGAAGGCCAAGCTCGCCCAGATCAACCAGGCGGCCCCGACCCCGGAGGTCGCGGCTGCGCTCGCCGCCACCGAGGGCGTCTCCCTCAAGCTGAACAATTCCGCCGAGCTGGACGCCGCCGCCGACAAGGTCGCGGCCCAGGCCCAGGCCTTCGCCAAGGCCCACGACGGCTCCGACCTGGCGGGCCTCGACTCCCTCCTGCCCAAGCCCGACAGCTACAAGGGCACCGCGTACGTCCCGCCCCCGGCCAAGGGCTGACCATGGCGAAGGGATCCCCGCCGGCGGCCGGGTCGCACGATCCGGCGGCAAGACCTGAGGCATCCCCATCCGCGGAGGGGACCCGGATCCCGCGGCCCCGCCGCTGGGCGGTGCCGTTCAGCGACCGGATGACGGACGAGAAGGTGGCCGAGCTCCTGACGCTCGAGCCCTTCCAGCGGATCGACCCCGACCGCTTCCCGCCGAAGCTGCCCCTCGCGGGCGTCCTGCGCAATGACACCAAGGTGCGCAGCTTCGAGAAGGGCGACATCATCGTCCGGGAGGGCGACTACGGCAATTCGGCCTTCCTGATCCTCCACGGGGAGGTCCGGGTGGTGCTCAACTCGCTCCCGGAAAGCCTCCTCGGCCGGCAGGTCCCGGAGAAGAAGACGTTCTTCGGCGCGGTCGCGCAGCTCTGGCGCAACCACCGGGCGCCGGAGGTCCGCTCGCTGGCCGCCAACACCCTCGAGCTGGCGGCGCGGACCCGCGCCCAGGCGAACATCCGCACCGGCCGGGAGAGCAACCCGCACGTCTTCGTGCAGGACATCGAGCACGCGATCCCGGCCCACCAGTCGGTGATCCTGAAGGCGGGCGAACTCTTCGGCGAGATCGCCGCGATCGGCCGGACCCCGCGCACGACCACCGTGCTCGCCGAGGGCGACACCGAGCTGCTGGAGATCCGCTGGCAGGGGCTGCGGGAACTGCGGCTCTTCGCCCCGAGCTGGAAGGAGCACATCGACCGCGTCTACCGCCAGCGCGCCCTCTTCACCCACCTGCGCGAGACCCCGATCCTCGCCTACCTGGAGGCCGACGCGCTGCAGGCGGTGGGCAACCAGACCCAGTTCGAGACCTACGGCAACTTCGACTGGACCTCGTCCTTCCAGAAGCTGGCCGCGACCTCCGGCCGGGAGCGGGTGGACAAGGAGCCGATCATCGCGCGGGAGGGCGACTACCCGAACGGCCTGGTCCTGATCCGCAGCGGCAACGCCCGCCTGAGCCAGGTCTACAACCACGGCGAGCGCACGGTCAGCTACCTCGGCAAGGGCCGCTCGTTCGGGCTCGACGAGCTGCTCGAGAACGCCCGCAGCCCGAGCCCGATCCCGCTCCGCCACTCGCTCCGGGCCATCGGATACGTCGACGTGCTCGTGATCCCGACCGCGGTCTTCGAGACCCTGGTCCTGCCGACGCTGACCCCGGAGCGCCTGGCCGCGCTCGGGGTGGCGGCCCCGGCGGCCCCCGCCGGCGCCGCCGCCGCCCCGGTCCCGGCGGAAGGCGCGGCGGCGGGCCTCGGCACCGACATGCTCGAGTTCATGGTCGAGCACCGGTTCATCAACGGCGCGGCGACCATGCTGATCGACATGGAGCGCTGCACCCGCTGCGACGACTGCGTCCGGGCCTGCGCCGCGACCCACGACGGCAACCCGCGGTTCATCCGCCAGGGGCCGGTCGTCGACGACGTCATGGTGGCCAACGCCTGCATGCACTGCGTCGACCCGGTGTGCATGATCGGCTGCCCGACCGGCGCGATCAGCCGCGACTCCCACCAGGGCCAGATCGTGATCAACGACAGCACCTGCATCGGCTGCGCGGTCTGCGCCAACAGCTGCCCCTACCAGAACATCCACATGGTGCCGGTGCGCGATCCCCGCGGGGCGTACATCGTCGACGAGGCGACCCGCACCCCGATCATCAAGGCGACGAAGTGCGACTTCTGCGTCGAACAGCTCGGGGGCCCGGCCTGCGTCCGGGCCTGCCCCCATGACGCCATGGTCCGCGCCGACATGAGCGACGTCTCCTTCCTCTCCGCGTGGATAAAGCGCTGACCCGTTTCGAGCGCCGGCGGGTGGCCTGGGCGCTGGTCTGCGCGGCCCTCGCCTTCGCCCTCGCCCTGGCGGTGACGGTGCTGCGGACCGCGCTCCGGCCCTCCGCCCTGTACACCGGCGCCCTCCTCTACGCCCTCGTGGTGGGCCTCGCGCTCTTCAACGGCCGCAAGAAGCTGCCGTTCCTGCCGCTCGCCAAGGCCTCCACCTGGCTGCAGGTGCATATCTACGCCGGCTGGCTGGCGGTCGTCGTCTTCCTCCTCCACACCGGCTTCCGGTGGCCGAAGGGCCCCTTCCTGCAGGTGCTGGCGGCGGTGTTCGTGCTCGTCGCGGCCAGCGGGGTCGTCGGCCTCGTCCTCACCCGCTGGCTGCCGCAGCTCCTGGCCCGCTCGGGCGAGCCCCTCACCTACGAGCGGATCCCCGAGATCCGGGCGGAGATCCGCACCCGGATCGAGGAGCTCGTCACCCTGGCCGACCGCGAGACGGAGTCGTCGACGCTCGGGGACTTCTACCTGAAGCACCTGATGGTCTACGTGGCGGCCAACCCGGGCTTCTGGCCGTCGTTCGACGGCCAGGACCGGCCCTACCGCCGGACGGTCGAGGAGCTGGCCACGCTCGAGCGCTATTTCAACGTCCGCGAGCGCGAGCTGGCGGCGGGCCTGCGCGAATGGATCGAGGCGAAGCGCAACCTCGACAACCAGATGGTCGCCCAGCGCCTGCTGAAATACTGGCTCTTCGTCCACATCCCGGCGAGCGCGGCGCTGCTCTTCCTCGGGCTCGCCCACGGGGTGATCGCGCTCCGCTACTCCAGCGGGTTCTGATCATGGCGCGCTTCTTCCAGATTCCCAACTTCAAGAAGGACGACTACCAGCGTCCGGACCAGAAGTGGGTGTGCGGGCGGGCCTGCGACGGGAAGGGCTGCCCCTTCGGGCCGGATCCCGCCGGCCACTGCCACACGACCGGGGAGTGCCGGCCGGTCAAGTCCGGCGACCGCTGGAACTGCACCCGGCCGGAGACCCACGGCGGACCCTGCGCGACCGGCCCGCTGCCGAACGGGGAGTGCTGCCACCAGATCGGACCGTGCCAGCCGGTGCCGAGCCTGCGCACCCGCCGCGGGCGCTGGGTCATGGGCGCCGTGCTCTTTGCGATCGGCCTCCTCCTGGTGCTCTTCGCCGGCTCCGGCCGCGGCCACTGGGTGAATCCCGGCCCGCTCACGCCCCCCCACGCCCTGTCGAACACGCGCTGCGACGACTGCCATAACCCGGCGGCCGCGGCCCACGCCGCGGGCTTCACGGCCTTCCTGGCCGGGGTCCACCGGCCCAGCAGCGCGAAGTGCCTGCAGTGCCACAGCCTGGGGCCCCAGCCGCTGGCGCCCCACGGCCTGGCCCAGCACGCCCTGGCGCGCATCAGCACCGCGGCCGCCCGCCCGGCCTCGTTCGCCCGCTCGCATTCCGTCGTCCTGGCGCTGGCCCGGGTGGCGACCGCGAGCGGGGGCGAGATGCTGGAGTGCGCCACCTGCCACCAGGAGCACCACGGCCGCGACGAGCGCCTGACCGCCTTCACGAACCAGCAGTGCCAGGTCTGCCACCAGGCGACCTTTGCCTCCTTCGTGCACGGGCACCCCGAGTTTGCGGACTATCCCTTCCGGCGGCGCTCCCCCATCACCTTTGACCATGCCGCGCACCTCCTGACCCACTTCGCCGACAAGTCGGTCGCCGCCTCCGCCCCGCGGGAATGCTCCGCGTGCCACGTCGCCGCGCCCACCGGGGGCTTCATGCTCGTCCGCAGCTTCGAGCAGACCTGCGCCGCCTGCCACGGGGGCCAGATCGAGGGCGAGGGCCGCGCCGGCGACAAGGGCATCGCCTTCTTCCGCGTGCCCGGCCTGGACGCGGCCACGCTGGCCGCCACCGGCCATCCGGTTGGCGAGTGGCCGGCGGAGGCCGACGGCAAGCTGACCCCCTTCATGCGGCTGCTGCTGGCGCGCGACCCGGCGGCCGCCGGCCCGCTGCAGCGGCTCGAGGGGGTCGACCTCGGCGACCTGCGGAGCGCGACGCCGGCCCGGCTGGCCGATGCCGCGGCGCTCGGCTGGGCGATCAAGTCGCTCTTCGCGGACCTGGTCACCAACGGCCAGCAGACGGTGCTGGACCGCCTCGGCGTCGCCGTCCCCGGCGCGGCCCGCGGCCAGCGCGAGGCGATGGCCGGCCAGCTCCCGCGGGCCACGCTGTCCGCCGCCCAGGCCAACTGGTTCCCGGCGCTGCTGACCGAGGTGGCCAACTTCCGGGCGGGCGTGATGCCCAAGGCGGCCGCGCCCCCGGCGCCGCCCGCGCCGGCCCCGGCGACGGCGACGGCGCCGAAGCCCGCGGCGGCGGCCGGCGGTGACGACCTTCTGGACGACTCTGCGGCGGCCAAGCCCAAGCCGGTCCCGGTGGCGGTGACGAAGCCCGCGGCCGGCGATGATCTCCTGGACGCCGCCCCGGCCCCGCCCGCGCCGAAGCCGGCGGCAGCCGCGGCGGACGACCTCCTGGCGGACGGCCCCGCGCCCGCGGCGGCGCCGAAGCCCGCGGCGACACCGGCCAAGGGTGACGACGACCTGTCGGGCGGCGACCAGGCATCGGCGCCCGCACCGAAGCCGCCCCCGCCCGCCATCGCCGCGCTCAAGGTGAAGGCCGGCGAGGACTGGATGGCGGCGGGCGGCTGGTACCGGTCGGACGAGACCTTCACGCTGTTCTACCGGCCCGCGGGCCACGCGGATCCTTTCCTCACCGTCTGGATCACCGAGGCGGGCCGCCTGGCCGGCGACGCGAGCAACCCGGCGGCGGCACCGCTCTTCGCGGCCCTGAGCGATGCGAAGGGCCCGGGGCTCTGCATCAAGTGCCACTCGATCGACGCCGGTCCCGGCGGTTCCCGGATCGTCAACTGGACCCCCACGACGCCGCGGCCCGGCGAGCACGCGCTCACCAAGTTCAACCACGCGACCCATTTCAGCCTGCTGTCCGACCAGGGCTGCCAGACCTGCCACCAGCTGCGGCCGCAGCCCCTCGATCCGGCCCTCCTGGCGGGTTTCGACCCCACCCATTTCTCCAGCAACTTCATGAACGTCTCCAAGGCGACCTGCGTCGCCTGCCACAATGAGAAGGTGGCGCGGGCCGACTGCCTGCTCTGCCACAACTACCACACGGGCGACGTGGCGACGAAGATCGCCACCTCGGGCCCGATGCAGCCCCTCCCCAAGACCGCGGCGCTCGACGCCCCGCGCCCGTAAGGTCGCCCGCCTACCGGTTCAGGCCCTCGAGCACCGCCAGCGGGACGCCCGGGCCGACGTAGTCATCGCCCCGGAAGCAGGACGAGATGACCTGCCCGGTCTGGGTGTCGACAATGATCAGGTTCGGGATCCCTCGGCCGGTCGATTGGGCCCAGGCGCCGGCGGCAGCGCGCATGGTGGCGGGAAATTGCACGTGGTGATCGCGCAGGTAGGCCACCATGTCGTCCTGCGAGCGATCAAGGTTGATCATGACGAGCTGGAACTTCCGGCCGGCCCGGCCGGCGGCCTCGTAGAATTCCTCCAGCCGCGGGGTGAAGGCGCGGCAGGGGCCGCACCAGCCCGCGCTGTGGTACAGGGCCAGGTAGCGGGTGGCGTGGGGATCGACCGTCACGGGGACCACTTGGCCCGTGGGGGTGAGCTCGTAGGCGGCGATCGGATCCTTCGCCCCCTTGAAATCGGCCGATGAGTGTGCGAAGTGCATCACCGCGAACAGGATGCAGATTAGGAGGAAGAACTTGGCGAGGTTGCTCAAGGCTGGGCTGGTCACGCCGGGGCGGGAGGCCGGGCGCACGTCCTATGATCGGAACGGGGGACCAAAAATCCAGCGCCAGGCGGACCCCTGCGGAATGTCGCCTCAAGTGGCGGCCTCCCGGTCCGATTGAAAAGCAGGTCCCCTATGTCCCAGGCAATCCTTTCGCTCCTTGGCGGCTGGTGGGCGCGGTGGTTTCACCGCGCCGACGGCTACACCGCACCGGTCTCCGGGGTCATGGCGCGCCCAGACCCCGACCCCGAGGCCGCCCCGGAGGCGGTGGCCGAGGCCGTCGCCGCCTTCGACGCCAAGGCGGTGGAGCAGTCCTTCCTCGAAACCGTGCGCCTCGGCGCCGGCGACACCGCGAGCCAGGCGGCTTTCATCGCCGACGGGAACGTCCGCGAGTCCACGCTCCGCGCCCTGGAGGAGCTCAAGCAGATCCCCGCGCTCCAGTCCCTGGTGCAGGGCGTGATGCGGGTCATGGGGCAGGAGGGCGCCGACGTAGGCGAGATCGTCGCGGCGCTGGAGAAGGACTCGGCGCTCTGCGTCCGGATCCTCACCATGGCCAACTCGGTCTCCATCTCGCCGGAGCAGCGGATCGTGGACGTGCAGACGGCCGTGCAGATGCTCGGCATCTCCCGGGTGCGCCGCCTCGCGCAGGCGGTCTTCACGCTCCGGGGCGCCCAGCAGATGGCCGAGGACCTCGACTGGCGCCACCTCTGGATCCACGCGCTGGCCACCGCCGCCGTGGCCGAGGAGCTCGACCGCATGGTCAGCGCCGAGCCCTCCAAGCAGCTCTACATGGCCGGCCTGCTCCACGATGTCGGCAAGATCGTGCTCTCCACCGTCGACAGCGACGCCTACCGCGACGTCGTCGTCGCGTCCTGGAACATGCAGGGCCGGCTGGAGGACCTGGAGTGCGCCCGCCTCGGGGTCGGCCACCGCGAGGCCGGCGTCATCTTCGCCAAGGCGAACAACCTCTCCGAGGTCGTGGTCGAGGTGATCGCCCACCACGACGATCCCGGCCAGGCCGAGTCGCACCGCACCGAGGTGGCCCTGGTGGCCATCGCCAACTACATGGTCAAGGCGCGGGGGCTGGGCTTCAGCGGCGCCCGCCTGGACGCCGCCGACGGCGACCTCGAGGATCACCCGGCGGTCCGGGTGCTGGTCGAGGAGGTCGGCCGGCCGCTCAATTTCACCCTCCTGCAGAAGGAGATGATCGGGTTCTTCGCGACCCTGCGCGAGGACCTCAAGGGGATCGGCAACTCCTAGGCCGGCCCTACCGGGCCGCTGACCAGGTCCCGCCGAGCGCCTTCACGAGCGCCACCGCCACGTTCAGGCGCTCCGTGGCGAGCTGCGCCGCCCCCCGCTCGTCGGCGAGCTCCGTCCGCTCGGCCTCGACGACATCGAGGAAGGAGACGTAGCCGGCCTCATAGCGCTTCTGGGCCAGGCCGGCGGCGCGCCGCGAGGCGGCCACCGCCCGGTCCTGGGCCTCGGCCTGGACGCCGAGGAGCTGCGTCGCGGCCAGGGAATCCTGCACCTCCTGGAAGGCGGCCAGCACCTGCTGGCGGTAGGCCGCCAGGCTCTGGTCAAAGACCGCATGCGCCTGGTCCAGGTTGGCGCGGTTGCGGCCGCCCTGGAAGACGGGGAGGTAGAGGCTCGGGCCGAAGGCCCAGATCCGGGAGTCGGCGCCGAAGAGCCGGCTCGATTCGGCGCTCTCGTAGCCGGCCGAGCCGGTGAGCGAGATGGCGGGGAAGAACGCGGACTTGGCGACGCCGATCCGGGCGCTGGCGGCCGCGAGGCTGCGCTCGGCCGCCGCGATGTCCGGACGGCGCTGCAGGAGCTCGGAGGGCAGGCCGGCCGGCACGACCGGCAGGGCCGGCGCCCAGGCGTTCGGGGCGACCGCAAAGGTGACCGCCGACTCGCCGGCGAGGACCGCGAGGGCGTCCTGCAGCGTCTCCCGCCGCACCGCCAGAGCGGCCGCCTCGGTCTGGACGGCCGCGAGCTCGGCCTCGGCGCGGGCGGTGTCGAGCTGGGTCGCCACGCCGTTCGTGGCCTGGGCGCTCACCAGCTGCAGCGAGCGCTTCCGCAGGTCCTCGGTGCGGCGCAGGATGACGAGCTCCTGGTCGGTCCCGCGGAGCGCGAAGTAGGTGGCGGCGACGTTGGCCGTGAGCGACAGGCGCACGGACTCGAAGGTCGCGGCGCTCGCCTCGGCGTCGGCCCGGGCGCCCTCATTGAGGCGCCGCACCCGCCCGAAGAGGTCGAGCTCCCACGAGGCCACGAGCGGCACGTTGAAGTCGTTGGTGACGAGGACCGGGTAGGGATTGGCGACCGTGGGCGAGACCCGGCTGCGGGAATAGTCCGCCGCCAGCGCCACCTGGGGCGAGTAGGCGCTGCGCGCCAGGCCGGCGGCGGCGATCGCCTGCTGGACCCGGGCCGCGGCCCCCTGCAGGTCCTGGTTCTGCCGCAGGGCGGCGGCCTCGAGGCCATTCAAGTCCGCGTCGCCGAAGATCGCCCACCAGCCATCGCGGCTGGCGGCGTCGGCGGGCGCGGCCGCCTTCCATTGGGCGGACCCGTCGGCGAAGCGGTAATCGGAGGGGGTCGCGGTCGCCGGCCGCACGTAGTCCGGACCGACGGCGGGCAGGAGCGCGAGGGCGCTCGCAGTGGAGGCGAGGAACAGGGCGAGGGTCTTCATGGGCGGCGGGTGGCTTTGGGCTCGGGTCAGGCGGACTGGGGCGCGCCGGCGGGCGCCGGGGTGGCCGGCTGGCGGGCGCCGATCCTCTCCAGGACCACGTAGAAGACCGGGGTCAGGAAGAGGCTGAAGAAGGTGACGCCGATCATCCCGGAGAAGACCGCGATGCCCATGGCGCGCCGCATCTCGGAGCCGGCGCCGGTGCTGGCGACCAGCGGGAAGACGCCGGCGATGAAGGCGATCGAGGTCATGAGGATCGGGCGCAGCCGCAGGCGGGCGGCGTCCAGGGCCGCGGCGGTGAAGCTCTCGCCCTCCTCGCGGCGCTTGACCGCGAACTCGACGATCAGGATCGCGTTCTTGGCGGCGAGGCCGATGAGGACGATGAGCCCGATCTGGGTGAAGATGTTGTTCTCGCCCCGGGTCAGCCAGAGGCCGGTCAGGGCCGAGAAGAGCGCGGTCGGGACGATCAGGATGACCGCGAGCGGGAGCCGGAAGCTCTCGTACTGGGCGGAGAGGACGAGGAAGACGAGGAGGATGCTGATCGGGAAGACCAGGACGCCGGTGTTGCCGGCCACGATCTTCTGGAAGGTGAGCTCGGTCCAGTCGAGGACCATGCCCTTCGGCAGGTTCTCGGCGGCCAGCTTCTCCATCAGGGCCTCGGCCTGCCCGGAGCTGTAGCCGGGGGCCGCGCCGCCGTTCACGTCCGCCGCCGGGTAGCCGTTGTAGCGCATCACCCGGTCGGGACCGTAGGTGTCCCTGACCGTGACCAGGGCGCCGAGGGGCACGAGGTCGCCGGCCTGGTTGCGGGTCTTCAGGCGCAGGATGTCCTCGGCGTGCTGGCGGAACTCGGCGTCGGCCTGCGCCACCACCTGGTAGGTGCGGCCGAAGCGGTTGAAGTCATTCACGTAGAGGGACCCCAGGTTGATCTGCATCGTCTCGAAGACGTTCTGGAGCGGGACCCCCATGGCCTTGGCCTTCACCCGGTCGACATCCGCGTCGAGCTGCGGGGTGTTGATGGTGAAGCTGGTGAAGATCCCGGCGAGACCCGGGGTCCGGTTGGCCTTGGCGATCAGGCCGTTGGTGGCGGCGTAGAGCGCGTCCAGTCCGCGGTCCCCGCGGTCCTCGATGTAGAGCTTGAAGCCGCCGATCGTGCCCAGGCCCTGGACGGGCGGGGGCGGGAAGATGGCGATGTAGGCGTCCTGGATGCCGGCAAACTCCTGCTGGAGCTGCTGGGCGATGGCCGGGCCGGAGAGGGCGGCGGTGCGGCGCTCCTCGAAGGGCTTCAGGGTGACGAAGAGGATGCCGCTGTTCGGCGAGTTGGTGAAGCCGTTGATCGAGAGCCCGGGGAATTCGACCGCGTTCGACACCCCCGCGTGCTTGAGCGCGATGTCGGTCATCCGCCGGATGACGGCGTCGGTGCGCTCGAGCGAGGCGGCGCCGGGCAGCTGGGCGAAGGCCACCAGGTACTGCTTGTCCTGGGTGGGCACGAACCCGGCCGGGATCTTCTTGAAGAGAACGCCCGTGGCGGCAACGAGGCCGGCATAGACCACCAGGGCGATGAGGGACAGGCGCAGCAGGCGCGCGACGCCGTTCGAGTACTTGTGGGAGGCCCACTCGAAGAAGCGGTTGAAGGGGCGGAAGAACCAGCCGAGGCCGGCGTCCATCAGCCGGGTGAGGCCGTCCTTGGGCTCGTGGTGGCCCTTGAGGAGCAGCGCGCTCAGCGCCGGCGAGAGG
>Ga0302314_10003477_pt1 | contig 29040 bp, 30 predicted proteins | sample III_Palsa_N2_3_FD_200533 | JGI IMG/M metagenome (GOLD analysis project Ga0302314, IMG submission 200533) | Peat permafrost microbial communities from Stordalen Mire near Abisko, Sweden - III_Palsa_N2_3 | ecosystem: Environmental > Terrestrial > Soil > Palsa > Peat permafrost | place: Sweden...
CCTGACGCCTTCCCTGCACCTCTACACCGCCTCGGCGCCGCCCTGGCACCTGATGCACGAAGGCCTGCCGGCCTTCCCCAAGTCCCCGCCCTTCCCGCCGCCCGGGGCGTGACTGGCCGAAAGCGAGGGATGCGCGTCGTTGGCCGACGGATGGGCGACGCGTAGGCCGCAGGATCACACAACGATTGGAGCCGCCATGCTCGCCCTGCGCCCCAACTGCGAATGCTGTGATCTCGACCTGCCGCCGGACTCCGCCGCGGCGCGAATCTGCACTTTCGAATGCACCTTCTGCGCCGACTGCGCGGACGGACGCCTGGGCGGCGTCTGCCCCAACTGCGGCGGTGAGCTGGTGCGGCGACCGGTTCGGCCGGCGGCGCTGCTGGCCAAGCATCCGGCGTCGACGGAGCGGGTGAACATGGACCACGCGGCGTGCGCGGGATCTAATCGCGCAGCGTGAACCCAACGCCGCCCTTGCGTCCCGCGCCGACGCGGCCTTTGATAGACGCAAAGGTCTTGGGAGGGACGCCGCCATGAAGATGCTGACCTGGGTCGCCGCCACGGGCGCGGCGCTGCTGTTGGGCGCCGCCGCCGCGCCGGCCATGGCGAAGACATCCTGCGAGGACCTCACAGGCCTCAAGTTGCCGCACGTGACGATCACCGACGCCAAGGAAGTCGCGGCTGTGCTGATGCCCGCGCCCCTGTCTCCCGCCCATCCCGCCTATTGCAAGGTGCTCGGAACCGCCAAACCGACCGCCGACTCCGACATCCGGTTCGCGGTGCTGCTGCCGGAGGGCGACACCTGGAACGGACGCTATCTGCAGGTCGGCAATGGCGGCTTCGCCGGCGCCATCCCGGTCGCCCTGATGGTCCCGGCCGTCGCTGAAGGCTACGTCGTCGCCGGCACCGACGACGGCCACCAGTCCACCATCGGCACCGACGCCAGCTGGGCGCTGAACCACCCGGAAAAGCAGATCGACTTCGGCTATCGCGCCCTGAAGGAGACCACCGACGCGGCCAAGGCGGTCCTGGCGGCCTACGAGGGTAAGACGCCCCGGTATTCTTACTTCGAGGGCTGCTCCGACGGCGGACGCGAGGCGCTGATGGAGGCGCAGCGCTACCCGGACGATTTCAACGGCATCGTTGCGGGCGATCCGGCCAACCACTGGACCCATCTGTTGACGATGGCGGCCTGGAGCGTCCAGGCCCTGTCGGCGACCCCGGACAGGTTCGTGCCGCCGGCGACCCTGAAGGCCGTCGAGGCCGAGGCGATCCGGCAGTGCGGCGACGAAACCGGGGTGATCGAAAACCCCCTCGCCTGCCACCTCGACCTGGCGGCGATCCGTTGCAAGGGCGCGGCGGCTGCCGACTGCCTGACCGACGCCCAGATCACGGCGATGATAATGATCTACGGCGGCGCACGCAACCCGCGCACAGGCGCGCTGATCATGTCCGGCTATTCCCCCGGCGGCGAAGGCGAACGGGGCGGATGGTCGACCTGGATCACCGGGCCGAGCGCGGACTCCGACGCGGCCCTGTCCAAGGGATTCGGCTCCAACTTCTTCCGCTATGTCGTATTCAGCGATCCGAATTACGACATACGAAAGCTGAACTTCGACAGCGACGTCGCCATGACCGACGCGAAATTCGGCAGGATATTCAACAGCTACGACCCTGATCTTTCAGCGTTCCGCAAGCGCGGCGGCAAGCTGATCCAGTACCATGGTTGGGCCGACCCGGCGATTCCGCCGCTGGACTCCATCGCCTACTACAAACTGGTCCAGCACAAGATGGGACCGACGCCGACCTTCTACCGGCTGTTCATGGCGCCCGGCATGCTCCATTGCGGCGGCGGGCCTGGCCCGAATTCGATCGCCTTCCAGCCGGCCATCGTCGACTGGGTCGAGCATGGCAAGGCCCCGGCGCTGCTGGTGGCCACCAAGTACGACGGCAACAATCCCTCCAAGCCGGTAGAGCGTCAGCGCCCCCTCTGCGCCTTCCCGGCGGTCGCCAAATGGGACGGCAAGGGGGACAAGGCCAAGCTGGAGAGCTTCCGGTGCGTGAAGGGGTAGCGGGTTTTCGGGGACCCGGCCAGGCGAGGCCGGCCCGCCGGCGTCAGATCAGTTCAATGCTGATGCGGCGGCCAACCGCCCTCGCCGCACGCTGTAAGGTCGCAAGCGTTACCGAGGGGTTGGAAGGGTCGAGCAGCCGATCGAGCTGAGTCCTCGTCGTGTTCATCCTCTTGGCCATGGCGACCTTAGTGATGTTCTGGGTCTTCATCGCCTGCGCGATCTGCTCAGCGATCAATTCCTTGACCGCCTGGCCCTCGACGTCCTCGCGAATACCCTGATCATCCAGGAAGGTGGCAAAGCTCCCACCGATCCGGCCCTGCCTGGTTTCCATCACGTCCCCTCTTTCAATCGTTTGCGCGCCAGTTCGAGATCGGCGGCGGGGGTCTTCTGAGTCTTCTTGACGAAGCCATGGACCAGATCATTTCGCCCTCGGCGATGCCGAACAGAACCCGTCCGATCCTGCCGTCGCTCAAATCGCTCCGCACCTCATAGAGGCCCTTTCCGAGCGGTCGGCAGGACGGCAGCCCGATCGGCCAGCCGAACTCGACCTTGGCTATGTCCTTGCCGACGGTGCGCCGGTCGGTGTCATCAAGGTCGATAAGCCAGTCCCGAACGGGCTCTTTGCCGCCAGCGGTTTGATAAAACCGAGCCTGCGGCCTTTTGCTTCGATAGATCACCAACGTGGTGTATCATTTTTGGGACACTCGTCAAGCTACTTCCGCGCTCGGCGCAACACGCTCTCAGCCAGGATGCCGGCGAGACCGAGGAACAGCAGGCAGGCGGCGATGTTCGAGCTGATGGTGGTGAAGCGGACCAGCACGGCGACCACCACGAGCCATACGACGATAGCGGCCGCATAGGCGCCGTCATCCACGAACAGGCTGGCCAGTTCGGCAAATATGGTCTTCAGCGCCTTCATGAGCGCGCCAGCCTCTGCCGCACCGTGCGCCCACAGACCTGCGCGCAGATCATCGCCGCGCCAAGGAAGCCCAGCACCAGGGCCAGGATCGACCAGTCGTCGCCCGGCCAGGCCAGCCCCATCCCCTCGCCCGCCCAAAAGGCGCCGAAGCTGGAGAGCAGCACGCCGACCACGAACTTGAGCTGGTTCTCCGGAACCCGAGACAGCGGCTTGTGGACGATCACGCCCAGCAGGACGACCAGAAGCAGCGCGGCCACCGCGCCAAGAGCAGCCGGAAACATCAGCCCGACGCCCCCGGCGCCGACGGCGACGACGATGAACACTACCTCGACGCCCTCCAGCATGGTGATCTGGAACGCCGCGGCGAAACCGACGCGGTCGAGGCCGGCGCCTCGCGCGCCGGAAACCTGCATCGCCTTGGTCTGCTTGGCGAAGGCCGCCGCTTCGTCATGCAGCGGCAACACCCCCGCCGCGCGCAGGATCGCCTTGCGCAGCCAGCGCATGCCAAACAACAGCAACAGGGTCCCGACGACCAATTGGACCAGACCCAGTGGGACCAGGGCCAGCGCCGGCCCGAAGATCGCCACCAGCAGCAACAGCACCGCGAGCGCGGCGCCCGCGCCGGTCAGGGCGCCGCGCCAGCCGCGGACGCTGCCCACCGCCAGCACCACCGTCAGCGCCTCGACGCCCTCGACGATGGAGGCGAGGAAGGCGGCCGTGACGGCGGGCGCCACGTGGGCCCATGTCACTTTTCATCCGCCGCGGCGTGGACGACCTCGACCTTCTCAAGGGTGATCAGTCCGACGTCCTTCATCGCCTTCAGGGTCGGCAGAAAGCCGCGCAGGGCGGCCTCGGTGTCGACGATCTCGATCACCAGCGGCAGGTCGGCCGACAGGTCGATGATGTTGGCGTTGTGCAGATGCTTGCCGCGCCCATAGCCCATCGGCCCGCGCAGGACGGTCGCGCCGGCCAGTCCCGCCTCGCGGGCCTTCAACACCACGGTTTCATAGAGCGGGTGGTGATCCTCGCGCGCGGTCTCGTGAGAGTAGATGCGCAGGAGGGCGGCGGGACCGGTGGGAGTGGTCATGACTAGCCTCGCACTTGGTTGTAGGCGGCGGCGGCCAGATAGCCCAGCCACACCGCGACCAGACAAAGCACGACAGAGCCGACGATATTCAGGCCCGCAGCGAGGATGTCGCCGGAACGGATCAGGTTCAAGGTCTGCAGGCTGAAGGACGAAAAGGTGGTGTAGCCGCCGCAGAGGCCGACGATGACGAACTGACGGGCATCCGGCGCGACGATGATCCGGCCATCGGGACCGGTCAGGGTGGCGAACACGCCGATGACGAATGAGCCCAGGACGTTGATGAACAGCGTCCCCCAGGGAAAGACCTCGCCGACCCATTCGGCCGCCAGGCGCGAGCAGCCATAGCGCGCCATCGACCCCAGCGCCCCGCCGATTCCGATCCAGAGGTAGGTGATCAAGAGCGCCGTTCTCCAAGCGAGGAACTCTCTCCCCGCGAAGTGGGGAGAGGGCAGGGTGAGGGGCTGCTTCAGCCGCCGCTCACTTCTCCCATAAAATCATCACGCGGAGAAACCCCTCTCCCTGCCCTCTCCCCACTTCGTGGGGCGAGGGTTCTCAAGGAAGCCCTAGAAAATCTCGAACAACCCCGCCGCGCCCATGCCGCCGCCGACGCACATGGTGACGACGCCATATTTGGCGCCCCGGCGCTTGCCTTCGATCAGGACATGGCCGGTGCAGCGGGCGCCGGTCATGCCGTAGGGGTGGCCGATGGAGATGGCGCCGCCGGAGACGTTCAGCTTGTCGTTGGGGATGCCCAGGGTGTCGCGGCAATAGAGCAGCTGGCTGGCGAAGGCCTCGTTCAGCTCCCAGATGTCGATGTCGTCCATCTTCAGGCCGTTGCGCTGCAGCAGCTTGGGCACCGCGAACACCGGGCCGATGCCCATCTCCTCCGGCGCGCAGCCGGCCACGGCCATGCCGCGATAGGCGCCCAGCGGCGTCAGACCCAGTCGCTCGGCCTCCTTGGCCTCCATCAGCACCAGGGCCGCGGCGCCGTCGGACAGCTGCGAGGCGTTGCCGGCGGTGATGTACTTGCCCTCCGACACGAACCTGCCGCCATGAAACACCGGCTGCAGTTTCTGCAGGTCGGCCAGGGTGGTCTGCGGACGGTTGCCCTCGTCCTGCGTCAGAGTGACTTCCTTTTCGGTGGTCTCGCCGGTCTCGCGGTTGGTGACTGTCATGCTGCTGGTCAGCGGCGCGATCTCGGCGTCGAAGCGGCCGTCCGCCTGGGCCTGGGCCGTGCGCTGCTGCGACTGCAGCGCGTATTCGTCCTGGGCTTCGCGGCTGATGTGGTGGCGCTCGGCGACCACCTCGGCGGTCTCGATCATCGAGGTCATCAGCCCCGGCACATGCTCCTGCAACCAGGCGTCGCCGGTGCGCGTCATGTTCATACTGCCGTTCTGGACCAGCGAGATGGACTCGACGCCGGCGCCAATGGCGATCGGAGCGCCGTCATTGATGATGTATTTGGCCGCCGTGGCGATGGCCATCAGGCCGGAGGAGCACTGGCGGTCCATAGTCATGCCGGAGACGGTGTTGGGCAAGCCGGCGCGCAGGGCCGACTGGCGGCCGACATTGTAGCCGGTGGTGCCCTGCTCCAGCGCGCAGCCCATCAGCACGTCGTCGATGGACGCCGGATCGATTCCGGCCCGCTTGACCGCCTCGGCGATCACATGCCCGCCCAGGGTGGCGCCGTTGGTGTTGTTGAACGCGCCGCGATAGGCCTTGCCGATCGGCGTGCGGGCGGTGGAGACGATGACGGCTTCGCGCATGGGGAGGGCTTTCGTTTCGGGGTAGATTGGGGTCGCGCATAGATAGGCCTTCTCCCGTGGCGGGAGAAGGGTGGGGCGATGAGGTGCGTGGTTCGAGACGCGACGAAGACGTCGCTCCTCACCATAACTAAGAAATCTGCAGCCCAAAAATCTTCGTCATCCTGATGAGCCCCCACTTGGGGCGTCTCGAAGGACGCACGCTGGTAATGCAACGCCCTGTAAGGAGGGAAGCAAGCCCCTACTTCAAATCCTGGAACCGCTTGCCCTCAGCCACCAGCTTTTCCAGCAAGGCCGAGGGCTTGAACTGGTCGCCCATGGCCCCTTGGAACTCCTTCATCTTGGCCAGCACCTTATCCAGGCCGACCTGATCGCCGTAGAACATCGGCCCGCCGCGATAGGCCGGCCAGCCGTAGCCGTTCTGCCAGACGATATCGATGTCGGAGGGGCGGATCGCCTTGCCTTCCTCGAGGATCTTCGCGCCTTCGTTGACCATCGGATAGATGCAGCGCTCCAGGATCTCCTCGTCGGTGATGTGGCGGGCGTTGACCCCGGACTTGGCGACGAAGTCCTTGATCACCTTCTCGGTCACCGGCGAGGGGTGGGCGACGCGGTTCTCGTCATAGTCGTAGTAGCCGGCGCCGGTCTTCTGGCCGCGGCGATCCATTTCGCACAGCACGTCGCGGATGGTCTCGCCGTGCGACTTCTCCTTCACCCAGCCGATATCCAGGCCGGCCAGGTCGCTCATGGCGAAGGGGCCCATGGGGAAGCCGAAGTCGTACAGCACGCGGTCGATGTCCCAGGGCATGGCGCCTTCGAACACCAGTTTCTGCGCCTCGCGCTGGCGGGCCCCGAGGATGCGGTTGCCGACAAAGCCCGGGCAGACGCCGACCAGGGCGGCGATCTTGCCGATCTTCTTGGCCAGCTTCATCGAGGTGTTGATCACTTCCTTGGACGTGTGATCCGCGCGAACCACTTCCAGGAGCTTCATCACATTGGCGGGCGAGAAGAAGTGCAGGCCGATCACCGCTTCCGGACGCTTGGTCACCGAGGCGATCTCGTCGATGTTCAGGCCCGAGGTGTTGGTGGCCAGGATCGCGCCGGGTTTGCAAATGGCGTCCAGCTTGCTGAAGATGTCCTTCTTGATGTCCATCCGCTCGAACACCGCCTCGATGACCAGGTCGACGTCGGCCAGGGCCTCCATCTCCAGGCTGCCGGTGATCAGCGCCATCCGGGCCTCGGTCTGTTCCGGATTGGCGCCGCGCGAGCGCTCATAGTTCTTGCGGATGACGGCGATGCCGCGATCCAGCGCGTCCTGCTTCACCTCGATCAGCTTCACGGCGATGCCGACGTTGGCGAAGTTCATGGCGATGCCGCCGCCCATGGTGCCGGCGCCGATGATGCCGACGGTGGTCACCGGGATGACGGGGGTGTCGTCGGCCACATCCGGAACCTTCCACACCTGGCGTTCGGCGAAGAAGGTGTAGCGTTGGGCGGCGCTTTGCGGGCCGGTCATCAACTCCATGAACAGCTTGCGCTCGGTCTTCAGCCCCTCCTCGAAGGGCTGGTTCACCGCCGCCTCGATGCACTGGATGTTGTACTCCGGCGCCAGGAAGCCGCGGAACTTGCGGGCATTGGCCTTGCGGAAGTCGGCGAAGATCTCGGGGTGACCGCGGGCGGCTTCGACCTTCTCGTTGGATTCTCTTACTTTCTTAAGCGGGCGCTTTTCGGCGACCACCTTCTTGGCGAAGGCGATGGCGCCGGCCTTCAGCTGGCCTTCCTCGACCAGCTCATCGACCAGGCCCATCTCCAGGCACTGCTTGGCCGGGACGTGCTGGCCGGAGGTGACCATCTCCATGGCCTTCTGCGGGCCGACGATGCGCGGCAGGCGCTGGGTGCCGCCGGCGCCGGGCAACAGACCCAGGGCCACTTCGGGCAGGCCGCAGCGGGCCGAGGGCACCGCGACGCGATAGTGGCAGGTCAGGGCGACTTCCAGGCCGCCGCCAAGGGCCGTGCCGTGGATGGCGGCGATCACCGGCTTGGGCGAATCCTCCAGCGCCGCCTGCACGTCGAACAGGCTGGCGCCGGTCTGCGCGCCGCCGAACTCGGTGATGTCGGCGCCGGCGATGAAGGTGCGGCCGTCGCAGATCAGCACGATGGCCTTGGCGCCCGCATCAGCCCCCGCCGCCGCCATCGCCCCCGCCAGACCGTCCCGCACCGCCGCCGACAGCGCATTCACCGGCGGCGAGTTCAGGGTGATCACCCCGATGTCGCCCTCAAGGGTATAGTCGGTCACGGCGTTGATGGCGGTCATGAAGCGTTTCCTCGTGAAATCTCTTGGCGGGCAAGGCGCTTTGACGGCCCCGGCCCCTAAATTCAAACGGTCGTTATAGGCCCCAGCAGACGGCCGCCCGTCAATGGCGGAAAACGGGGTGGTGTCTCAGTTTGAATTCCGCCGCCGTTGGGTAGTGTCTCAGTTTGAATTTATGGGAATCCATCCCAAGGCTAGGGCGGCGGCACCAACGAAACATAGGGCCGCTGTCGTAGCCCGCGACATCCACACGAACTGAAACAGTTGAGGACGGTTGTCGCGCGTTATCACCAAAAATGGCCAGATGGGGATTCTGCCCGTCTTGCGGTCATCCCAAGCAAGATAGGTAAAGACCGTTCCAAAGAGCAGACAGACAATTATGTCGAAGCCCATGATTAAGCAGCTCGTCTCTTGTAAGGCCCCCGCTTCGCCGGCTTGGCCGTCCGCGCTTCGATCCTCTCCGCAATATCTTCCATCGTCCAGAGGGTCTGAAACACAACAGAAGGGAGCGCCTTCAACGATACAGATCCGCCCGCGTCGGCGGTAATCCGGACAGGCCCTTCGCCTTGGCGCGTTTGCTGCCGAGGGTCTGGAAGATCAGGATGGAGCCGGCGGTGAAGCCGAACGAGACGCCGGCCAGATAGGCGATCCACAGATTGTAGCGTTCGAGGCCCACCATCGCGACGGCCTTGTCCTTGTTCGCCTGCAGGCGCTCGCACCAGCGCCGGGTGGTGAGGGCGTAATGCTCCCGCCAGGCTTCGACGTCATGGATCTCGAAGCCATAGGCCTCCATGACATTGACGCTGTAGCCGATGGGCGCCAGTTCCGAGCCGGGGAAGATGTACTTCAGGATCAGCCGCTTCTCGGGCGTGATCCGCGTCAGCGCCGCCTTCTGGTCGCGCTTCCCGCGGCGGGCGATGGCGTGGTTGAGGAAGAGGCCCTTGTCCTTCAGCAGCGAATTGACCTTGCGGAAATAGGTCGGAAAATTCGCGATGCCCACATGCTCGAACATGCCGATGCTGGAGACCTTGTCGTAACGGCCTTCGAGGGCCAGGTAGTCGCGGATCTCCACCGTGACCTGGTCTTCCAGACCCAGCGCGGCGATCTTGGCCTTGGTGAACTCGTACTGTTCCTGGGACAGGGTCACGCCGTGGGCCTGCACGCCATAGTGCTGGGCCGCATAGCAGAGCAGCGCGCCCCAGCCGCTGCCGATATCCAGCAACCTGTCGCCCTTCTGCAGGCGCAGCTTGCGGCAGATCATCTCCAGCTTGTCCAGCTGGGCCTGTTCGAGTGTCCCGTTCCAGTCTTTGAAATAGGCGCAGGAGTAGAGCATCTCCGGATCGAGGAAGAGGCCGTAGAAGGCGTTGCCGACGTCGTAGTGGAACTGGATGTAGTCCTGGTTGCGGACGTTGGCGTGCGTCGTCGCCCCCTCGCCATAGTCGTGTCGGGTCGCGGCCTTTTCACCCCGGACGAACAGGAAGGGCCACAGCTTGCGCAGCAGCAGGCTCTTGTTCAGCTGCCGCACGTCCTTCTTCCTGACCCTCGAGCGCAAGGCGTCGCCGATGACCATCAGGTCGCCGTCGACGGCGATGTTGCCCACCGCATAGTGGCGCACGAGGTTTTCCAGGGTCGGCCGCTTCAGAAGCGACGCGACCACGCCGGGACTGCGGATCGTCAGCGTCGACAGCGCCGCTCCGGACGACAGGTCGACTTCGCTCCCATCCCAGAGCGCCACGCGCAGCGGTATCGACAGGGCCTCCCCGGCATGACGCAGGGCGTCTTGCAGAGTGGCGGAAAGGGTCTCGGAAGCGGACATAATACCCGACATGAATGATGGCTCGTGAATGTCGTGGGTAATCCCGCCCTCCGCCAACCACAACAGCGCAAGCGTCGGCGTCGCCTAAATCGCCAGGGCGCACGCAATCGGATCGATTGACGCCGCCCTCGTCATACCGCACCTTCGAATCCGTCGGCGGGTCTCATCCGTCGGCGATCGGGGTCCGAGCAGGCAATCGGACCCCGGCTGATCGAACGGGGTCGGCGGGGACGGCGGAGGAAGCGTTGCAGGTGTTTTTCGCGCGGACGCAGGATGGCGCGCGCTCAGTCGTGGCGATGACGGCCTCGCCCACAACCGCTTCGGCGTTCCGCAAGTTCACAGGTCCGGCTGGCGCTGCCCTTCACGAAGCCGCCGGAGGAGCCGGCGCGCGCCTCCAGATGACGCCCACGGAGCAACAACCATGACCGCCGTCGCCTTGGATGATGCGCCGCCTTCAGCCGGAGCTTTCGACCCGGCGACAGACACCGCGCCGCCGCTCGGCTTCGTCACCAAGGTGGGCTACGGGCTTGGCGCCCTGCCCGCAGGCATCCTGCTCACCGGCATCGGCGCTCAGGTGTTCAGCTTTTATCTCAACCAGGTGGTGGGCATTTCACCGGCCTGGACCGGAACGCTGATCCTGGTGTCACTGATCATCGACGCCTGCCTGGATCCGTTAATCGGCCAGTGGTCGGACAATGTTCGCACCCGATGGGGCCGTCGCCATCCGTTTATGTATATCGGCGCGGTGCTGATGGGGATCAGCTACTTCCTGCTCTGGCACGCGCCCAAGGGACTGCCTCCCCAGACCCTGTTCGTCTACATGCTGACGCTGCTGGTGGCTGTACGCATGTCCAACAGCGTGCATGACATCCCCAGCAACGCCCTGGTCCCGGAACTCGCGCCCGACTACGACAAGCGCACCACCCTGATCAGCTATCGCTGGTTCTTTCTGATGTTCGGCCTGGTGGGGGCGAGCGTGCTGCTGAACGCGGTGTTCCTGGGCAAAAGTCTGCTCAACGGCCAGGGCTACGCCCGCTTCGGCACGGTCGCGGCGCTGTTGATCTTCCTGGCGGCGTCGACCTCGGCATTCAGTACGCAGCGGCGGATCAAATACCTTCACCTGCCGCCGCGCGAGGGCTTTGCACCGGCCAAGTTCTTCCGCGAACTGAGCCAGGCGCTGACCCATCCGGCCCTGATCGTGCTGATGCTCTGCGCCGTATTTGGCGGCATCGCCTACGGCTTCCGCACCGCGCTGGACAACTACTTCTACACCCACATGTGGGGGCTCTCGCCGAAACAGATCGCCGGCGTCAGCTCCATCGGCGCTCTTGGCGCGGTCGTCGCGGTGATTATCGCGCCGATCCTGTCCAAGGCCCTGGGCAAGAAGATGACCATGATCGTGCTGTTCACCACCTCCACGATCGTCTCGCTGATCCCCATGTCGCTGAAGCTGCTCGGCCTGATGCCGCCGAACAGCTCGCCCTGGATCTTCCCGATCCTGGTGATCGACTACATGTTCGTGCTCGGGCTCAGCATCACCGGCTATGTGATCATTTCATCCATGGTCGCCGACGTGGCCGAGGATAACGCCGCCAAGACCGGCGCCCGCTCGGAAGGCTTGCTGTTCGCCGCCAACGGGCTGGTGACCAAGGTCACCGCCGGCATGGGCATCTTCCTGTCCAACATGCTGCTGACCGTCGTCCAATTCCCCGCCCACGCGCGGCAGGGGACGGTGCCTTGGCCGATCATGCGGCATATGGCGCTCCTGTTCCTGCCCATGTACGCCGGCCTGGTGGCGATTTCGCTGATCGTCCTGCTGTTCTACCGGATCGACAAAGCTACCCATGAACGCAATCTGCAGACCATTCGCGAGGCGGCCGCGGCGGCCAACCAGGCGATGACCGGTGAGATCGACGCTGGCGCGACGCACGGCTGAACGAGGTCCGGCCGTCTCATCGTCGCGGCCAGCGCGGTTTACCCGGGGCCCCTAGGCGATTAGATAGGGCGCGAAGGGGCTCCGCGCTTTTTGAGTCCCGATTGATCGCTTCGCCTCATTTGGGCGTCTTCATCCTTGCCGCCGCGACCCCATGTTCGGTCGCATATTCGATTGTTCAGGTTCTATATTTCGCCCATGCCCGAGTCAGAAGAGTCGCCGCCCCCGCCTGGGCCAACGGGCGGACCGCCTCCGGGCATGACGCGTGGATCGCGTCAGAACCTGACTGAAGGGCCGATCACCAAAACGCTGCTGCTGTTCTCCCTGCCCCTCATGGGCGGCAACATCCTGCAGGCGTTGAACGGCACGGTGAACCAGTTCTTCGTCGCCCACACCCTGGGCGTCTCGGCCATCACCGCCCTGGCCAACTCCAACCAGATCATGTTCCTGCTGCAGAGTGGGATTTTCGGCGTGACCATGGCGGCCAACATCCTGGTCGCCCAGTCGGTGGGCGCGCGCGATCTGCCGATGGTCAAGCGGATCATGGGCAGCGCCACCAGCTTCTTCCTGCTGCTTTCCGTGTCCCTCGCCCTGCTTGGCTGGATCGGCGCGCCGCAGTTGCTGGCCGCCATGCATACGCCCAAGGCCGCCAGCGACGAGGCGATCATCTACCTGCGCATCATGTTCGCCTCGATGCCCTTCACCTACTTCTTCATGTTCATGCAGATGGCCCAGCGGGGCGCTGGCGACAGCCGGACTCCGTTCTACTTCATGGCCCTGGCGACGGTGCTCGACGCCTGCCTGAACCCCTGTTTGATCCGGGGTCTGGGGCCATTCCCGAGGCTAGGCATAGCGGGCTCGGCGACATCCACCCTGATTGGCCAGGGCGTGTCCTTCATGCTGCTGAGCGTCTGGCTCTATCGCAAACAGAGCGTCCTGGTGCTGTGGCCCAGCGAGTTCGGCCTGCTCAAGCCGGACTTCACCATCATCTGGCCGTTGATCCGGCGCGGTCTGCCGATGAGCGCGCAGATGCTGCTGATGTCGATGGCCTCGGTGGTGATGATGAGCTTCGTCAACCGGTTCGGCGCGGTCACCGCGGCGGCCTATGGCGGCGCCTCATTCGTCTGGAACTATGTGCAGATGCCTGGGATGGCGATCGGCGCCTCGGTCTCATCGATGGCGGCGCAGAACGTTGGCGCCAACCGCTGGGACAGGGTCGAGCGGATCGCCCGCTCCGGCGTCTTCTCGGCCATGGGCGTCGCCGGCAGCGTGACGCTGCTGATCTACCTCCTGGGTCCCCTGCCGCTCTATCTGTTCCTGCCGGCGGGCTCGCCGACCATTCCCATCGCCCTGCACATCAACCGTGAGGTCGTCTGGGCCTTCGTGATCTTCAACGCCACCTTCGCCCTCAGCGGCATCGTTCGGGCGACCGGTGCGGTGATCCCGCCGCTGATCATCCTGGGGGTCTCCATGTGGGGGATCCGGGTGCCGTTCGCCCACTTCATGACGCCGATATTCGGCGCCGACGCCATCTGGTGGTCGTTCCCCCTGGGGACGATCACCTCCGCCATCCTGACCGCGCTCTATTACAAGTTCGGCAACTGGCGGAACTCGCGGATGCTGGAGCCCGTGCGGCCGCCGGGCGCGTCGCCCCTGGATGGCGCCCACCCGTCCGGCGTGGATGAAGTCGAAGGGGCGATGGTGGGTTAGACCCGGCGCAGCACGATCGCTCTTTCCGGGCAGGCGGCGACGCAGAGGCCGCAGGCGTGGCAGGCGTCGGCGTTGACCGCGAAGGCCTGCTTCCAGCCGTGGGCGAAGCCCTTGACCTTGCCGCGCAGCGAGAGCGATCGCCGCTCCGGCGCCGGCAGCACGCCCATCGCAAACACACTATAGGGGCAGACCGCGACGCAGTCGGCCTTGCCCTCGCAGCGGTCGCGGTTGATCACCGGCGCGACTTCGCCGGCTTCGCGTTTGCAGTCAGCGCCATCGCCTTGCAATTCGTTGGTCATTTCGCGCCCCGCTTGCCGTCCCGTCGCGCCCACCCGGTGAATTCGACCACCTGGCCCACCATCAGTTCGATCTGGTTTGCATCCCGCGGCTCGGTGAACTCGCCGGCGTCGTCGAACAGCCTGCATGCGGTGGGGTTGAAGGTCACGCCCATGGGCGTTGGCCAGCCGCGCAGGGCGTGGATGATGGTCCGCAACGCCGACAGGGTCGTGCCGCACGCCTGCCAGCCGTCGGCGGTGACGATACAGCCGACCGCGCGGCCGTTGAAATAGGGACGTGCATCGCCGCGCAGCCCCTCGAGGCTGTCCAGTGCGTTCTTGACCAGGCCGGACACCGAGCCGTGGTAGCCAGGCGTCGCCACGACCACCCCGTCAGCATCACGCACACCCTCGATGAGTTCGGAGAACTCCAACGAAGCGTCGGCGGCGCTCGGGTCATAGATCGGCAGCTTGGACAGAAAGGCGCCGTCGAACAGCCGCGTGCGCGCGCCCGCCCGTTCAGCGGCCTGCAGCGCCTTGATCAGCGCCCGCTCGCTGGTGGAGTTCGGCCGGGTGGTGCCGCCGATGCCGACGATGAGGGGCTTGGCGGTTTGCGAGGAGGTCATCGACCCATCCGGTTACGGCGCCATGTACGCCTCAAAGCAACGAATGCCGCAGGAAGATGAGGCCGTCCAGGGCAGGCCTTCCTGAAACAGGTGATGGCGCTACGCCGCCGATGGGTGGTTCGAGACGCGACGAAGGCGTCGCTCCTCACCATGACGAAGTAATTTGCAGCCCAAAAAGCCTAGACTCCCTGAGGAGCCCGAAGCGCGTCTCGAAGGACGCACGGCGCCCGCGCGGACTTTACGCGGTCGCCTCCGCCGTCTCCTTGCGCTTGTCCCACTCCGCCTTCAGTTCCTTCAGTTCGGTGGCGTAGCGTTCCTGCGCCGCCTGCTTCTGCCGGGGGATATGATAGGCGGGGAAGAGCTCGTTGGAAGGCGTGTAGTCTTTGAGGATCTGCTTGGCGACGGTGACCTTGTGCACCTCGGTGGGGCCGTCGGCGATGCCCATTACGAAGGACGAGGTCACCATGCCCATGAAGGGCATCTCGTTGGAGACGCCCAGGGCGCCGTGGATGTGCAGGGCCTTGGCCGCGATGTCGTGATAGACGGTCGGCATCGCCACCTTGATGGCGGCGATATCCTTGCGCACCTTGTTGTAATCCTTGTGCTTGTCGATCAGCCATGCGGTGCGCATGACCAGCAGGCGGAACTGCTCCAGCTGGATCCAGCTATCGGCGATCTGCGCCTGCACCATCTGGAAGTCGGCCAACTTGCCATCGCGGGTGCTGCGGGAGACAGCGCGCTGGCACATCAGGTCCAAGGCCTTGGCGCAGGCGCCGACGGTGCGCATGGCGTGGTGCACGCGGCCGCCGCCGAGCCGGGTCTGGGCGATGACGAAGGCCTGGCCGCGCGGGCCGAGCAGCGCGCCATAAGGCACGCGGACATTGTTGTAGCGGACGTAGCCTTCGGAGCCGTCATTGGCGCCGACGCCGACGTTGCGGAGAATCTCCACGCCCGGGGTCTTGGTGGGGACGATGAACATTGACGTCCGGCGATAAGGGTCCTTCTCGTCCGGATCGGTGATGGCGTAGACGATCAGGATAGTCGACCAACGGGCGCCGGTGGAGAACCACTTCTCGCCGTTGATTACCCACTCATCGCCCTCGAGCTTGGCTGTGGTCTTGAAGGTCAGCGGATCGGAGCCCCCGGTGGGCTCGCTCATGGAGAAGGCGGAGCGGATGTCGCCGTTCAGCAGCGGCCAGAGCCACTGTTCCTTCTGCTCGTCGGTGCCGTAGTGGGCGATGATCTCGGCGTTGCCGGTGTCGGGCGCCTGGCAACCGAAAATGGAGGGCGCGAGACTGTTGCGGCCGAGCTTTTCGTTCATCAGAGCCAGCTTGAGCTGGCCATAGCCCTGGCCGCCCAGTTCGGGACCCAGATGGCAGGCCCACAGGCCCTGGTCCTTCACCTTCTGTTGCAGCGGCTTGATGAATTTCTCGCGACCGCCCGGTCCGTAGGCCGCCATGCCGAGGTGGGACAGGGGCTCGACCTCCGTCTCCATGAAGTCCTCGATCCAGTCGAGTTTCTTCTGAAATTCGGGGTCGGTTTCGAAATCCCACGCCATCGCCGAAATCCTCCACGCCGGCCCTGCTTGTCGCGGGCTCGGCCTTCTATGAATGCGGCATTATCAGGCGGCCAAATGCGGCGCGCAACCGCCACGAACGGTTGTTTGAACAAATACCGGCCAGCCATCCCGCAAAACACACTCCGCAATAGAAACGGGGCGGCCCATAAAGCCGCCCCGCGCTCCTCTTTCGAGGAAGTCGAAGCCCGCGGCCGGGGAGGACGGCCGCTGGCTTCAAAGTACCGTCGGTTAGAACAGCACGCCGGTTTCGATGATGCCGCGCACTTGCGAGGTCTGGTCGCCCGTGACGCCGTAGCCATCGCCGCCGTTGACCTTGCTGGCCGACACATAGGAGGCCTCGGCGCGGATGAAGTACTGCTTGTACTGATAGGTCGGCGTGAGGGTGAACGACCAGGCGTTGCTGCCCGGGCCATACAGCAGGTTCGGCGCGGCGGTCTCCGTACCGTGGGTGCTCACGTACTCGATGCGGAACGGCAGGCTGAAGCCAGCCAGCTTGGACTTGGCGTCAAAGGCGTAGTTGACCAGCAGGGCCGCGCCCCAGCTCGTTTCCGTGCCGTAGTGAAGGAAGGTGTTGGCCGGCGTGGAGGTGTACTGGAGGTAGGGGTTGAACGTCCACGGCCCGGTCGTGTTCGTGTACATCAGGTTGTAGATGGTCTCGTTGTCCAGCACCGGCGAAGTGATCGACGTCGTCACGTTCGAGGTGTTGGTCGGGGTCTGGAAGTCGGCCGCCAGGGTGTTGGCGCTGTTGATGGTCCAGGTCGCCAAACCGGAAACGGTGTTGTAGCGGTTCGAGTAGAAACCGTCGGTCCACGCCACCGAGACGGCCAGCGGGCCGAAGGTCGCATTGCCCTGCACGCCGCGGCTGACCGCGGGCTCGACGCCCCAGAGCAGGCCGCGCTCGACGTTCAGATTTTCGAAGGTGAAGGTGTACTCGGCGCCGATCAGGGTCGGCAGAGCGCCGACCTCGATCGAGAAATTGGCGTTGGGGACCAGCTTGATGAAGCCCTGCGGCAGGTTGCCGTAGCTGTTGGAGGGCGTCTTGGAGGCCGGCGAATAGGGCAGGCTGCTGAGGTTCGGCAGCGAATAAGCGCCGACCTCGATGAAGTATTGCACCACGCCGTCGGACTTGTTGATGAACAGCTGAGCGTTGCTCAGGTCCACGGTGGAGGTCTGATCCCTCTTGCCTGTGGAGCCGTTGAACACCGGATTGTCCTGGGTCTGCGCAAAGCCGCTCAGCACGCCGCCAATGGTCACCTTGCTGCCCAGGATGCCCAGGTCAAAGGTCAGCGGAGGCGCGTTGCCCGCCAGCGAAGCCGACATCGCCGGATAGGGCGCGGGGGTCGGGGCGGCGGGAGCAGCCGGAGCGGCGGCGGCCGGAGCCGCCGCGGGTGTGGCCGGCGGCGTGTCATCGGCGAAGGCGGCCGTGGCGGCCAGCATCGCCAGCGCGCCGGCCGTTGAGGCCAGCGACGCAGTCATGCGAAAATTCATAGTATCCCCTTGATTTTGTTGACCCCGCTCGAACGCGAGGAATGGTCTAGGTCGCAGTCGCTCCGCCAGGCGAGCGGCGCAACCGCACGCCCAGGCGATGCTCGAGCCATTCGCCGCGCGCTTCGGAACCCCGGGAATCTCTTCCCGGCGGCCTGGTTCCGCTGCGCGGCAATGCATCCGGCTTCGGTTTTATCGAAGTCCCGCCCGTTGATGCCCTTGAACCATCACGGCGCCGGTCCGTTGGAGCAACGGCGCCGGATGGCCGGGGGCGCGCGGGGCTATTGCTGTGCAGTTAGAAGGCGTTCTGCCTTTGCAGTGGCCAATTTGTGGGCGCCTGATGCGCCCGGGCCACTACCGCGCCATCAGCGGAGCATAGCCGAGGTGGGTTCCGGCATCGACCAGCAGGGTCTCGCCGGTGACGTGCCGCGAGGCGGGCGAAGCCAGGAACACGGCGGCCGCGGCGATGTCTTCCGCCTTGGAGGCGACCTTCAGCGGCGTCGAGGCGGCGACGCCCTGGCGCATGCGCTCCAGCGCCTCCTCCTCCACGCCCCGCCCGAACCAGGGGGTGTCGATGAAGCCAGGGCAGACCGCGTTGACGCGAATCTTCGGCGCCAAGGCGCGCGCCAGCGACACGGTCATGGTGTTGAGGGCGCCCTTCGACGCGGCATAGGCCACCGAAGAGCCGATGCCCGCGACGCCGGCGATGGAGGAGGTCATCACCACCGCACCGGGCGAGTCGCCGGCTTCCAGCAGCGAGCGGGCGGCGCGGGTCATCTGGTAGGCGCCGACCACATTGATGCGATAGATGGCCAGAAAGTCGTCCGCGGACACCGCATCCAGGTTTGAATGGTCGCGGGCGAAGCGGGTGATTCCGGCGTTGTTGAACAGGGCGTCGACGCGACCAAACCCGGCGGCGGCCTTGGCGATCGTCTTGCAGGCCTCGTCATCGCCGACATCGGCGCGGACCAGGATCGCTTCAGCGCCCTTGTCGCGGACCAGGTTGGCCGTCTCTTCGGCTTCCGCGGCGCTGTTGGCGAAGTTGACGACCACCGCATTGGCGCCGCGTCCGGCGACCTCCAAGGCGATCGCACGCCCCAGGCCCGTCGACGCTCCAGTCACCACCACGATCTTGCCGTCGAAATCGCCGCTCATGGACGCCTCCCCTCGATTTGCCGCGACCATAATCAGGCGCCGCGCGCTTGTCGCGGGCGAAGGAGCGACTAGGTTTGCCGCCATGACTCAAGAGACCCTGACCCAACTCGGCCACCAGACCGCCGCCCCCGCCAGTCCCGAGGAGGCGGTGCTGGAGCGCGCGGCCAACCCGCATCCGGATCTGATCTACGTCGCGCGCTTCACCGCGCCGGAGTTCACCAGCCTGTGTCCAGTCACCGGCCAGCCCGACTTCGCCCATCTGGTGATCGACTACGCGCCGGCCGAGTGGCTGGTGGAGTCCAAGTCGCTGAAGCTCTACCTCGCCTCGTTCCGCAACCACGGCGCCTTCCACGAGGGCTGCACGATCGATGTGGCCCGCAAGATCATGGTCGCGACAGCGCCGCACTGGCTGCGTATCGGCGGCTATTGGTATCCCCGCGGCGGGATTCCGATCGACGTTTTCTGGCAATCCGGCCCGCCGCCGGAGGGTTTGTGGCTACCGGACCAGGGCGTGCCGGCGTATCGGGGGCGGGGATAGCGATTTATTCTCCGAAAGCCCAGGTCACCATGAGCGGGAGTTCGGCGCGCCAGAACGGGTCGCCGTGCGATCCGGACCGTTCGGTCATCACGACGTCCGCTCCGACGTCGCTCAATGCCTCCGCCCACCGGTTCGCGTTTGCGCGAAAGAAGGGCTCGTCAGTCCCGGCGACGAGGTAAACGCGGGGAAGCGAACCTGGCATAACCGTGGGCGGCCGGTAGCCCGCGCCTGGCGAGGCGCAAAACACCGCGCCGTAGACGTCCGGATGCCGAAGTCCCAGGGCCAGCGCCAGCTCCCCGCCCGCCGAAACGCCGAACACCGCCGTGCGGTCTTTGGGCAGCCCGACGCCGAAACGCGACCGTATCCACGCGCGAACCTCCTCGACGAAGAATGTCTCGTGAGCGGCGAACCGTTTCGGATCGAAGCCGGGCGAGTATTCGTGGAGTCGCAGCGCCTCATCGTCTGATCGATGGATACCGACGATCATCGTGGGTGGCGCGCCCGCCGCCGCGACATCCTCTCCCCATGGCGCTATCAGTTGGCCGTCACCGGCGAACACCACCGCCTCCGGCGGACGCGATGGGAGGCGCACGGTGACCTGCCGGCCACCGTCGTAATCGAATGTCTCGGTGACCAGGTCCATGCACGGGATGTTGCAGCGGGCCGCCCGCACGTTCAAGCGGGGGCTGATGGAGCGTCCGCTATTCAGGAACGGTCGTGGGTGTTCATCCCCACCGGGTGATCAACGCCTCCACATTCGGCCGCACCCGCTCCTGCGGCGCCTCTTCCGGCGTGCCCAGGTAGATAAAACCGGTCACCTTCTCGCCCTCGCCGAGCCCTAGGAGCGCCGTCGCCTTCTCATCGTAGGCATACCAGTCGGTGATCCAGTTGGCGCCGAAGCCCGTGGCCTGGGCGGCAATGACCAGATTGGTGCAGACAGCGGCCGAAGACATCCTCTGCTCCCATTCCGGAATCTTGCCCTCGATATGCCGCGAGACCACCACCACCGCCATCGGCGGGGTCTTTAGTTTGAACAGGGCGCCCTTGCGCTTTTCGGCGTCGGGCGCCTGCGCGGCGATGACCTCCAGACCGGCGGCGAACCGCGCCTTGGCTTCGCCTTCGAGAATGATGAAGCGCCACGGGTTGAGCTTGCCGTGGTCGGGAACCCGCGTGGCAAGCCGCAGCAGGTCGCGCAGTTGCGCCTCATCCGGCGCCGGCGCGCGCAAGGTCCCCGCGGACGCGGAACGGCGGGTCGCCAGGAAATCGAGCACCGCCTGCGAGGGTGAGATCGGCAGGGCCGCGCCGAACTCGGGCGCGGGCGGCAGGCGGTCTTTCAAGGTTTGCATCGACTCATCCATTCAAGGAACAGCCGGAATTGCCCGGCGGCCCTGGCGCCCAGATGGGCGCTCCACCATATGCCCGAAAGAGGGACCGCTGTCCCGTCCGCCCGCCGAACGCTATATTAAGCGGCGTCGGCGATTGTTGCGCCGATCTTGGGGAGAAGCCCGGCATGTCTCAGCGTCTTGAAGTGGTCGCTCCCGACACCGCGCCGCCGGTCTGGGCCGCGCTGCGCAACGAGGCCAGCCACGCCGCGCAGACCGAGCCGGGCCTTGCGTCCCTGCTCCACTCCACCATCCTGAAGCACGATGGCCTGGCCGAGGCGCTTTCCTATCAGCTGGCCCGCAAGATCGGCGACCAGGAGCTGCGCGCCATGAGCGTGCGCGAGATCGCCGAAGAAGCCTATGGCGCCGACCCGACCCTGATCGCCATGGCCGAGGCCGATCTGCGCGCGGTGTTCGAGCGCGACCCGGCCTGCAAGGGCTACATGCAGCCTTTCCTGTTCTTCAAGGGCTTCCTGGCGCTGCAGACGCACCGCATCGGGCACTGGCTCTATGGCCAGAAGCGCGAGACCCTGGCCTTCTATCTGCAAAGCCGCATGTCGGAGGTGTTCCAGGTGGACATCAACCCGGCGACCAAGGTCGGCTCGGGCGTCTTCATCGACCACGGCACCGGCATCGTCATCGGCGAGACGGCGGTGATCGGCGACGACGTCTCCATGCTGCAGGGCGTGACCCTGGGCGGCACGGGCGCCGAGCGCGGCGACCGGCATCCGAAGATCGGCAAGGGCGTTCTGTTGGGCGCCGGCGCCAAGGTGATCGGCAATATCGTCATCGGCGATTACGCCAAGATCGCCTCCGGCGCGGTGGTGCTGCGCCCGGTCCCGCCCGGCTGCACGGCCGTCGGCGTGCCGGCGCGGCTGGTGAACTGCCCCGCCTGCGATGAGCCGGCCAAGACCATGGACCACACCCTTGCCGAGCACGCCTACGACGATCTGAGCGGCTAGGCTGTCAGCGACTTAAAGCGGGGGGCGCGGCAAGGGTTGCTCTCTACGCGGATGGGACTAGGTTCGCGCCGATTCTTGCCCCCGCCGGAGAGCGACCGTGAAAGAGACCGACCTGAAGCGCGTCGAAGCGCACCTGAAGCGCACCTTCGGCAACCCGCACGTGTCCGTGCTCGCGCGTCCCAAGCAGAAGGATTCCGCCGAGGTCGAACTGAAGGGCGAATTCATCGGCGTCATCTACGAAGACGAAGACGAACCCGGCTCCTTCATGTTCGAAATGGCGATCCTGGCGGAGGATCTGGAGTAGGTCATTGCTTGTCTGAAATGACTAGAATGACTATATTGGTCATTGTGGTCATGGAGGCACGTGATGGCGGACGGAACCTGGAGCCTTGCCGAGGCAAAGGCGAAGCTCAGCGAAGTTGTCGAGAAGGCCCGAACACAAGGCCCGCAGCATCTGACCCGCAACGGCAAGGACGCGGTGGTCGTGGTGTCGGCGGTGGAATGGGAACGCAGAACCAACACGCCTCGTACCATGTACGAGTTCCTTGAACGGTCGCCGTTAAAGGGATCGGCAATCGAACTCGAACGTGAACCCGATCTGGGGAGAGACGTCACGTTTGAATAGTCTGCTCGATACCAACGTTTTATCGGAATACCGAAAGCTTAACGCCGACGCTGGCGTGATCCGATTCCTTCGGGAACTGGAGTTTCGCACGAGCTACCTGAGCGTGGTCACCCTCAGCGAGATTCGCTTTGGCGCGGAGCGCTTGCCTCCCGGCAAGCGCAGGCAAGATCTTGAGCATTGGCTGGAGTGGGATGTTACGCTCGACTTCCGCGACCGCATCATCGGCGTCCACGAAGGCGTGGCGCAGACCGCGGGTCGAATTCGGGCCAAGGCATTCAAAGTTGGCCGCCCCATGGGCGTTATGGACGCCTTCATCGCCGCCACCGCCGAAGTCCACAGCCTGACGGTGGTCACGCGCAATGTACGTGATTTCGAGGTCTGGGGCGGGCCGGTGTTTAATCCGTGGACCGAAGACCCGCCCGCCTGACTTAGGGCTCTACAAAACCCCCAGCATCTCGGCCACGAGCGGATGCCGCACGATGTCGACGTCGGTGAGGCGGACCACGGCGATATTCGGCAGTGCTTCGAATTTGTCGGCCACATCGCCCAGGCCTGAGACGCCGGGCAGAAGGTCCGACTGGTTCGGGTCGCCTGTCACCACCATGGTCGAGTTCCAGCCCAGCCGGGTCAGCAGCATCTTAAGCTGGCCGTAGGTGCAGTTCTGCGCCTCGTCGATGACCACGAAGGCGTTGTTCAGGGTGCGGCCGCGCATGTAGCCCACCGGGGCGATCTCGATGGCGCCTTCGGTGATCAGCGCCCGCACCCGCTTCATCGACAGCCGGTCCGACAGGGCGTCGTAGAGCGGCCTAAGGTATGGCGCGAGCTTGTCCTCCATGTCGCCGGGCAGGAAGCCGATGGATTCGCCGGCCTCGATCGCCGGGCGGGACAGGACGATGCGGCCGACCTTGCCCGCCTCCAGCGCCTCCACCGCCTTGGCGATGGCCAGATAGGTCTTGCCGGTGCCGGCCGGGCCCAGCGCCATCACCAGGTTGCGGCAGTCGATGGCCTCGATCAATTTGGACTGGCCGATGCTCTTGGCCTTGATGGTTTTTAAGTACCCCTGCTCGCGGTCGTCATTGTGCGCGTGCGCGTGAGCGTGCGGCGACCACCCTCGCTCTACCGGAAGCCGGCGGATTTTGGCGTCCTCGAACTGTTCGGCGGCGAATGCGCCTTCGCGCACAACTCGCTTCAGAGCACGTTTGGTCATGGAGCCCTCCGTCGTCGGGGTAAGAAAAAAGGGCGCGTCCACTGTGGACGGCCCTTCGGGTGAATAGGAATAGGTCGGAGACGTTTGGGGCGCCGAACCAGGGGGCGGCGACACGTCGATCAGGGGGCGGGGTGGTCCTTCGGACCGCCGAACTGCCATACGCGATACCCGTACTCCGACCAAAGGAGACCGCGGAGCAAGTTCCGCGGCGGGGAAACGGGGCGGAACACCGTCCCGAATCGCCTGACTAGATTGATGGTAACAGCCTTTCAAAACGGTTAATCAAGCGGAAGGTTTCAATAAAGGCGGCGTACGGATGAATGTTTATAACTTGGGCGCGCTGACCCCCACCCTTCCAGCGGAAGACGAATACTGGATCGCGCCCAATGCGGCGGTGATCGGCAATGTCGTTCTGAAGAAGAACGCCAGTATTTGGTTCGGCTGCACCCTGCGCGGAGATAATGATCCCATCGTGGTCGGCGAGAATAGCAATGTTCAGGACGGATCGGTTTTGCACACCGACCACGGCTCTCCACTCACCATCGGCGCCAATGTCACTGTCGGGCATATGGTGATGCTGCACGGATGCACGATCGGCGACGGCTCTCTGGTCGGGATCGGCTCGATTATCCTCAACGGCGCCAGGATAGGGAGGAACTGCCTGATCGGCGCGAACAGCCTGGTCACCGAGGGCAAGGAGATTCCCGACGGCTCCATGGTGATGGGTTCGCCCGGCAAGGTGGTGCGTACGCTCGGCGAGGACCAGACGCAAATGCTGGCCATGTCGGCGATGAGCTATGTGGCCAACTGGAAGCGGTTCAAGGCGGAGCTGAGGGGCGTCTGAGGAGCCGCTTCGGAGTCCTCTGCAGCGGCCAGGCCGGCGCCAAGAGCTTGACCTCCGCTAGGTCAGCCGGCCGCTAGTTTGCGGCGAAGCGACGCACCGATGAGGCGTCCAATAAATCGAGCGAGGAAACCATGGCCTATCAGTACATCAAGGTCGATCGCGACGGGCCGATCACCACCTTCACCATCAACCGGCCGGAGGTGATGAACGCGCTGCACTCCGACGCCCACTTCGAGATGGCCGAGGCCTTCGACGCCTTCGCCGCCGACGCCGGCCAGTGGGTGGGCATCGTCACCGGGGCGGGCGAGCGGGCGTTTTCGGCCGGCAACGACCTGAAGCACCAGGCCATGGGCGGCAAGATGGGCTCGCCGCCCTCTGGGTTCGCCGGCCTGACCTCGCGCTTCGACCTCAACAAGCCGCTGATCGCCGCCGTGAACGGCGTGGCCATGGGCGGTGGGTTCGAGATCGCCCTGGCCTGCGACCTGATCATCGCCTCCGAAGCCGCCGTCTTCGCCCTGCCCGAGCCGCGCGTGGGGCTGGCGGCGCTGGCTGGCGGCATGCACCGCCTACCCCGCCAGATCGGCCTGAAGCGCGCCATGGGCATGATCATGACCGGCCGCCGCGTCTCGGCGCAGGAGGGCCAGGCGCTGGGGTTCGTCAACGAAGTCGTGGCGCCAGCCGAGCTGATGAGCGCCGCCCGCCGCTGGGCCGACCTGATCTGCGAGTGCAGCCCGATGTCGATCCGCGCCTCAAAGGAGGCCGTGATGCAGGGCCTGGACGAGCCCAGCCTGGAAGCGGCGATCAGCGGCCAGATGAAGTATCCGGCGGTCGCGGCCATGTTCCGCTCGGCCGACTTCGTCGAGGGGCCCATGGCCTTCGCGATGAAGCGCAAGCCGGAGTGGAAGGGGGCGTGAGCCAACAGGCTCAACCGTCGGAACGTCGCGATCATCCAGCGGTTTAAGCTGCGCACGTCCGGACGACATCCCTGGTCGCAGCCAGACGCCGACTCCGAGGGTTCGCCATGGACGCCAACACCACCAACATCGTCATCGCCATCGTGATCATCGCTGTGGCGATTGGCGTGATCGCCCTGATGGCCCGCGCCGTCCGGAGCCGGCGGCTGCGCGGCCGATACGGCGCTGAGTATCAACACGCGGTCGAGACCGCCGGCGGGCGCCATAAGGCCGAAGAAGAACTCCGCGAGCGCGAGAAGCGGGTCCACGCCTATGCTCTCACGCCGCTGACATCCGACGATCGCGCGCGCTTTTCGTCGTCATGGCACGACGTTGAGGCCGCGTTCGTGTCCAATCCGTCGGGCGCGGTGGCGCGGGCCGACGAGTTGCTGACGAACGTCATGGCCGTGCGCGGCTATCCCATGGCCGATTTCGATCAGCGCGCCGCCGACCTTTCGGTTGATCACGCCGAGGTCGTCACCAACTACCGGGCAGGCCACGACATCGCCATTCGCCGTAGTGAAGACGGGGCGGACACCGAGGCGTTGCGCCAGGCGATGATCCACTACCGCGCCCTGTTCGCCGAGCTGGTCGGCGCGATTCCGGACGCCAATTCCGCTACGGCGCGTGAGACCACTCCGCTCGGGACCAGCGTCTGATCAGGCCACGACCGGCGCCCAAGGATCGCAGGGCGGGCGTTCTTGGCGTCGCGTCGCCGGAATCATGAGATGGTCGGGCTGGAAGATTTGATCGGACAGGCCTGATCGCTCTTCGCCGGGGTGTGGCCAAGATCATGCTGAGCTTTGAAGAATTGTTCGACCGAGGCACCGTCGACGGATCCTCGAAGTGGCGGCACTATTTCGAGATATACGATCGCTATTTCTCGAAATTCAGAGGCACTGACTGCACTTATCTGGAAATCGGCGTCGCCAAGGGCGGCTCGCTCGAGATCATCAGAGAGTACCTTGGCGATCGCGCGCGCATCGTGGGCGTCGATGTCAATCCCGCCTGCAAACAGTACGAGCGCGAAGGCACTGAGATAGTGATCGGCGACCAGGCCAGTCCCAGCTTCATGACCGAGACCGTCGCCTCAAAAGGCCCCTTTGACATCATCATCGATGACGGCGGTCACATACCCGACCAGCAGCTGGTCTCGTTTCTGGCGCTGTTCCAACATCTGAAGGAAGGCGGCGTCTATCTGGTGGAAGATTTGCACACCACCTTCTGGCTGAACGCCCAGGCGTCACGCTTCGGCATCAACTTCTATGATTTCGCCCGCGGGCTGGTCGAAAAGCTGACCCTGTTCCATGTCGATGAGCGACTGATGGAGCGCTACCAGAAGCCCCGCGATCAAAGAACCGGCGCCGTCACCTTCCAAAACTTCGCCGCATCCGAGATTCACGGAATCCATTTCTACGACAGCGTCATCGTGTTCGAGAAACGCAAACGCCTCGAGCCGCTTTCCGAAGTCCGGTAGCCGATCAGGCTACAACCGGCATCGACGTGATCGCGTAGCGGAACTTCGCCGGATCCAGCTGATCCAACTCGTCCTTGGCGGTCATGGCGCAGGGGTACATCAGGAAATGCTCGTCCATGGGCCGCGCCGCGCCTGGCAGGGCGATGTCGGTGGCGTGGTTGTAGGCCATCCAGTTCATTTCCCAGCTTCCGAACAGCCGTTCGCGCTGGGCTTTGACCTCGGGACTGTCCACGGGCAGCTTGGCCTCAAGCACCACCTTGCGCACGTCCGCCGGATCCACCGGCAGCCAGCCCTCGCCGTCCAGCCAGACCTCGGCGCGGCAGTGCTGGGCGTGGGTGACGTCGCCCGACGCGCCCAGCTGCTTGACGAAGGCGGACGGCCCCAGGCGCACGCCGTAGGCGTCACGCGCCGGCAGGCCCGCCGCCCGCGACAGGCCGACCATCAGGCTGTTGATGTCGGCGCACTTGCCGCCCATCAACCCGGTCCGCAGCATGTTGTCGATGCCGCCGATGCCGCAGCCGCGGGTGGCCGCGTCGCGGAAGGTGTTGTCCACCACCCAGTCGTAGATGGCGCGGGCGCGAGCGCGCGGCGTGTCATGGCCGGCGACGATCCGTTCGGCGGTGGTCTTGACGATGCCGTCGGTGGGCAGGCTTGGTACGGACTCCAGCCAAAAGCGGCGTTCGCTGGCGGTCAGCGGCGTAGCGTCAAGCGTCCGGTCACGAGTGGCGATGGTCTGGGTCAGGGTCACGGTGCGCGGCCCGGCCTTGAGCCAGCGCACGCGCAGGACGGACGCCTTGTAGCGGGCGTCCTTCACCAGCTCGGCCTGACCGTCTGTCTCAAACTTCAGGGCCGCCACCCGCTGGTAGGTCCCCACAGACTGCGCCACGGGCAACCAAAGGGTCGCGTCGGGGCCGGCCGAAGCGGCCAGGTCCACCTTGGTGGTCACGGTGTAGCGGCGCCAACCGTCGCGGTCGTTCGCCCTTGCCTGCATGGTCGGCAGCGTGGCGAGCAGCGACGCGGCGCCTCTGAGCAGTGTGCGACGATGCATGCCAGTCTCCCGCGCGGCGCCCCGCGCCACTCGCGGCCTTGTATCGAGGCGGCGGCCCAGGCGTCCAGACCTTAGGCCGCCTCGCCCCAGTCCAGCGGCTCGATCTTCGGGATCACCACCAGCCAGCAGAAGACGCCGATCAGGGCCACACCGGCCGCCACCAGGAAGGCCGCGCCGAACTGGCCGGTGAGGTCGATGACCCAGCCGGTGAAGAGCGGGCCGACGATGCCGGAGACGTTGCCCAGGCCGTTCTGCAGCCCCATCCACTTGCCCGCAGCCTTCGGCCCCGCCAGCGTCTGGCCGATGGCGTAGAGATTGAAGGTGGTGAGGCCGTTTCCAACGGACGACAGCAACAGCCCCCCGATGGCCAGGCGCACATCCCCCTCAGCGCAGGCCAGCATGCAGACCATGGTGGCCAGTCCCCCGGTGCAGGCCATGGTCTTGCGCACCAGGGTGGAACTGCCGCCCCGCGCCATCCACCGGTCGGCAAGAAATCCAAACACCAGGACGAAGGCCGCCGACAGCACGTAGACCAGCCCACCCAGCTGGGCCATCTGGGTCAGGGTGAACCCATGCACCTTGACCAGGTAGAGCGGCAGCCAGGAGAGCACGAGATAGAAGGGGTAGTTGGCGCAGAAGTGGCCGATGGAGGTCCCCCAGAGTTCACGACGCGCCAGCAGCTTGGCGAAGCTGGGCTCGACCGACGCCAGGGTGTGGGCGTCGGCCGAAAGGCGCCGGGTGTTCATCAGCCAGGGGATCAGCCAGAGCAGCGACAGCGCGCCGAAGGAAATGAACAACACCCGCCAGCCGGCGTGGGCGATCAGCAGGCCGCCGAAGAAGGTGCCGGCCGCCGGGCCGAGCATGAGCCCGGCGGAGATCAGGGCGTTGGAGAGGCCGAGCAGATGCGGCGGCAGATGCTGGGCCATGAGCTTGGAGCTGGCCGGAAAACCGACGCTTTCGCCGAGGCCCAGGAGGACGCGCAGGGCCAGCAGCATGGCGAACCCGGTGGCGAACCCGCTGAGCATGGTGGCGATGGACCACAGCGCCAGGCCGATGGTCAGCGTGCGGTAGGCGTTGAACTTCTGCGCCATCCAGGCGGCCAGCACCTGGGCGGGAGCGTAGATCCAGAAGAAGGCCGAGACCAGGACGCCGAACTGGTAATTGGTGATATTGAGCTGCGTCTTGATCAGCGGCGCCGCGGTGGCGAGGTTGCCGCGATCGACGTAGTTGATGAAGATCGCCAGGGCGAGCAGCGGCACAAGCACGCCGGCGATGC
>Ga0302314_10003478_pt1 | contig 29040 bp, 30 predicted proteins | sample III_Palsa_N2_3_FD_200533 | JGI IMG/M metagenome (GOLD analysis project Ga0302314, IMG submission 200533) | Peat permafrost microbial communities from Stordalen Mire near Abisko, Sweden - III_Palsa_N2_3 | ecosystem: Environmental > Terrestrial > Soil > Palsa > Peat permafrost | place: Sweden...
CTGTACAGGCCCGGACGGGCCCGGGGCCAGTCGGACTCGTCGGACGTCAGGCGCGGTGGGACCAGGTGGGCTCAAAGAGCCGCCAGTCCTGCTCCCAGTGGTGGTCGTCGGTGTGGTCCGCCCAGGTGCGGATGGCGGAGTGGGCGCCGGTGACCAGGCCGGCGGCGGCCAGCAGGACCAGGGTCCCGAGGAAGACCGCCGAGGCGGCGGAGGCCCCGGCTGTGACGGGTGCGGCGCTGACCTTGCCCGTGCTGTCCAGCCAGAGCTGGATCCGGGCACCGACGGCGGCGCCGTCCGGGACAGCGAGGGTTGCCTGGTGGACCGTGCCGCCTTGTCCGTCCCAGCGGACCTGCGCAGTGGCCCCCGCGGGGGGGTCGTTCGCGGGCGTCCTGCCGGGGGCGGTGAGGATCACGGCCTGGACGGAGTGCAGGCGTGCGTCGCGCCTGAGCTCCGCCGCGCGGTCGTCCCGGTACCGGGCCAGGGCGAAGGTCCAGGGCGGTGCCCAGGCGCGAACGCCGATGTTCGGGGAAGGGATGGGGTGGGTGTCGCTGAGGGGGTCGTCATCGCCGTTCGCCTCCTTGGGTCACGGCGCTGCTCGCCGTCGGACTTCATCGTGCGTCCACCGGGGTACGTGGCAGCAGGGACCGGTCGTCTCCGGCCGTAGGGCCACACGTCCCCGGCTGCGTTGGCGGCACCAAGTGACTCCACCCTGACCGCCTGCGCGGCAGACATTTCGGTTTCTGGCGCGGTTGGTTGATCCTCCAGGGATCAAGTCGACGCTCCGGTGGCTTGCGGGACACGCCCGTTGCCCTGGGTCCACGCACGTACTTTGTCGTTGCCGTCGTGCATGGACGCCGGATAGGGCAACGGGAGTATCGTGCCGTGCATGGTATCTAGCGAGGCATCGAAGCTGATGACCCAGATGCGCCGCGGCGCGATCGAGTACTGCGTACTCGCGCTTCTGCGCAGGAGGGAGTGGTATGGCTTCGAGTTGGCCCGCGCGCTTGCTGAGGCTGACGGCCTGGTGACGAGCGAGGGGACGATCTATCCGCTGCTGAGCCGGCTGCGCCGGGACGGGGTGGTGGACAGTGCCTGGCGTGAGTCCTCGCAGGGGCCACCGCGGCGCTACTACTGGCTGACCAGCGAGGGGGTGGCGGCTCTGAGCGTGTTCGCCGACCAATGGGCCACATTCCGCGACACGGTCGACCGCTTGGTGTCAGAGGGGACGTGACATGGGTACTACCGGGAGCCCGCTGGTGGACGACTACCTGGGGCGGCTGCGGGCCTCGATGGCGGGGCTGCCCGCCGACAGGCGTGAGGAGATCATGGAGGGGGTCAGTCAGCACATCGCCGAAGCCAGGCTCCGGCCGCAGTCGGACAGCGACGAGGCGATCCGCGGCATTCTCGGCCAGCTCGGGGAGCCAGAGGCGATCGCGGCCGAGGCATTGGAAGCCGAGCGCGGCTCCGCTGCCGCGGCGGGGCCGCCCCCCTCGGTGCGTCACGCCGTCCGGTTGATGTACGGCGGCGCGGCATTGAGCCTCGCAGCGGCGATCGCGGACATCGCCACGAAGAACGAGCTGCGACAGGTGATCGCAGACACCCCGATGAGCAGGAACCTGATCGGCACCGCAACGACCGCCACGATTTTCATGGCAGCCGCCGTCAATCTCGTCGGCGTCGTCTTGTGGCTGCTCATGGCCCGCTGGAGCCAGAAGGGAAGCATCACAGCGCGGGCCCTCGCATGCGTGCTCTTCGGCCTCCGTACGGTGGCTGCGCTCATCGGGCCAGGAGAACTGTCCGCGCTCAGCCCGTGGCCGGTGGCCGTGCGGGTGCTGACTGCTCTCGGCTGGCTGGTCGGCCTGGCCGTGATCGTATGCCTATGGCGCAGAAGCTCGACCGCCTTCATCAAGGCTAAGTTCCGGTGATTTGCCGGCTGATGGGCGGCGGTGCTCGTTCGGGCGAATAGCGGGGCCAGGTTGGCGGAGCCCTGGGGGTGGCCGTCGTCGGCAGTCTGCTGGCGACCCGTTACCAGGACCGAGTCGCCCGCCCCTGGCCGCCTACCGCCTGCCGCATACGGTCACGAACGCAGTGCTCGGGTCGCTGGGCGGCGCACTGGGCGTGGCCCAACTCGCCGGCGGCCAGGCCGGGGCACTGCTGAACGCGCTCGCACGCTCGGCCTTCGCCAGCGGCATGACCTGGGACTGCTGGTCGCCGCCGTCGCGGTCGCCGGAGCGGCCATCGCGCTGCTCGCCCTGCCCGCCCGTCCATCTGCCGAGCAGGCCGATACCCCCGACCAGGCACAGGACGCAGGCCCGCTGCCGTAGCCGACGGCGGGCCGGGGCCCGGCTGCCGGGCAGCGCGGTGTCGTCACCTCGGACGGTAGCTGTCGATCCTACGGTCGGGGCCGGTCGGCTCTGCGATCCGTGGCGCTCGGGCGGCGGGTGGTTGCCCATGAGAGTCTCGTTTTCCCGGGCCCCGAGGCCTACATCGAGCCGGGGCAGCGCACCGCACAGGGTTCGGAGCAGTGCGCGGGGCCGAGGGTGCGGAAGGGGCCGACTGCGGTCGGCACTCGACGGCTGCCGCCGCACGGGCAGTCAGGGCGTTGTCCAGTGCGCCGGTGAGAGTGGACATCTCGTGGGGGAACGCCACCTTTACAGGCGCACCGTCCCCAACTGCGGGCTGGGCCACCGCTGTCCCCACAGCTCACCTCAACTGAAATGCCCGGCCGATCGGCCGGGGGTCGAACGGCGGGGCTCAGGGCCGATAGGCCCCATGACGCGGCCTGCGCCCGGCGAGACCGTGAGTGTGCAAGGAACGTCCCACCGCCGATATGTAGGAGGCCGATATGGCTGGACCGTTGATCCCTCGGTACCGGACCACGCTGTTGCCCGATCTCCTGGACTGGTTGGAGGCCGGCATCCCCGGGATGCGCGGAAGCACCGCAGACACCCACACCATCCCCGTCGAGATCGACGAGGAGGAGGGCGTGTACCTGGTGCGCGCCGAACTCCCCGGGATGGACCCCGAGCACGACATCGATGTCACCGCGAGCGACGACATCGTGGCCATCCGGGCCCAGCACACCGAGACCAAGCAGGACAAGCACCGCAGTGAGTTCCGGTACGGGACCTTCCAGCGGGTCGTCCGGCTGCCCTTCGCCATCCCCGAGGATGGCGTCGAAGCCGGCTACCGCAGCGGCGTCCTGACGCTGCGCATCCCCAAGCCCGCGCACCACAAGGATGAGGTGCGGAACATCCCCGTCCAGATGCTCGACTGACAATACGTCAGGGAAAAGATGCCTGCGGACCGGCGTTCGTTCCCGGGTCCCGAGTGCCTCCGGTGCCGCCGGGAGCCCCGCAGGCGAAGCCGTCCGGTACCGGGACAGGGCCATAGCGCCGTTGGGCTCAGTCTCGGCGCCGGACAGAGCTCCTGGAACCGCGGAGGGGCAGTGCAACCACTGCCCCCACTCCACGAAAGGACAGTCGCCATGTCAGTTCACGAGCAGCCGCGCGGACACGCCGGTTTCCACCTGCCCACGTGGCATCGACACCGGTCCGCACCCGCCCAGGCTGCCGGTACGGTGGCCACGACCACTTCAGCCCGCGCCGCCTACGTGCTGGCCGGGCTGCGCTTCCTGCTCGGCTTCGTCTTCCTGTGGGCCTTCTTCGACAAGCTGTTCGGCTGGCACTACGCGACACAGTCCGGCAAGGGCTGGATAGACGGAGGCTCGCCGACCAAGGGTTTCCTCAGCGCCGTTGCTGTCGGACCCATGCAGTCCACGTTCCACTCCTGGGCCGGTACGGGCTGGGCGGACTGGCTGTTCATGATCGGCCTGCTCGCCATCGGGCTCGCCCTGGTCAGTGGCGTCGCCCTGCGGCTGGCCGCGGTTGCCGGAACCGCGATGATGGCGCTGATGTGGATCGCCGAGTGGCCGCTGGCCCAGCACCTGTCCACCGGTGCGCTGAGCATGTCCAGCAACCCGATCGTCGACTACCACGTGGTCTTCGCCGGCGTGCTGATCACCCTCGCGGTCACCTCCGCCGGCGCCACCTGGGGACTGGGCAGGATCTGGGCCCGGCTGCCGTTCGTCAGCCGCAACCACTGGCTCCTGTGATCACACCGACCTCCGGGACCGGGACCAGGCCCCGAGCGGCCCGGCCGGCCCGACCACCGGCCGGGGGAGCAGCCCCGAACACTCGGGCCGCTCGCCCGGCCGGTCAATGCGTCTGCTCTTGCGGCCCATACCGGGTGGGGATCAGACACTGACCGAACCACGGACCGATCCTCGCCCTCCGCCGGGTTGATATGTCGGATCGGGACACGTCGGTACGCGCACAGTGATGTGAACGGCAACGGATGCAAGGAGAGGGTCATGGCGGCGATGCGTAACAAAGACAGCACCGGACGCACGGCGCGACGATCGAGCCCTGGCTCCGGGCAGCTCCCGCCGAGCGGGCTGCCCCGGCACACCGCTGTGGGTGACCTGATGAACCGCTAGGTGGACGCGGTGAGCCCGCGGACCGACTATGCCACCTTGGTCGCCGCTATGCGCGAGAACCACCACGACCTGCTCCCCGTCGTCGATGCCGATCGCCGGGTCATGGGGTTGGTTGCCGCCTCGTACCTGCTCGCCAAGCTCGCCCTGTTGTCCTTGCCGCCGAGGGGCATGCGCTTCGAACCCCGCCAGGTCCGCGCATTGCGACGCAAGGGGGACGGGGTCGTGGCCAGTGAACTGATGACCACTCCCGCCTGGACCGTCACGGCGGGGACCAGTGCCGCGCAGGCGGCCTGGGTGGCCGTCCGCCATCGGATCCACCACCTGCCCGTCACCGACGACCAGCACCGTCTGGTTGGCATGGTCTGTCACCTGCTGGGCGAGCACACCGGAGCCGATATCGCCTCGGCGTTCGGCCTCGCCGAGCCCGCGGTCCTGAGGCAACTGCACCACACCCTGCGGATGCTGTCGGCACCGTGCGAAGACACCGAGTCCTGGGCGCAGCCACCCCGGAGGATCCGCGCTCACCGGTCGGCAGCCGTCGGCGCGGTGCGGCGGGGCGGGGGTCAGGTGGTCCTGGCGGCGGTGTCAGCCGGTGTTGCGGACCCTGGGGAGGGCGGCACGTCGGGGTGAATTCCTGTCATGGGTGTGTGATGGGCGACTTCAGGGCTGAAGCGGACATCTGGGGCCGGTAGGCGGCCGAGTGCCCGTCCTTCTCTCTCCTGCGACGGCGTGGCGACCGGGGCACAGACGAGGTGAAGAGCAGGGTGAAGTGCCGGTGGAGGCCGATGCGGTCCTCCACCGGCACGCTGCCGGCCGTGCCTGCCCTGTATGCGGCGGTCGGCAGCCGACGACGGTGCTGGTCCGGTCGACACGGTCCCCGCCTCCGAACTCCGGTCGGTGCGCCCACCCTGACGACTCGGTAGTCAGCCGCGCCATCCTCGGCCGGCCATTGCAGCGGGGGCGGGTCCCGTGTCCCTGCCAGGGTCGACCCGGCGCGACCCGTGGCCCAAGGGGCCGAACGTCCCTGCTTTGTTCCCGAACGGCCCCTGGCGGCACCAGCTTCGGTCGACCAGGATGTCTCCGACCCCGAACCACCGACCTGTGCACGCGGACCGGTGCCGGACCACCCGACGGTGCCTGCCACCCCGTCCGGGCCGGTTTCCGCCGCCATCGGAGGGACCGCCATGACGCCACCGAGAACCCCGCGTAACCCCGCGACACCTGGCGACCGCCTGCCTGCGGGCCCGTTCGCACGCGAGCACAGAAGGCGCGGCACTCGGATCATCGAACTCCTGCTCCCGCGAACAGGCCAACCCAGTTGAGACGGGGCCAGGATCTCGGCCAGGTCCGCGCTCTCCTCGAGGTTGCGCTGATCCTCCTCGAGCCGCGGCAGGGTGATGACGCCGGGGTAGGTCTGCGGGTACAGCCAGGTGCGGATCGCGCGCAGCGGTACGCCGCGCCGTGATGCCTCGGCGAAGGCGAACTCGACCGGGGCGGCCATCTCCTCGGGCGCCACGCCCAGCACCACTGGTGCGGTCGTGGTGATGGTTCCCAGCTGGCTGGCCGACAGGTGGTGGCCGGCCCGGTGCTCGCGCAGCACGATCACCGGGCAGGGGGAGTGGGCGACCAGTTGCTGGCTGACCGAGCCCAGCAGCGTCGACGCCAGACGATTGCGGCCGCGACTGCCGACAACCAGCAGCTCGGCCTGCTCACTGCGGTGGATCAGGCCCGGCACGGTCTCCTCGGGCAGCAGCTCGCAGTCGACCTCGACATCGCTGTGCTGCTCCCTGACCCTGTTCTCGGCCTCCTTCAGCAGGCCCCTGGCCGCCTGGATGATGGGGGTCGAGACGTCCGACACGATCCGCGGCGGGAGCCGGTGGGGAGTCAGGTGCCAGGAGTGCTTGATGTGCAGGGGGGACACCGCGCAGGGCCGCTTCGGCCGCTGCCCAGTCCAGCGCGTCCTGGGCGTTGGGCGAGCCGTCGATCGCCACCACGACGCCGCGTGCGGGTGAACCGTTCATGGTCGACTCCTTTGTGCTGGTTCATGCCTGGAGCCTGTGCCGAAGGAGCGGTACGGACGACGATCGCACCGCCTTCTGCACAGGTCGTTCATCCGCAGCATCACGCCGTGCGGCTCTTCGGTCCAGAGGCCGAACGTCCCTACCGGAAGCGCCTCGTGGGCCGGTCGAGCCGGGGGCGGGACGGAGGCCCTGGCGCGCGGGCGGAGCGCGGTGCTGTGCTCACAGTTTGCGGATCCGCTCCGTGCCCTGCTCGGACAGATGGAGGTGGGAGTCGTCGAGGGCGTAGGTGAGCTGGTCGTCCACTGCCACCACTCCATCGACCTGTGCCGTCATCCGCAGGGCTACGGGCACTTGGCTGTGCCGTTCGAGCTGGCCCTTGAGGGTGACCACTCCCTCGTGGACGGCGACATTGATCGCGCCCGGCGCAAGCCAGAGCGTGCGGACGAGCACGTCCTCCAGCACATCGGTCCGGATGGCCTCGTCCGAGCGCAGGAACACCTGCAGGACGTCGCGTCGGGCGACGATGCCGACCAGCCTTCCTTCGGCGTCGACCACCGGCAGCCGTTCGACACCGTGCCGGGCCATCGTCCGGGCAGCCCCGGTGATGCTGTCGCCGGCCTCAATGGTGACCGGCGGGTTGGACATCAGCTCTCCGGCCGTGCGGGCCGACGCCTTGGCGTCCTGGTCCCGCCCGGCCCGGCTCAGATGCCAGCCATGGCGGCCTCCAGGTTCCCCCGGCTCGGTGGCCTGGCGGGCCATCAGGGCGGTCTGGCCTGGACGTTGACGGCGGTGCCGAGGTCGTCGGGGATCCCCTCGCGGCGGCGGTGGATCCGCGCCCGCTCGCCGAGCCAGGAGTCGAAGACCGCACGGACCGCGCCCCGTAGCTGCTCCAACGGGTCCTGCGGGAAGTCGCGGCCGGACTGGCCGCGCACGATCGCCTGGAAGACACCGGTCAGCCGGTGCAGGTCGGCCGTGCCCAGATCCAGGTCCGTGCTCGCGCCCACCGTGGCCCGGGCCTGGTCCAGGGCAGTGGCGAAGTACGCGCCGTCCACTCCCAGGACGGTGGTGCCGTACATCTGCACCGGACGGCGGTAGGAGTCCCAGGCGTTGCGCTCCTGCCCGGTGGCCTTGGCCAGGCCCAGCACGGAGTCGTCGTTCAGGCCGAGATCCAGGATGGTGTCCATCATCCCGGGTATGGAGAATCGGCCCCCGGAGCGCACCGAGAGCAGCAGCGGGTCCTTCGGGTCGCCAGGCGGCGGCCCATCCGGTGTTCCAGTGCCGCGAGGCGCTCGGTGATCTGCCGGGCGAGTCCCTCGGGTTCGTTCCCGGTGGCCAGGTAGGCGCGGCAGGCATCGGCGCTGATGGTGAACCCGGGCGGGACCGGCAGGCCCATGCGGGTCATCTCGGCCAGTCCGGCGCCCTTGCCGCCGAGCAGGTCGGCCTGCTCACGGCTGCCTTCGGCGAAGTCGTACGCGTACGTGGTCATGGTCACGTGCCTTTCCGGATGGAGGGTCTGCCCCGCGATGGGCCGGTGGGGTGCGAACGGCCCGCAGGCTGTTCGAGTGCTCCTTCAGAAGCGGGGCGAGAAGGGACGCGTGTCGGTGGTCTGCGGCGGTTCCAGGCCGGCCTTGTGGTCGTCGACGACGCAGCGCAGGTGGTCGTGGACGGCCACGACGCCGTCGACCGACTGGCACAGGCGCAGCAGGATCGGCAGCAGGCTCCGGCGCTCCAGTTCGCCGCGCAGGGTGACCACCCCGTCGACCACCTCGACCTGCACCGCATAGGGGGCGAGGTACAGGGTGTGCTCCAGCACCTCCCTGCGGATCTCCTCGCGGATCGCGCTGTCGTGGCGCAGGAAGACCCGCAGCAGGTCGCTGCGGCTGACGATGCCGACCAGGGTTCCGGCCTCGTCGACCACGGCCAGGCGCTTGACGTGGTGGCGCTCCATCACGCGGGCGGCCTCGACCAGGCTCCACTCGGGGCGGGCGGTGACGGCCGGGGTGGTCATCATGCCCTCAGCGGTCTCGGCTGCGGCGCGGGCGCGGTCCTTGGGCCGCAGCCACAGGCCGGGGGCGTGGCCGCCGGGGTCGGGCTGTGCGGTCTCCTTGTGCAGCAGGTCGGCCTCCGAGACGATCCCGATCGGGTGGGCCTGGTCGTCGACGACGGGCACGGCGGTGACGTCGTTGCGGGCCAGCAGTTCGGCCACGGTCTTGAAGGGGGTGTCGCGGCGGACGGTGACGACCTGGTGGGTCATCACATCGTCAACGGTGCGGTGCTGCATGGCGTCTCACTCCTTGGTGTCGGGCAGTCGGCGCAGGCGTCGCAGGTAGGGGTCGGGGACGGGGCGCGGTTCGAGGCGCAGCTTGGCGTCGACGCAGGTGATGCCGTCGCGGTTGGCGATCAACGGGTTGAGGTCGACGTCGGTGAGCTGGGGCAGGTCGCAGGCCATGCGGCTGAGCCGGGCCAGCAGGTCCTCCAGCGCGTCCAGGTCCGCGGGCGGGGCGCCGCGGTAGCCGAACAGCAATGGTGAGCTCTGGGGGCTGGTGAGCAGGATGTGGATGTCTGCCACGGTCAGAGGGGCGAGCCGGGCGGCACGGTCGTCGAGCAGGTCCGTGCTGGTACCGCCCAGGCCGAAGAGCACGAGCGGGCCGAAGACCTCGTCCTGGACCATGCCGGCGAAGAGTTCGGTACCGGGTGCGGCCATGGGCTGGACCAGCACGCCTGCGAGCCGGTCGCCGAAGCGCAGGGCGAAGTCCCGGTAGGCGAGGCGGACCTGGTCGCGGCCGTGCAGTCCGGTGCGGACCGCGCCCACGTCGCTCTTGTGGACCTGTCCCGGCCAGTAGGCCTTCAGGGCGATCTGGTGGTGGTGGCCGAGCCGTTCGAGTGTGGAGGCGGCCTCTATGGTGTCGCGTTCGCTGGTCGCCCACTGGGCGTGGAACAGCGGTAGGCCGTAGCAGCGCAGCAGTGCGGCAGTGCTGGTCGGGTCGAGCCAGCCGCCGTCGGGGTGTTCTGCCAGGAAGTCCTCGACCAGGGTCTGGGCGGCCTCCTGGTCGATGCCGTCGGGGTCCGGTTCGGCGGAGGGCGGTTGGGCGAGCCAGCGGGCCCGGTCGGTGGCGTGGGCCAGGGCGCGGGCGGCTGCCTGCGGGTCGGCGTAGACCGGGAGCCGGTCGCCGTCGTCGGCGGTCAGGTAGGCGACCGGGACCTTCTGGTCCAGGCGTACCAGGGCGATCGGGCAGGCCCGCCGCCCGGGGGAGCGGATGAGGTCGGCCAAGGGGTCGGTACCGAGGGCGGTGGGGGCCAGGCAGACCAGCACCGCGTCCGCCGACCCGCTGTCGACCAGCACATCGACGGCGGTGGCGAGTTCCTGAGGGGTGACCGCGGCGGTGGTGTCCACCGGGTTGGATGTGCTGGAGCCCTTCGGCAGCCTGCCAAGGAGCCGGCAGGCAAGGTCGATGGGCAGGTCGGGGACGGTGAGTCCGGCGTCGGCGCAGGCGTCGGCAGCCAGGACACCGATGCCACCGGCGTTCGACAGGATCGCGATCCGGCCGCCGGTCCCGGGCAGGTGCTGGGCGTGGAGCAAGGCGGCGGCTTCGATGAGTTCGCCGATGCCGCGGGTGGCGGTGATGCCGGCCTGGGCGAACAGGGCCTGGCGGGTGACGGTGGAGGTGGCCGCGGCGGCCGTGTGCGAGGCTGCGCCCCGTCGTCCGGCGGCCGAGCGTCCGGCGTCGACCGTCAGCACCGGCATGGTGCGCGCGACCCGGCGGGCGGTGCGGGAGAAGGCGCGGGGGCTGCCGAAGGACTCCAGGTGCAGCACCGCCAGCTCGGTACGGCCGTCGCCCTCCCACCACTGCAGCAGGTCGTTGCCGCTGACGTCGTACTTGTCGCCGAGCGACACGAAGCTGGAGATCCCGATGCCCAGGGTGTTGAGGCTTTCCAACAGGGCGATGCCCACTCCGCCGGACTGCACCGCGACCCCCGCACTGCCGGGAGCGGCGGTGACGGCTCCGAACTGGGCGTCCAGCCGGACCGCCGGGTCGGTCTGGGCGATGCCCAGGCAGTTGGGACCCACCATGCGCATGCTGTGCCGGCGGCAGGTGTCCAGCAGTTCCCGGGACTGGGATCGGTCCAGTCCCGAGGTGAGCACGACCAGCGCACGCACCCCCGCCTCCCCGCACTCCTGTGCCACCGCGGGGACCTGCGCGGCCGGGACCGCCAGCACTGCCAGGTCGGGGACGGCGGGGAGTTGGCCCACCGAGGGGTAGCAGGGTGTTCCGGCGATGGAGTCGGCACGGGGGTTGACCGCCCATACGATGCCGCAGTACTCACCCCGGCGGATCTTCAGCAGGATGGTCTGCCCGACGCTGCCCGTTCGTTGGGAGGCGCCGACCACCGCGATCGAACGCGGCTCCAGCAGCGGCGTCAGGCTGGCGACGTCGGCGTTGCGGCCGCGCTCGTCCACGCCGGCCAGGTAGTCCTCGGCGTTCTCCTCCAGCCGCACTACGACCCGGACCTCGGCGCCGCGGACATGGCGTTCCACCCGCATGCCCAGGTCCGTGAAGACCTTGTGCATCGCGCTGTTCTCCGCGAGCGCGTCGGCCTCGAAGAAGCGGATGCCGGCGGCGCGGGCCGCATGGGCCAGGTGTTCTATCAGCAGCGTGGCGACGCCCCGGTGGTGCCAGGCGTCGGCGACGGCAACCGCGATCTCCGCGACCATCGGACGCTGGTCGTCCACGTCGTACTCCACGACGCCGACCAGCAGCTCGCCGGCGAACGCGCCCAGGGACAGGAACCCCTGACGGTTCGGATCGCAGAGCCGGTCGGCAGTCAGGGCGGGGGCTCGCTTGCTCATCGCGAAGAACCGCAGCCGCTGGTTGTCCGGCGACATCCGCGCCTCGTGCAGCCGCAGCACGGCCTCGTGGTCATCCGGGACCAGAGGCCGGACGGTGACTGTGGTGCCGTCGGCGAGCAGGGCCTCAGCGGATGCGGGCCGGAACCGGGGCGTGGACATGGCGGGTACTCCCTCGTGCCGTGGGTGCTTCCGCCTCCGACTCTCCGCCGCTGCGCAACCTGCGCACAGGGACCAATCGGCCCCAGAACGGTGGCCGGTGGCCCCAGATCCCCGAAGCTCAGTGCTTCGCCCGTTGCTGGGCGAGGGTCCGCACCGGGGGCGCAGCCAGCCTTGCCGAGCGGGTACCGGACACTGTTCAGGCGGTGCGTCGGCGCAGTGTCGCCGCGCCGAGGGCGAGTGCGAGCAGGGCGCTGCCGAGGACGACCAGCAGGTCGACGGCAACTGCGCTGCCGAAGCCGGTCTGGGTGGTGAGTTTGTTGGTGGCGTCCACGGCATAGGAGAGCGGTAGCGCGTCGGAGATCCAGTGCAGCCAGGTGGCCATCGAGGCGCGCGGGGTGAACAGTCCGCAGAGCAGCAGTTGCGGCAGCAGGAAGGCAGGCATGAACTGGACGGCCTGGAACTCGGTGGCGGCGAAGGCCGAGACGAAGAGCCCCAACGCGGTCCCCAGCAGTCCGTCCGCCACGGCCACGGCGAGCAGAGCCCAAGTCGGCCCAGCCACCTGCAGGCCGAGCAGCCCGACTGTGAGCCCGAAGGCCAGTAGTCCCTGAGCGAGAGCCACCAGGCCGAACGCGAGGGCATAGCCGACCAGCAGGTCCTGCTTGGCCAGCGGCATGGTCAGTAGTCGCTCGAGGGTGCCGCTTGTACGTTCGCGCAGGGTGGCGACCGCGGTGACCAGGAACATCACGATCATGGGGAAGATGCCGAGCATAGGTGCACCGATATGGTCGAAGACCTGTGACTGGCCGTCGAAGACGTACTTGAGCAGGAGGATCAGCACGCAGGGTACGACCAGCATCAGCGCCACGGTGCGGGGGTCGTGGCGCAGTTGGAGCAGCACGCGGCGGGTGGTGGCCAGGGTCCGGCGGGTGTTCATCGCGTGTCTCCTGTCCCGCGTGCGGGTTCGGTGTCGGAGCCGGCGACGAGCGCGAGGAAGGCGGACTCGATGTCGTGCGCTCCAGTGGCGGTGAGCAGACCTTGAGGGGTGTCCTGGGCGAGCAGTCGGCCTTCGCGCATGAGCAGCAGTTCGGTGCAGCGGGCGGCCTCGTCCATGACGTGGCTGGAGATCAGGAGCGCGGTTCCCTGTGCGGCCAGGCGGTGGAAGAGCTGCCAGAGGTCCTGCCGGAGCACCGGGTCCAGGCCCACGGTCGGTTCGTCGAGGACCAGTAGCTCGGGCGTGCCGAGCAGCGCGGCCGCGAGCGAGACGCGGGCGCGCTGGCCGCCGGAGAGCCGTCCGACCAGGTCGTGTTCGTGTTCGCCGAGGCCGACCTGCTCCAGTACCCGGGCGGGGTCGGTGCGGGCCGCGCCGAGCACTTGGGCGAAGTAGCGCAGATTCTCGGTGACGGACAGGTCGGCGTAGACGGAGGGGGCCTGGGTGACATAGCCGACCTTGTCGCGCAGCAGTGGGCTGCCCGCCGGGTGGCCCAGCACGCGCACGTCGCCGGACTCGATCCGCTGGACGCCGACGACGCAGCGGAGCAGTGTCGTCTTGCCGCAGCCGCTCGGTCCGAGCAGACCGGTGACCGAGCTGTCGGCCACGGTGAGGTCGAGGCCGTGCAGTACGGGACGGCCGCCCCGGGCGACGCGCAGGCCGCGGACCTCGATGGCGGGGGGATTCTTCATGCACAGATCCTGACCCCGAACCAGACGCGCACGTCAGGGCCGAACGGCCCAACCTCAGGCTCGTTCGGGGAGGTGGCGCCGCAGGGCCGGGGCCGACGGTGACTTCGTGGACGTTCGCTGGGGAGCCGAAGGCTCCCGGCCCGGGCCCTGGTGTGGTCGCGCCGTAGGTTGCGCCGTGGCGGGCGTGTCCGGGGCCCGACCGGCCCTGTGGTCGGCCCGACCGACCCTGTGCACGGATCCTGCGGAGCCAAGAAGCTGAAGGGAAATTCGATGAGCCAGCATGGGAGAGTGATCAGGCATGAAGGCGCTGACCTTCCGCGGGCCAGGGAAGCGTGTCTGGGACGAGGTTCCGGATCCGGTGATCGTGGACCCGGAGGACGCGGTGGTGCGCGTGGACGCGGTCACCATCTGCGGCACCGACCTGCACATACTCAAGGGCGATGTCCCCGAGGTGACGGAAGGACGGATCCTGGGCCACGAGGCGGTGGGCACCGTCGTCGCCACCGGCCCGGGTGTCCGCACGATCGTGGTGGGCGACCGCGTGCTTGTCTCGTGCATCTCCGCGTGCGGGCACTGCTCCTACTGCCGCACCGGCACCTACGGCCAGTGCACCGGAGGCGGCGGCTGGATCCTGGGCCACCTGATCGACGGCACCCAGGCCGAGTACGTCCGCACCCCGTTCGCCGACAACTCCCTCTACAAGCTCCCCGACGCCGTCGGCGACGAGAAGGCGCTGCTGCTCGCCGACATCCTGCCCACCGCCTTCGAAGTCGGCGTCCGCAACGGCCAGGTCGGCCCCGGCGACACCGTGGTCGTCGTCGGCGCCGGACCCATCGGACTGGCCGCCATCACCACCGCCAAGCTCTACAGCCCCGGCCGGATCATCGCCGTCGACCCGGCCGCAAGCCGCCGCAACGCCGCCGAGACCGCCGGCGCCGACGTCACCCTCAGCCGGGAGGAAGCCACCGACCGGGCCATGCGCGCACTGAGCCCGGACGGACTGGGCGCGGACGTGGCGATCGAGGCCGTCGGCGTCCCGGACTCGTTCGAACTGTGCACCCGCGTGGTGCGCCCCGGCGGGCGGATCGCCAACGTCGGCGTCCACGGCACCTCGGCGACCCTGCACCTGGAAGACCTGTGGATCCGGAACCTCACCATCACCACCGGCTTGGTCGACACCGTCACCACACCCCTGCTCCTGGGCATGCTCGCCACCGGACAGATCGACACCTCCGGCCTGATCACGCACCGCTTCGGCCTGGAGGAGATGCAGGAGGCCTACGACGTGTTCGGCGACGCCGAACAGAACGCCGCCCTGAAGGTCGCCCTCTTCCGCTCCTGAACCACACACCGCCCGTGGCCGGAGGCGCGCCAGCCGGCTCCGCTGCGCGGGACCTTGCGCCTCGTTCACCGACTGCCGGGAGAGGCACCTCGGCGACCAGCGCACCGAGCGAGGCGGACGGGGGGATGTGCCGGTGCCGCTACGGGGGTTATGCCCGTCAGGCGCTGGAGCCGGTGCCGAGCGGGGGTGGAGGGCTGGTCCGTCCGGCGAGGGCGTCGGTGACGGTGGGGTAGTGGGGGAAGCGGGTGTCGAGGCGAGTGGCGGCGAGCAGGGTACCGATGCGGTGGCCGCTGTAGACCAGGCGCAGCCAGCCGCCTTCGCGGTCGGCTCTGCCGTGGGCGGTGCACAGGATCCGCAGCGCCAAGGTGTCCATAAAGGTGACCTTGGCCAGGTCGACGACCGCGTGAGGCACGCCCTCCCGGCTGCCCCAGCCGTCCAGATCGAACCTCAGGACCGCCGCCGTCGCCGCATCGAGCTCGCCGCGCGTGGCTCTCGGTGACAGGTGATGCCGGGGTCCCGGGCGTCGTGGAGCCGACCCTGGGGGGAGGGGCACACGCGTCCGCTTCGCCCCGGAAACCCCTGCACCAGGCGGCCTGCTGCATCGCCGCTGTTGAAGCGGGATACTGCCGCGGTCAGCGGCTCGTTGGGGTTCGCCGTCGCGCGGCAGTCCAGCGGGACGGCGCCGTCCCGGACCCGTACGCTGCGCCGGGTCGGTGGAACGACAGTGATTGGCCCGACCGGCCTTCGACCGCGCGGTTCCGTGCCGGGTTCCCCGGTGCCTCGGTGGGGGGCCGAGGCACCGGGGCAGGCGTGCGGTCGAGGGCCGTCAGAGACGGGCGGCGACGTAGAGGGTGAGGTCGAGGAGCCGGTTGCTGTAGCCCCACTCGTTGTCGTACCAGCCGAAGACCTTCACCAGGTCGCCGTGGGCCTGGGTGAGGGGGGCGTCCACGATGCAGGAGGCCGGGTCGCCGATCACGTCGCGGGACACGATCGGGGCGCGGGTCACCCGCAGGATTCCGGCCAGTTCGCCCTGGGCGGCCTCCTCGAAGGCGGTGTTGACCTCGTCCGCGGTGACGTCCTGCTGCAGGACCACGGTGAGGTCGGTCAGCGAGCCGTCCTCGACCGGGACGCGGATGGCGATGCCGTCCAGGGCGCCGTCGAGTTCGGGGATGACCAGACCCACCGCGCGGGCGGCGCCGGTGCTGGTGGGGATGATGCTCACGGCTGCGGAGCGGCCGCGGCGCAGGTCCTCGTGCGGGCCGTCGAGCAGTGCCTGGTCGTTGGTGTAGCCGTGGACGGTCGTCAGCAGGCCCTTGACGATGCCGAAGCGCTCGTGCAGGACATGGACCATGGGGACGACGCAGTTGGTGGTGCACGAGGCGCAGGAGACGATGTGGTGCTGCTGCGGGTCGTATCCGGCCTCGTTGACGCCCATCACGATCGTGGCGTCGACGTCCTTGCCGGGCGAGGACAGCAGGACCTTGCGGGCGCCGGCCTTCAGGTGCAGGGAGGCGGCGTCGCGGGTGCGGAAGCGCCCGGTCGACTCGATGACGATGTCCACCCCGTGCTCGCCCCGGGCCGGCGCGCGGGGGTGGGGCGGGGGGGCCCCCGCTGGGGGGGGCCCCCCGACGGTGATCGACTCGGTGTCGTGGGTGATGGTGCGGCCGAGGCGGCCGTAGGTGGAGTCGTACTCCAGCAGGTGGGCCAGGGTCGCGGTGGGGGCGATGTCGTTGACCGCCACCACCTCGACCGCAGCCGAGTCGGTGCGCTCAAGGACGGCCCGCAGGTAGTTGCGTCCGATCCGTCCGAATCCGTTGATGCCCACACGTACAGTCATGTCAGTGGTTTCCTCTCGTAATGGTCGGGTGGCGGTGTTCAGTACGCCCTCAGGCTGTGGGCTCGGAACTGGCCGCGCACCCGTGCGATCAGTTCGGCGTCGGGCGTGGGACTGTCGCGCAGCGGGAAGGGGATTCCGAGGGCGTCGTACTTGGCGGCGCCCAGTTTGTGGAACGGCAGCACGTCCACGCGTTCGACGTTGCCCAGCGTGGCGACGAAAGAGGCCAGCGCCTCCACGTCGGCTTCGCGGTCGGTCCAGCCGGGGACCAGGACGTAGCGGATCCAGACCGGGGTGCCGAGGCGGTCCAGGCGGGCGGCGAACTCGAGGGTGGGGGCCAGGGCCTGGCCGGTGAGCTTCCGGTAGGTGCCGGGGTGGAAGGACTTGATGTCGAGGAGGACCAGGTTGGTGTCGGCGAGCAGGCCGTCGTCGGCGGCGGCGCCCAGGAACCCGGAGGTGTCCAGGGCAGTGTGCAGCCCCAGTTCACGGCAGCGGTGGAAGACCTGGGCGGTGAAGGCGTGCTGGAGCAGCGGCTCACCGCCGCTCAGCGTGACCCCGCCTCCGGACGCCCGCAGGAACTCGGCACAGTGTTCGATCCGGTCCATGACGGCGTCGACGGTGGTGCGTGTGCCGTCGCGCATGTGCCAGGTGTCGGGGTTCTGGCAGTACTGGCAGCGCAGCGGGCAGCCACTGAGGAAGAGCACGAAGCGGGTCCCGGGGCCGTCGACGCCGGTGGACAGGTCCCAGGAGTGCACCCGGCCGGTGGCGGTCGCGGTGGCGGTGTTCACAGCGCACCGTGGAAGGTGCGGCTGATCACGTCGAGCTGCTGCTCGCGAGTCAGACGGACGAAGTTGACGGCGTATCCGGAGACCCGGATGGTCAGGTCCGGGTAGTTCTCCGGGTGCTCCATGGCGTCCTGGAGGGTGGCCCGGTCCAGGACGTTGACGTTCATGTGGAACCCTCCGGCCTGCGTGTAGGCGTCGAGGACGCCGACCAGGTTCCCGGCGCGCTCGGTGGGGTCGTGGCCGAGTCCTTCGGGGGTGACCGTGGAGGTCAGGGAGATGCCGTCGCGGGCCTGGTCGTAGGGGATCTTGGCGACGGACAAAGCGGAGGCGGCCAGGCCGTGGTGGTCGCGGCCGTTCATCGGATTGGCGCCGGGGGCGAACGGGGCTCCGGCGCGGCGGCCGTCGGGGGTGTTGCCGGTGTGCCGGCCGTAGACGACGTTGGAGGTGATGGTGAGCACCGACTGGGTGTGCATCGCACCCCGGTAGGTCGGATGGCGGCGCAGCTCGGCCATGAAGGAGCGCACCAGGTCGACCGCGATGTCGTCCGCACGGTCGTCGTCGTTGCCGTAGGCCGGGTACTCGCCCTCGACCTGGTAGTCGACGGCCAGGCCGGTGGTGTCGCGGATCACCTTGACCCGGGCGTACTTCACCGCGGACAGACTGTCGGCGGCCACCGACAGGCCGGCGATGCCGCAGGCCATCCAGCGGTGGACGGGGTAGTCGTGCAGCGCCATCTCCAGGCGCTCGTAGGCGTACTTGTCGTGCATGCAGTGGATCACGTTGAGGGTGTTCACATACAGGCCGGCGAGCCATTCCAGGGTCCGCCCGTAGGCGGCGGACAGCTCCTGGTAGTCCAGGTACTCACCGGTCAGCGGCTCGGTGGCAGGGGCCACCTGCTCGCCGCTGATCTCGTCACGACCGCCGTTGATCGCATACAGCAGGGCCTTGGCGAGATTGACCCGCGCGCCGAAGAACTGCATCTGCTTGCCCACGGTCATCGCCGAGACGCAGCAGGCGATCGCGGTGTCATCGCCGGTGACCGGGCGCATCAGGTCGTCGGACTCGTACTGGATGGCACTGGTGTCGATGGACACTTGGGCGCAGAACCGCTTGAAGCCCTCGGGCAGTTGCGGCGACCACAGCACCGTCAGGTTCGGCTCGGGGGCCGGTCCCAGATTGTAGAGCGTCTGCAGGAACCGGAAGGAGGTGCGGGTGACCAGCGGACGCCCGTCCAGGCCGACGCCGCCGATGGACTCGGTCACCCAGGTCGGGTCGCCGGAGAACAGGGCGTCGTACTCGGGGGTGCGCAGGAACCGCACGATCCGCAGCTTGATGACGAAGTCGTCGATCAGCTCCTGCGCGCGGTTCTCGTCGATCCGGCCCTCGGCCAGGTCGCGCTGGAGGTACACGTCCAGGAAGGTGGAGGTGCGCCCGAGGGACATGGCCGCGCCGTTCTGCTCCTTGATCGCGGCCAGGTAGCCCAGGTAGAGCCACTGCACGGCCTCGTGGGCGGTGGCGGCGGGGCGGGTGACATCGCAGCCGTAGGAGGCTGCCATCTGTTCCAGCTCACCCAGGGCGCGGATCTGCTCGGCGAGTTCCTCGCGGTCGCGAATGACCTCGGAGGTGGAGGGGCGGGCGTCGAGCCGGGCACGGTCCGCGTGCTTGGCGGCGATCAGGCGTGTGGTGCCGTACAGGGCCACGCGCCGGTAGTCGCCGATGATCCGGCCACGGCCGTAGGCATCGGGCAGACCGGTGACGATGCCGGCCTTGCGGGCGGCGCGCATCTCAGGGGTGTAGGCGTCGAACACGCCGTCGTTGTGGGTTTTGCGGTACTGCGTGAAGATCTGCGAGACCAAGGGTTCGGGCTGGTAGTGGTAGGCGCGCAGGCTGGTCTCCACCATCCTCCACCCGCCGTTGGGCATGATCGCGCGCCGCAGCGGGAAGTCGGTCTGCAGACCGACGATCAGTTCCCGTTCGCGGTCGATCCAGCCGGGACGGTGCGAGGTGATGGTGGACGGCACGGCGGTGTCGATGTCGTAGACGCCCCGGCTCCGTTCCTCAGGGAACAGCGCGGATACCTTCCCCCAGACGCCGAGCGTGCGCTCGGTGGGTCCGGACAGGAAGGACCCGTCGCCCGTATAGGGGGTGTAGTTGGCCTGGATGAAGTCGCGGGCGTCTATCTGTTCACGCCAGCCACGGCCCGAGAATCCCTGCCATGCGCTGACGGCCGTCTCCTGGGCTGCCTGGGTGGTCGTGGTCATCGTCGCCCCTCCTCGTCGCGAGTGCTGCGCGGCACCACCCGTGGTGCCGGTGCCGCCCCGGTTCCCATGCTCGTCCTCGGCCAAGTCAGCGGGCAGGACCCGACAGGCCCGGAGCGGGGCACGGACCGGCCCTACCGGAAGGGACCATCGGTCCTGTCCGCGCAGCGGGAGTCGTCCTAGGGTGGAGATGCCGTGAGGTACGTCCCCACGGACTGTCAGCGCGTGCCCCTGAACCCGCGAGGGGAGCCCGGTATGCCCGGCCTGGAGTTCGACGTCATCGTGGAGATTCCGCAAGGCAGCCGCAACAAGTACGAGATGGACCACCGTCTGGGACGCATCCGCCTGGACCGGATGCTCTTCACCTCCACCCGCTATCCCGCCGACTACGGCTACATCCAGGGCACCCTCGGCCTGGACGGTGAGCCCCTGGATGCGCTCGTGCTGGTAGGCGATCCGACCTTCCCCGGCGTCCTGATCCACTGCCGCGCGGTGGGGATGTTCCGCATGCAGGACGAACAGGGCGAGGACGACAAGGTCCTCTGCGTCCCGGCCACCGACCCGCGCATGGGCGGCCTGTTCGAACTCGGCGATGTCCGCCCCCACGACCTGCAGGAGATCCAGCACTTCTTCGAGGTCTACAAGGACCTGGAACCCGGCAAGTCCGTCGAAGCCGGGACCTGCTGGGCCGACCGCACGACTGCGGAGACCGAGGTCACTGCAGCCCGACGACGCGCCTCCCAGCACCCGACCGGTCCCGCGTCCGAAACACCGCCGTGAAAGAAGGACCACCATGACGATCCACGTCGGCTACCTGCGGGCAGTCGAGATCCTCGACTCCCGAGCCCGCCCCACCCTGCAGGTCATCGCCGGCCTGGCGGACCACAGCCAGGGTCGCGCGGGGGTCCCCTCCGGGGCGTCGACCGGCTCCGGCGAGGCCGTGGAACTACGCGACGGCGACCCGAGCCGCTACAGCGGACAGGGGGTGCGTACCGCAGTCGCCCACGTCAACGACGAGATCGCCGACCACCTGCTCCGCCGCACCTTCCCCGACCAGGCTGCCCTGGACCGGGCGTTGACCGAGCTGGACGGCACCGCCGACAAGTCCCGACTGGGCGCCAACGCGATCGTCGGCGTCTCCATGGCCGTTGCCCGCGCCCACGCGGTCAGCCGGGGCGTCCCGCTGTGGCAGCACCTGGCACCCGAAGGGGTGGCACCCCGGCTGCCGGTGCCGCACTTCAACGTCCTCAACGGCGGCGTCCACGCGGCCAACCCGCTGGACTTCCAGGAGTTCATGATCGCCCCACTCGGTGCGCCCGACCTGCCCGAGGCCGTCCGCGCGGGCGCCGAGGTCTACGCCGCGCTGCGCCACCGCCTCGCGGACGCCGGACGCTCGACAGGTCTCGGCGACGAGGGCGGCTTCGCCCCGGCCCTGCACCGCCCGGAGGAGGCCCTGACCCTGATCACCCAGGCGATCACCGACGCCGGCTACACCCCTGGACGGCGGGGCATTGCCATCGCGCTCGACCCCGCCTCCAGCGAGTTCCGACAGGCCGACGGCCGCTATCTCGTCGACGGCCGCTCCCTGAGCAGCGACGACATGATCGCCCTCTACGGGCATTTGGTCGACGACTTCCCGATCTGGAGCATCGAGGACGGTCTCGGTGAGGACGACCACGACGGCTGGATCCGTCTGACCGCCGCCCTGGGCTCGCGCATCCAGCTCGTCGGCGACGACAACTTCACCACCGACCCGGACCGGATCCGGGCCGCGATCGACGACAAGATCGCCAACGCCGCCCTGATCAAGCTCAACCAGATCGGTACCGTCACCGAGACCCTTGAAGCGATGGCGGTGTGCCGTGAGGCCGGCTACGCGGCGATGGTCTCCCACCGCTCCGGCGAGACCGAGGACACCTTCATCGCCGACCTCGTCGTCGCCTCCGGCTGCGGTCAGCTCAAGTCCGGCGCACCGGCGCGCGGTGAGCGCGTGGCCAAGTACAACCGACTCCTGGAGATCGCCGACACCCACCCGGGCCTGCCCTACGGCACGGCTCACTGAGAGGTGGGGTCGCCGACGCCCACCACCGGGTAGCGCTCCGGTGCGCGTCGACCCGAACTGATCCGCCACCGGAAGCCGAACGGCGCGTTTACCGGCCGATGCTTCCTCGGGTCGCACCGGCCCCGCCCTCACGCGGGTGCGCTGCCCGGACGGGTCACCGATACCGCTCAGGTCACTGGGCCGGACTCAGCGTTGGGGCGAGGCCGAGGCGGTTGTCGGCCAGGTGCAGGCCCTCGGGGCTGAACGGCGGCACCGCGTCGGGCACGCAGTCGGCGATCAGCAGGCAGTCGTGCGCCCGGTCCTCGGCGGTGGCCGCGACCAGGGGTTCGCTGTCGGGTCCCCATACGCCGGAGTTGCCCTGGTACTGCCAGGCTCCGGTCGGGACCTGTTCCCAGCCGCGGCGGTTGGCGTAGGCCACGAAAAGCCTCCAGATGCCGGCCATGGCCGGGATGATGTGCCGGGTGGCGTCCTGGTAGGGGACCTGGCTCACGGTCCCGTCGGCGAGCGGGAAGTGGAAGTCGGCGGCGGTGGGGCCGAGGACCACCTTCGCACCACGCCCGGCCAGGTACTGGTAGAGCGGGGGGAACTCGCACTCATAGCAGTTGAGGACACCCACTGCGATTCCGTTGATTGTCACGACCGGGGGCAGCTCCTGGCCGAAGGAGTAGTTGCGTCGTTCGGCCGCCCCGTAGAGGTGGCTCTTGCGGTAGTTCGCAGCCACCAGGCCGTCGGCGGCGATCACACTGATCGAGTCGTAGAAGCGTTCCTCGTCCCGCTCGGGGTACGGCAGCACCAGTGCCAGGGCGTTCTCCTTCGCCGCCCGACGCGCCCGCTCCATCGAGGGGCCTTCATGGTGCTCGGCCAACTGACGGCACTGGTCAAGGTCGATGGCATAGCCGGTGGTGTACTTCTCGGGGAACACCACCACCTGGCAGCCGTAGGCCGCCGCCAGCGCGGCGACCTCGTCCAGGCGCTCCAGGTTTGCTTCCACCGCATCCCGGCTGCCGACCTGCCCCTGCCCCTGGTAGAGGCCCACACGCAGGCCCTGCCCCGGTGCGGGAGGCGTCGGCAGGGCCGAGCGGAATACGACGCGAATAGGTTGCTTCATCAACGCGGGGTCTCTCCGATGCCGGCGATCCGAGTGATCGCCACCCCAGCAAGAACGATTCACCAGCCGCGCGGACACCACCGCGAGGCAGTCGATGCCTGCGACCAGCCATCACGCCAAGTCCGGCTCCCGCCCAAGGGCGGCGGCGGGCCGTCGGCCGCTACGGTGAGAGCAGGCGAGGCGAGGAGCCGGTTGATGAAGGTACTGGTCGTCGGCGCGGGTGTGATCGGCACGGTCTACGGTGCCCAGCTGTCCGACGCCGGACATGCGGTCGATGTGCTGGCCCATGGTGCGCGCACCGAGACCGTGGCGCGCTCGGGCCTGGTCGTCCACGACCTGGTGTCGGGAATCCGTCTCAGATCGCCGGCTGGGGTGGTCGGCGATGCGGGTGGCGGTCCCTACGACCTGGTCCTGGTCGTGGTGCGTGCCGATCAGTTGCAGAACGTGGCTGACAGTCTTCGGCGTCTGTCAGGTGCGCCGGTGGTGCTGTTCTTCGGAAACAACCCCGCCGGCCGGGCCGCGGTGCCGGCTGACCATCCCGGTATCGTCCACCTGGGTTTCCCGGGAATCGGCGGATCGATGGGCAAGACAGCGGTCGAGTACATGCGCATTCCGCAGCAGCCCACGACACTGCAGACCGGCGGCGGGAAACCGATCGAGGAGTTCGCTGAAGCCCTGACCCGCAGAGATTTCGCGGTGTCGCGAACGTCGGACATGGACGGCTGGCTGGCCTACCACGCCGCTTGCGTGGCCTGCGTTTCGGCGGCGCTGTATCGCTGCGCGGGCAGCGCCGCGGAGCTGGGCGCAGACCGCGCCACGCTGCGCCTGATGTGCCACGCGATCGAGGAGGGGTTCCGGATGCTGCGCCGTGCTGGAGTTCGCGGGCTGCCGGGCAACCTGAATACCCTGCACCGTCCGGCCCTGAGACCGGTTGCCGTGCGCTACTGGGCCAAGACGATGCGATCACCGCTTGGTGAGCGCTGCTTCGCCGCCCATTCCCGCCATGCCGAGCCGGAGATGCGTCACCTGGCCGGCGCAGTGCTGGACCGCGTAGCGGTTCCGTCCGAGTGCGCCCACCTGTGCGAGTTGTTGTCCGGCGATCGTAGTTAGTGCCGCATCAGCCGACCATTGCCCTGGACATGCCGATCGTCTGCTCCCGCAAGCGCAGCGGCACTGCCCGGCAGCGTGTACGTGGGCCAGGCTTGCGGGGGAGTCCAGGGCTTCGGATGCCCTGCGTTACGGGTGGGGGACGATGACGACAGGGGCGTCGGCGTGGTGGAGCACGGCGTGGGCGACCGGCCCCAGCCGGAGGCCTGGTCCGTGCGGGCGCAGGCGTCGGCCGATGACCACGAGTTCGGCGCGGGCGGAGGCATAGACCAGAGGTGCGGCGCCTCCGCCGATCCGTACCTGCTCGACGACCTCGATCGCCGGGAACTTCTCCCGCCACGGCAGCAGGACCTTCGTGAGCTGGGCAGCTTCGGCGCTCTGCAGGTCCTCACTGGGAATCATCGGCACCGTCACCCCCATGGAGGGCCAGGCTGGCGGCACGTCCCAGCCGTGGACCGCGCGGATCCGGGCACCGCGCAGCGCAGCCTCGGCGAACGCGAACTCCAGCACCGCGTCGAGGGGTGACTGCGCGGCCAGGCCGGCGTCCACGCCCACGACGATCTCCTGCTCCCGCTGGCCTTCGGCGTGGGTATCCGTCATGGGGCGGACCACGACCACCGGGACCTGGGCGCGTGCGGCGACAGCCAGGCTCACCGAGCCGACCAGCAGGCCCGCGAAGCCGCCCAGTCCCCGGGAGCCGAGAACCAGCAGTTGTCCGTCACCTGCGACGGACACCAGGGCGTCAGTGACCTGGCCCTGCACCAGGCCGGTTTCGACAGGAAGTTCGGGGTGGCGGTGGTGGACTTCCGCCTGGGTGTGGGCAAGCAGGCTCAAAGCTGTGCCCTGGTCGTCGCCGTGCTGGGAGTCGATGGCCCTTTGCGCGGTCAGCCAGGGCCCGGCGTGGAGCAGACGCAACGGCACGCCGCGGCGTGCCGCCTCGTCGGCGGCCCATTGGGCGGCATGGATGCTCTGCGGTGATCCGTCGATGGCGGCGAGGACGGGCTGCTGCATGGTGGACTCCTCCGAAAGGGATGCCGGAACGGCTGGTTGTTTCAAGACCGGTCGGTGTGCTCGGCACGGCCCAGAGACCCTTGGCCCCCGGTCGGGTCGCTGCTGGTCCCCGGTCCTGAGGTGGCACCGGCTCAGGCGAAGGCGGTCTGCAGGGCGTGGAAGGCGCTCTTGGGGTCGGACAGGGCGTGGTAGATCGCGGGGATGGGCTTGTCGACGCCGAGGAGACCGTAGACGGCGTGCATGGCTCCGCGGACGGAGTACTCGACGGTAAAGACCACGTCCTGGGGGATCTCGACATACTGCCCGAGGAACGCGAAGTTGGCCGAGTCGTTCGGGATCACCAGGGGTCGGTCGCCGGCGGCGCGGCGGGCGAACTGACTGGTGATGTAAGGCATCATCGCGGTGGTCACCGTGGTGGCGGCGTGGACCTGCTCGGCGATGTCCTCGAAGCCGAGGTGCCCGAGGAGTTCAGTGAGGATCTCCTGGCCGGTGGCTTCCTCCATTTTCTTGCCGATGTGGTCGCCGGTAGTGTCCGTGAAAAGGCTGTATCCCCACAGGGTGAACACGTCCTCGGGCTGGCCCGCGAAGTGCGGCTGGTGCGGCACGACGATCGACATCAGCCAGTTGGAGTCCTTGAACGTCATCAGCGCCCCGGTACCGGGCGCGTTGCCGGTGAACTCCTCGATCCGCCGCAGCAGCGCCGGGCTGCGCATGGTCAGGGTGAAGGACTCCCACTTGGCTTCGCCGATGTTGCCGTTGAAGACGCCGGGGCGGCCGAAGTCGGGGGCCTTGCGGGCCAGGGTCTCCCACAGTGCCCAGCCGCCGTCGCGCTTGTCGCGCACCAGTTCCGGCACCGTGTCGTCGCCGCCGTAGCCGGTGTCGGCGGTCATCGAGCCCAGGGTGAGGAACGCCAGGTCCCCGGAGTGCAGTTCGCAGACCCCCGGCCGGCCGTTGCGCTGGACATGGATGCGCTGGACGCGCCGCACGCCTTCGTAGGTGGTGAGGTCGACGTCGGTGACCTTGACGCCGTAGTCGATGTGGACGCCGTGCTCGACCAGCCAGGCGCACAGCGGCCGGATGATGGAGTCGTACTGGTTCAGGCGGGTGCGGCGGACCCCGGACAGGGTGTGGATCCGGGGGAACTCCTGCATGAAGCGCAGGAAGTAGCGCTTGAGCTCGATGGCGCTGTGCCAGTTCTGGAACGCGAAGGTGGTGCGCCACATCGCCCAGAAGTTGGTGGCGAAGAAGTGCTCGGAGAAGAACTCGTCGATCCGCCGTGCCCCGATCACCGACTCGGGAAGGGCCAGCAGGTGGGCCAGTTCGAGGCGGTCGTGGTGGTCGAAGCCGAGCTGCGCGGCGTCGATGATCCGGTGGTTGCGGTCGATCAGACGGGCGTGGGCGTCGGTCGGCCACTTCTCATTGAACTCCTCGATCTCCTGACGCACCGTGAGCGCATCGTCGTCGAGGGTGGGGATGGTCTCCAGCAGGTTCCACAGGCAGGTGTAGGCCTCCTCCTCCAGCATCCGCCCGCCCCGGGTCACATACGCCCCCGCCGGATCACCACCGCCGTCCATCGACCCGCCCGGAACCGGGAGCTCCTCCAGGATGTGGATGTTCTCACCGGGGAAGTCGGCGTCACGGATCAAGAAGGCCGCTGCCGCCAGTGACGCGATACCGCCCCCGACCAGAAACGCCCGCTTCCCGTGCTCACTGCTGATCATTGCTGCTCCTGAGAGTCGGTCCTGTCCCGCCGCGATCGGCGATGTCTCCACCCTGGCTTCGTGCACGGCTCTGTGGGCAGGGCCCGTCGGCCCCTCAGGACGGGACTGCAGGTCCCCTCCGACTCCCGCGTCCCGTGCGGTTCGGGCGTACCGGGACCTTCGGGCCCAGGCCACCAGGGACCGGTGGCACACAGGAGGGCCCCGTGGTCCCTGTGCCGCAGCCCTGCCCTCAGCCGAGGATCTTGTCTCAGCGGGCCGCATCCGGCGCCGCCGCTGTGGGTCTCCACGGGTGAGAGCGCCGAGACCTGGGCCGAGCGGATCGTGCAGCTCCTGCCCTACCAGGTCAACGCCAAGAGCCTCGCCGCCACCGGCAACCCCGACACCGCGTTCCTGCACTGCCTGCCCGCCCTGCACGACCGCACCACCGGCCTCGGCGCCGAGATGTTCGCCCAGTACGGGCTGGACGGCCTGGAGGTCACCGACGAGGTCTTCGAATCGCCCGCCTCGCTGGTCTTCGACCAGGCCGAGAACCGCATGCACACCATCAAGGCCGTGCTCGTCGCCACTCTGGGAGCCTGACATGCGCATCGTCGCCGCACTCGGCGGAAACGCCCTCCTGCAGCGGGGTGAACACCCCGACGCCACCGTCCGGGAAGCCCACGTGCACCAGGCCGCCAGCACCCTGGCCGAACTCGCCCTGGCCGGCCACGAACTGATCATCACCCACGGAAACGGCCCGAAGATCAGGCTGCTCGCCCTCGCTCGGCTCCGCTACACGGTCACGGTATCCGGGTCAGCCTCTACTGGTTCGACGGCGTCGTCGCCCCTGACGTCGCCAATGATGCTGTCCGGGATGTTCGCCTGGATACCGGGGTGGATCGGGGCTGCGAACTCGCCGGTGACCTCTCATGCGCCCGTCACGGTCGAATTCTTGACGGCGGTTCTCTCCGCGTCGGTGGAGGTCGCGGTGAAGGTGACGATGTGCCGGCCATGGGCGGTCCTCCCGGTCGCGGGCACGAATGCACTGAGGAATTACCCCATGGTGTCAACTGGCGTACCAGAGGTCCTGCTGCTTATTTTGGTGTCCGCGCGACTGGCCGAGAGATCTCCACCCCGAGCACAGTGCTGCCCCTACGCATCGCCGATGGCAAGCGCGGCCCGCTGCCGGGGGCTGGACGGTCCATCGGGGCCGTAGCCGAGCCGGATGAGCATCTGGACATGGCCCGGCCCGTGGCGCGGGTCACGCGCGGCTGAGCGCAGGTCGGGCCACTCCACGACCTGGTGGAGCAGCGAACTCCGCAGGTGGTGGGCGGTAGCGAGCAGGAGCGTGTGCTGCAGGGCCTGTCCGGTGCGCAGCCAGTCCGCCCGGCGGTCGTGCGCGGTGGCCAGCACGAGGATGACCGGATGCGTCTCGAACGGGGCCGAGAGCAGGGCACTGGTGGCCCTGCTGCCGGTGAAGTCGCGGACCGGGATCCGTTCGAAGGCGTCCTGAGGGCCGAGCGCGGAGGAAGGGATGCCGTAGGGGCTGTCCTCGCGGATCCAGTTGCTGCTTTCCTTGCGGCGCTCCGCGGTGGCGGTGTTGCGGCGTTCGGCCTCTGCGGTCAGATCCAGCACCCGGCGGGTTTCGGCGGGACCGGTCGCGAAGAGCTGGGCGCCCTCGGTCTGGGCGCTTTCGACGAGCTCCATGATGATCTCTGCGGGGACGGGTCGGGAGGTGAAGGGCAGTCGGCTGCTGTGGCGGCGCCAGATCGTGTCGAACAGGTCCGGGCGCGGGCCGTTGGCTGGGGCAGCAGCCAGTCGCATGGTGGCGAGCAGTCGCGGTTCGCCGGGGTCGGGCAGCAGCCGCACCGCCGGTTCCCAGCCCAGGTGCCGGGCGGCGACTTTCAGATTGAACACCGCCGCGCCCACGGAGACCAGCAGGGCCCGACCGGTGGGGTCGGTGGCGCGCAGCGAGCGCTCGGGGACGGCGCGGACTTCCAGGGTGTCGGTCTCCGGGCGGAGCCGGAAGCGCCATGGCTGGGTGTTGTGGATGGAGGGCGCGGCCGCCGCAGCGGAGACCAGTTGCTCCAGGGAAGTGGCGTCCAGGGGGTGGTCCACTGCGTTCGTGCTCATCGCGGCCTCCTTCGGAAGTTCGGCGTGTTGCCCCTCCCATCGTCAGCGGGACCGCGTTTCATGGGGAGGGGCCAAGGGTCCCGGCCAGTCGGCCGAGCGGGCACAGCCACGGCTTGCGGCCCTCCGTGTTGCAGCGAACAGCCGCCTGGCCAGTCACGCGCACCTGCGTGTGCGCGGCTACAAGGAGTCCGGGACCACCACCACCTTCGACATGGTCGCCCGCGACGACCTCGACCGCCACCGGCTGGTCATGGACGTCATCGACCGTGTCCCGGGCCTGGCCGTGCGCGCCGCAGGCGTCCGCCAGCAGATGGTGGACATCCGCCGGCGCCACCACGACTGGGTCCGCGCCCACGGCACCGACCTGCCCGAGATCACCGACTGGACCTGGAACAACTGACCTGTGCAGTGCAGTACCCGGGGCGGGCGCGGATTTCGCGCCCGCCCCGGCAATCGTGTTCACGGTGGCGCGCAGCCCCAGCGGCGGTTCCTC
>Ga0302314_10003479_pt1 | contig 29035 bp, 32 predicted proteins | sample III_Palsa_N2_3_FD_200533 | JGI IMG/M metagenome (GOLD analysis project Ga0302314, IMG submission 200533) | Peat permafrost microbial communities from Stordalen Mire near Abisko, Sweden - III_Palsa_N2_3 | ecosystem: Environmental > Terrestrial > Soil > Palsa > Peat permafrost | place: Sweden...
TAGATCTGCTGGTGCGAAGCGCTCCAGAAGTGCCCGATGCCGCCCTTGAAGCGCTGCGCAAGGTCATAGCCGCTACCGGGCTTCTGTTCCAGCAGAACCAGAATGGCATGCTTCAACGACATGGAGGGGCAGTGGCCTGATCGTGACTATGCATACAGTTGCATATGGATGGGCAAACTGCAATGATATGCAACAACTTGCATATTAGTGAGTCGCCAATGGCCTTGCCCAAACAACTGCGGAATCGGCTGAGCGTACCTGTCGTCGGTGCGCCCTTGTTCATCATCTCCGGACCGGAGCTGGTGATCGCGCAGTGCAAGGCGGGGATCGTCGGCTCATTCCCGGCCTTGAATGCGCGCCCGGCGGATCAGCTCGAAGTCTGGCTCGAGCGCATCACCCAGGAGCTGGACGCCTGGAACCAGGCTCACCCGGACCGGCCGGCGGCCCCGTATGCGATGAACCAGATCGTGCACAAGTCGAATTCGCGGCTGGAGCATGACATGGAGCTGTGCGTGAAGTACAAGGTGCCGATCGTGATCACCTCGCTGGGCGCCCGGCGCGACATCAACGATGCGGTGCACTCCTACGGCGGCATCGTCCTGCACGACATCATCAATAACTTCTTCGCCAGGAAAGCCATCGAAAAGGGAGCCGATGGCCTGATCGCGGTTGCCGCCGGCGCCGGCGGACATGCCGGCACCACTTCGCCTTTCGCGCTGATTCAGGAGATCCGCGAATGGTTCGACGGTCCCTTGCTGCTCTCCGGCGCCATCGCCACCGGCAATGCGGTGCTGGCCGCGCAGGCGATCGGCGCCGACCTGGCGTACATGGGCTCGGCCCTGATCGCCACCACGGAAGCCCGCGCCGATGAGCGCTACAAGCAGATGATCGTCGAGAGCAATGCTGACGATATCGTGTACTCCAACCTGTTCACCGGGGTGCACGGCAACTACTTGAAGCCGTCCATCGTCAATGCCGGCCTCAATCCCGATGCCCTGGAAAAAGGCGACCCCAGCCAGATGAATTTCGGCGCGGGCGAAATCGGCAAGAAAGCCTGGAAGGATATCTGGGGCTGTGGCCAGGGCATCGGTGCCGTCAAACAGATCGAGACGGTTGAAACCCTGGTGTCGCGCATCAAGCACGAATATCAATCCGCCAGGAGTCAGCTGCTGGCAAATTGAGCCATTGGCCCAGGCCTCGGGAAATGAACATGATCCAGCTGCTCATCATCGCCGGCTCGGGTATTTTCCTGTTCCTGGGCACCCTGCATGGCCTGCTCACCTTCAGAGACCTTGGCCATCCTCGCGCGTTTACGCCCAGGGATGCCGGGCTTCGAACCGCCATGCAGCAAGCCACCGTTGCCCTTGATCCGAAAATCAATCTATGGAAAGCCTGGATGGGGTTCAACCTCAGTCATAGCCTCGGCATCGTCATGTTCGGCGGCGCTTTTCTGTACCTTGGCATTTTTCATCCGGCCTTGTTTGCGCGGTCGCTGTTGCTGCAGATCTGTTCCATTGCGATATCCGCGGCCTATCTGGCCCTGTCGCTGGAATTCTGGTTTTCAAAGCCTGCCATCGGCTCCGCTATTGCCATGGCCTGCTTTATCCTTGCCACGGCAATCTCTCACGCCCAGGCCGGGCCCTGAGTGTTTTATCCGGTGACGCTTTCAGGAGTAGTGCGATGACGACAAACACAATTGCGGATTGGCATCAGATCGTCCGGACCAGGAATGCTGCCGGGCTGAATGCACTCCTGGCCGAGAACGTCGTATTCCATTCCCCGGTGGTGCACGCGCCCCAGGTCGGCAAGGCGATTACGCGCGTGTACCTGACGGCGGCCTTGGCTGTCTTTTTCAACGAATCATTCCGCTATGTGCGCGAGATCGTTTCCGATCGCAATGCGGTTCTGGAATTCGTGGTTGAAATCGACGGCATCAGCGTCAATGGCGTCGACATGATCAGCTGGGACGAGGAGGGCAGAATCGTGGACTTCAAGGTCATGCTGCGTCCCCTCAAGGCGATCAATCTGATTCATCAGAAGATGGGGGCCATGCTTCAGGCCGCGAAATAAGGCATGAAAAACAACCCGCGCAACAAGGCCTGAAACAAATCAATACAGTGTAAGCAGCTGCTTTCACCCCTAACCAGTCGGTCAGCGTGAGCCCTTTGGACGTCGAAATTGATGACCAACGGCAGCTTTCAGGAAATAATCCCTATGTCTTTGGCGGGCCAATAGCCGTCCTTCGCACACTGAATTTCGCCGCCCGAAACCGGCCATTGGCCGCCGCCTGTTGGCGCGCACCGAGAAATGACCAGTCCGCTCGGCCAGCGGCTGATCACTTGCCTCAAGACAAATCTCTGCTGCGGAAACTACCTACGCCAGCCAATGCTGATCAGGCGCTAAGGAGTACTCGGCGCGGCGTGTGGTCAGAGCCCGGCGAGCGCCGACACTCAGTGTCAGTCGGCGCGGCGGCTGATGTGCTTTCATTGGCCTATTTGCCGGGCGCGATTTGATCCACGTATTCGATATATCCTCGCCCGGTGATCGGGTTACCGCGGAACGATCCATGGTAGTCGTAGCCCCCGACATAGCCACTGCATAGTCCGTAGAGAAAGGGGGTGTCGACCGTACCCATGATTTCGGCTAGCACGAGGTCGCCATCCAGTACGGTCCAGGTAAATGTAGACGGCAAGTGCATGGAGCGGCCGTCAGGTGCGATGCGCGGTAGATCCTCCTGCGAGGTAATGGTGAAGTGCGTATTGGTTGAGTAGGTGCGTGTGGGTACACCGCGCTCGCGCAGGAAGGCGGCTTCCAGAATCGTCACACCGCCAATGCCTACTTTGGCGAACATCAGTTGTGTGTTTTCGTCAATTTCGACGATCTGGTAGGTGAAAAAATCCGTCGGCAGCTTCAGGGTTTCCGGCAGCGGGCGGGCGCGGAAGCCGTAGGGGCCGATCATGGTGAAGTATTCGTAGGTGCAGATGCCATTGACCGTGTGGCGTTGCCCTAAATAATCAATGTGTCCTCGGTAGTCCGCCATCAGCCCAAGATGCTTGTAGATCGGGAGATTGGCGAACCACGTAACGTTGTCGCAGCAATGCAAGCTGATGTCCAGGTCGAAGGCGTCACGCGTCACTTGCAGGCGCACATCCGGGTAGGTTCCGCTCATCGTGACGTCGCGGCCGAGACGGATCAGGCCGCCATCCTGTTCTATCTTGCAGTCGCGATCAATTGAATAGGATGCAAATTGTCCCGTTCCAGGTGCCGCCGTACCACTGACCTGTGTGGCATTGCGACGGGGCATGTCGACAAGCATATGGTCGGTGTCGGTAAATCTTTGACCGGCCGTGCCGATGATCGACATCAACGAAAAAAAACGAAACGGCTCCGGCAGGTTGGGGATCATAATCCCGTAATGGCTGACGCTGAAGAGCCGCTTGTGGACGTTGGGCCGGATCAGTTGCGGGCAGTCGAAAGGCCGTGTCTGCAGTGAGGCCCCGCGATCCAGTAGCCGCAATGCTCTTTGCAGCAGCGTCTGGTTTGTCGGGTGCCGTGGGGATTTCGACGAATGGGGGGCAGACATCGGAGAAATCCTGAAGTTGGATGGATTGTCGCGAAATCAACAGAACTGCGGGTGGAGGGTAGTCTGGAAGCTGATTGTGTTTGATTGGCTGTTCCGCCATGAACGCGATCTTTTTGGTCACACCAGCAGGCGTAGGGTGTGCACCGCGCGCGTTAGGCTACGCCTGCTTTCAGCCCATTCCTGCCGGTAGCGAGCGGCTGCTTTCTAGCGCCGGAAATTGATCGGCCTTAATATCACGGCATCGAGAGATTTCAGGGTTTGGCATATGGATTGCAATGTTAGACCGCAAGTGCGCGGCGGCCGTGTTCGATCTAATCAGTGTTGGACGCGCAAATGACTGATGCATTCGGCCGAGATACAAAAAGCCAGTGGTTGGGGGGTAGAACTGTCACTACTGTCCCGGAAAAGATTGATCCTTGTATTACCGTCGGTTTCGAGTCCAGTCGTTTTCCTCACGGTATTGAGCTGCTCAATGATGATAAAACCCCTATGAACTTTGTTGTTGACGCGCTGATGAAACATGTCCAGCTCGATCGGTCCGTCGCGACACAGGCAATGCTTGCCGTTCACACAAAGGGTCGTGCGGTTATAGCTGTTTATTCGCATGATGCAGCAGCGCGTATTTCCAAACTAATATCGGCTGAAGCTGCGCACAGCGGTCACCCGCTTGTCTGTCGTGCCGCTAACGCCCAACTGGTTGCTGCAACGGAGGGACCGGCCTCGCCGGTCCACCGTTGAGCTTTGCGTTAGAACGCAATATGCCGAACAACAATGGCGCTCAAGGTTGCTCATTCTGTAGGCACGTCATGTATGCCTTCGAATACGATTTGCGCATGAAATCTCTCGGGACGAGCATGCATCACCAAGCGCAGCTCTATCAGTGTCCAGAGTGCTCGGCTTAATGGGAAGTCACCCAGCGCTTCTTTCATGTGATTCCCCACTCAAAAGCAGCGGACTATTTCGCCTATGAAGCGCTCTAACCCGTCACTTGATCGGACGGCGGTTCAGCAGGCGTAGGGTGCGCACCGCGCATGCGTTAGGCTTTGAAATGGCCGGGCACCCGTGTGCGCGTTGCGCACCCTACGCCTGTTGTGTCCTGCATCGGCCTGAATGCGCGTCCGGATTCGTCCTACCGGCCCGGACCCCGGTAGCGCAAAACGTCCAGCAACAAGGCGAAGGCTCTTGAGTGCTGGCGCCGGTTCGGGTAGTACAGGTGGTAGCCGGGAAACGGCGCGCACCAGTCCTCCAAAACACGCTTCAATCTTCCCTGCACCAGATAGGGCTGGACCACATCCTCGGGCAGATAGGCCAAACCGAAACCTGCCAGCGCCGCGTTGAGCCGCAGCGTGCTGTCGTTGAAGATCAGCTGTCCTTCGACGCGTACATTCAATTCGCGGCTGCCCCTCTCGAATTCCCAGACGTACAGCCCGCCATGCGTGGGCAGGCGCAGGTTGATGCAATTGTGACCGGTAAGGTCCTGCGGCTTCTTCGGGGGTGAGCGCCCGGCGAAGTACGAGGGAGCGCCTACAACCGCCATGCGCGTGTCCGGCCCGATGCGCATGGCGATCATGCCCGGCGCCACCTGCTCGCCGAGGCGCACGCCGGCGTCATAGCCCTGTGCCACGATATCGGTGAGCGCATTGTCCACGGCGATCTCGACCCTGATTTCCGGATAGGCTGGCAGAAACTCGTTCAGTGCGGGCCACAGGATGGTCTGAGCCGGATGGTCGCCGGCATTGATGCGGATGGTCCCGGCGGGCTTTTCCCGGAGCTCCGCCAGAGCTTCCAGCTCGGTCAGGATTTCGTCGATATGCGGTCCAAGATTCAGCAGCAGGCGTTCGCCCGCTTCGGTCGGGGACACGCTGCGCGTAGTCCGCGTCAGCAGGCGCACTCCCAGCCGCGCCTCCATTCCGCGGATGGTATGGCTCAGTGCGGATTGCGAAACCCCCAGCTTCGCCGCCGCACGGGTAAAGCTGCGCTCCCGCGCGACGGCCAGGAATGCGAACAGATCGTCTAGGTTCCCGCGCGACATTGATGAATTACATTCATAAGTTCATGCCAACTTTACCACTTTATCGCAGTAGCTCCAGTCGCCAGAATGACGCTGATTGGTAACTTCTGAGCAAGGAGATCGGCATGGATATTTCGTTTGAAAACAAGGTGGCGCTCGTGACGGGTGCCGCGTCTGGACTGGGTCTGGCTACGGCCGAGGCCTTTGCCGAATCGGGCGCATCAGTCGTTTTGGCGGACTGGAACGAGAAGGAAGTTCAGGCCGCTGCTAAAGGGCTTGCCGCCAAGGGATACAAGACTTTGGGCATTCGCTGTGACGTCTCGGATGACGCCCAGGTGGAGGCCATGGTGAAGCAGGCAGTTGCTACATTCGGACGCCTCGATGCGGCGTACAACAACGCCGGTGTGCAAAATGTCCTCGCTGAAACGGCTGACTCGCCGCGCGACGACTACGACCGCATCATGGCAATCAACCTGCGCGGTGTGTGGAGTTGCATGAAGTTCGAGCTTCAGCACATGCGCGAGCAAGGAAGCGGCGCCATCGTCAATTGCTCATCGCTGGGTGGGCTTCTCGGCGGCGCCAGGCGCGGGACCTACCACGCAGCGAAGCACGGTGTGATCGGATTTACGAAGAGTGCGGCGCTCGAATATGCGGCGCGTGGCATTCGCGTCAATGCTGTATGCCCGGGCATGATTCAAACGCCCATGTCCGACAAGATGATTGCGGAGGGCCAGGGCGAAGAGTTGAATGCGATGTTGAAGACCTACGTGCCGATGGGGCGAATGGGCCGACCCAAGGAGATCGCCGATGCTGTTCTGTGGCTTTGCAGTTCAGCCGCAAGCTACGTCACCGGCCAGTCGATCTCTGTCGATGGCGGCTATGTCATGCGGTAGGGATACGAACCCATCCAGAAAATACACAGGAGAACGCCATGGAACTCAAACGAGCTGGATCCCAAGCCTCAATGAAAGGACCCGCTGAATACTTTACCGGCACTGTGCGCATCGATCCCCTGAATGCGCCGCCACCACCCGCCCGCGTCTCCTGCGCGAGTGTCACCTTCGAGCCCGGCGCACGCTCCGCCTGGCATACGCACCCACTTGGCCAGACGCTGATCGTCACCGCGGGTTGCGGTTGGACGCAATGTGAAGGCGGGCCGATCGTCGAAATCCGCGCCGGCGATGTGATCTGGTGTCCGCCTGGACACAAGCATTGGCATGGCGCCAGCCCTACGACAGCCATGACTCACATCGCCGTCCAGGAAGCGCTCGATGGCAAGAACGTGGTTTGGTTGGAACAGGTGAGCGACGAGCAGTATCTGGCCGGTCCGGGCAAGTAGAAACCTGCTTCAGCGGTCTGCGACCGCTTCTGGCCGGACTGGGCCGCGCGAATGTTTCAGACTCTGGCTACGAGCACAAAAACGCCTTGCCGCTCCCTTTCAAGCCTTGGCGTGCGCCGCGAAGAACTGCCAGATCAATGCGGTCGCGGCCAGCTCCTGTGAGGGTGGATCCAGCATTGCCAGCATCTGCTCGCCGCCGGGCCAGGAATGGCCGCCGCCCTCGATCAGGTAGAAGGCCACTTCGCTGCCGTTCCTGCCGCCGCTATAAAGGCTATGGCGCACCTTGCCCGTTTGCGTGATTTGCGCGGCGGCGCAGCCGTTGAATTTGGCCCAGAACTCGATTGCCTCCATCACCGGCGGCTTCGGTGTCCGATCCAGCGCCTTGGCGCCGATGCCGCCGGGCAGGGTGACGTTCTGGTCGGCGCTGCCATGGATGTGGATCACCGACACCGGCTGCGTCGGCCGCGGCTCATAGGCGGTTTGCGCCGCCGCCACCACGCCGATGGCGGCGAAGGTGTCGCCCAACTCGCAGGCCAGCCGGTAGCTCATCATGCCGCCGTTGGACAGGCCGCTGGCGTAGATGCGCCTGGCGTCGATCGAATAGTCCCTTTGCAGCTCCGCCAGCATGGCGCGGATGAAACCGACGTCGTCGATGTTCTGCTGCACCGCATAGCCGCAGCAGGAGCCCGCATTCCAGGTATAGAAATAGCCGCGGCCCAGCGCGTTCAGCAGCGGCCGGCGTTCGCCGCTGCCGTTGGGGTGGACCACGATGAAACCGCTGCGGTCGGCTTCGGCATTGAATCCGGTCTGCACGGCGTTGCTTTTGGCATTGCCGCCGCCGCCATGCAGGGACAGCACCAGCGGTGCCGACTTGCCCGGGGAATAGTCCGGGGGAAGATGCACGATGTAGCTGCGCTGGCGTCCGCCGAATTCCAGTTCCCGGGTGATGTCGTTGTCACTCACTGGCTTGTGCTTCCGCCAGCGTCTGATTGAACTGCTGCCGGGCGCATGCCCACTTCGCCGTTGGCCTTTGATTCGGCCAGTGCCTCCGCCACTTCCTGCACCGTCGGATGGGCGGGAATGGTCAGGCGCAGGCCCTTGTAGAGCTGATACGGCTGTTTGACCTTGTTCTTGTTGGCCTGCCATACCAGCGGCCACAGGTAGGAATTGCCGTACACCTCCTGCTGGCCGGCGACATGCCACAGGCTTTCACCGTCCTGCACCACGTAGCTGCGGGTTTCGGATTGCAGCTGCTCATTCAGTGCTTGCAACAACAGGAATGCCGTGCCGCTGTCGCCGGCGGCGAGCTTGTCCTGCGCCTGTTGCAACTGCGCCACCTGGGCATCCGACAAACCGATCCGATCCTGTGCCTTTTTCAGTTCGACCTGCGCCAATTGCGAGGCCTGTTCGGCGGATGCTGGCGCCGCGTCAGCGGCCTTCGCAGCGGAAGGATCGGCAGTGTCGGCGCGCGCCACCTGGGTATTGTCCGGCTTGTCGGGACGGGGCAGCGTCGGCAGATTCGGCAGCGGCATGCCCGCCAGGGGATCGACATCGGCAGGCGGAGCAACGGCGGCGGCCTCGGCGGCGGGCGCGGGAGAGGGCGCGGACGGAGCAGCCGGCGCCGTCGGGATCACGGCCGGCCTGGTCGTTGCCGATGCGGCGGCGAGCGATGCATTGCTCGTTGCGGAGCTGGGGATGTGATCGGCCTCGGACTCGGTATTGGCCTGGATGCCCTCGGCAACCGTTTGTGCGGGCGGCGTCGGTACCGGTGCCGCCGGCTCCCGTGCGGGGGTCGCGGCACTCGCCGGTGCCGGAGTTGCGGCCACGGGTGTCACAGCCGATGCCTGTGGTAAGGGAGGCGCAGCGGCACTTGCCGGCGGTGGCGTATTGCTGACGGCGGGTTCCGCCGTGCGGATGCGGGTGGCCGTCACTTCGCTGTTCGCCGAGAGCATGGCCAGGGCGCCCGCGTGCGGCGTTGGCGCTGGCGCTGCGCTGCCGGGCGCGGTGCCCGATGCGCTGGCCTGGCTGGGAGCAGGGTTCGGCGCCGGAGATCCAGGACGATTGATGAGGTCGGCTACCACAAAGGGCACGGTTCGCGGTGCCGTGGCGGCAGGGGCTGAAGACGCCGGAGCGGCCGTCGTTGGCACAGCCGTTGTGGCCACTGAAGGAGAGTGGCTGACGGCTGTCGTTGAAACGGGCGCGGCTGCCTGGGTGGGTGCGGCGGCAACAGGTGGCGGTATGACCGAAGGGGCAATCGGCTGCGGTGCCGCTGGCAGTGGTGCCGCTATGGATGCCGGCAGGCCGGCGTTGGCCGATGCCGCGTCGGGAGTCGCGGTGCTCGCCGCCGGGCTGGCCTCCGCCATCCTGGTTGGGGGTACCGCAGCGAACGCTTCCGCCCGGGGCGCTGCCGTCGTACCGGGCTGGGGCGCGTTGCTGCCCGTCGCGGCAATGCTGGCGGGCGGCTTCGCAGCAGCGGGCGGGAGTGCGGGTGGCGGGGTGCTGGCCGTGCTGGTGGTTGTTGCGGCAGCCGGCGGCGTGGCCGCGGCCTGTGCCGCAGGCGCTGGATTGGCTTTCCTCGGCGCTGGCGCCGGGGTGGCGGCGACCGGCGCACTGAAGGCTCCATTGCTGCTATGCGTAACCGGCTCGACGCGATGCGGTATGGCCTCGGCACATCCTGCCAGGCCGATCACGGCAAGCAGGCAGGGCAGGGAGTATGTGGACAGGCGCAGCGGTGAAAGCTTGGTATTCGGCATGGCCGCAGACTAGCGAGGCGTGTCGGGACGGTCAAACAGCTAAACTAGGTCTCTGTCGAAAAGCCTCCCGCGCATGACCGAAATCCTCGTTGTCTACTATTCCCGCAGCGGCTCCACCGCCGCGATGGCGCGCCAGGTTTGCCGCGGCGTGGAATCCGTGCGCGGCGCGCAGGCGCGCTTGCGTAGCGTGCCGCCGGTAGCCGCGGTCACCGCCGTTGCGGCGCCGCCGGTGCCGGAAGAGGGCGCCCCCTATGTCGAGTCGCGCGATCTGCGCGAGTGCGCCGGACTGATCCTCGGCAGCCCGACGCGCTTCGGCAACATGGCGGCGCCGCTCAAGTACTTCATCGATTCGACCTCGGACCTGTGGCTGTCCGGTGCGCTCGCCGGCAAGCCGGCGGCGGTATTCACGTCCACCGGCACCCTGCATGGCGGACAGGAAAGCACCCTGCTGTCGATGATGCTGCCGCTGCTGCATCACGGCATGCTGCTGCTGGGCCTGCCCTATACCGAGCCGGAGCTTTCCACCACCACGGCCGGCGGCACGCCTTACGGCGCCAGCCATGTTGCCGGCGTGGGCGGCAAGCCGCGCCCGCCCATCAAGGAAGAACTGGCCCTGTGCCTGGCGCTGGGCCGGCGCGTCGCCGAAGTCGCACTGAAATTGCAGGCATGACGCGCCTAAGCGAGTGGGCGCGCATCGCCGCGCTGCTGCTGCATGTCGGCCTGATCGCCGGACTCATTGCCTGGTGCGGCTGGCTGCCGGGTCTGCTGCTGAGCCTGCCGCTGTTGACGCCGCTGCCGGGCCTGCTGCGCAGGAAAACCTATACCGCCGGCTGGGCCACCATGCTGGTGGTGTTCTATGTCGGCGGCTTGCTGGCGGAAGGCGTGGCGGTGCCCGGCCGCCGCAGCATCGGTACGGCGCTGAGTATCGTGGCGGCGCTGGATTTCGTCAGCCTGGTGCTTTTTGTGCGCCTGAGTGCGCGTGAGCAGGGGAGACGCTGACCGCGTTTAGCGCCTGCGACGGGGGTAATTTTCGCGCAGTGCTAGAAACGACGAGCGCGGTGTACTGCCAGTACATAAGCGAGGAGTGACGACGCAATGCGCGAAAATCACCCCCGTCCCGAAGGGTTGCCCCCAAAATCGCGCCATGCGTCGTTACTCGTCGCTCATTTAGTGATACTAAACTTTGCTCCTCGCGCCTAGCCTGGCGCGATTTTGGGGGCAACGCAGGCGTTAAACGCGGTCAGCGTCTCTCCCCAGCACTTGCTGCGCAAACGGGATCGTCAGGCGCCGCTGCGTCGTAAGCGAGTCCTGGTCCAGCAGGTCCAGCGCGGCGAGCAGCGCCGGCACCGAGCGCGGCAGGCGCCTCAGCAGGAATTCCGCCACGTCTTCCGGCAGGTCCAGGCCGCGCAGGCGGGCGCGCTTGCGCAGCAGGGCGCGCAATTCCGCGTCGTCCAGGGGCTTCAGGCCGAATACCGCGCAGGCGGCGAGGCGGGTGCGCAGATCGGGCAGCGGCGCCAGCGGCAGGCTGTCCGGCGGCGCCGAGGCGCCGAGCACGCAGCGTCCGCCGTGGGCATGCACGGCGTCGATCAGGCGCAGCAGCAGCAGCGCCCAGCGGCGGTCGAGCAGGGCGCTGCCGACATCGTCCAGGCACAGCAGCTCAAGCGTTTCGAAGCCCTGCAGTGCCGCCGCGTCCTCCTGCCTGAATTGCGCCAGCGGCAGGTAGGCGGCCCGGCGCCGCTGCTGCGTGGCGGCACGCGCCGCCGCCTGCAACAGATGGGTCTTGCCGCTGCCGCCGGCACCGTGCAGCAGGATCGAGGCCTCGCCGCCGTCCTCCGCCAGCCGGCGCAGCGCCGCCACCGTGGCGGCGTTGGGGCCGCCGTGGAAACTGTCGAAGCTGGCCGCGTCGGCCAGCTGCACCGACAGGGTCAGCTGCGTTCCGATCACGGCGCCGGGGGAGGGGGCATCGGCGCGCCCGCTCCGCCGACATAGAGCGGGCTGCGCAGCCAGTGCTGGCGCGCGTGGCGCAACAATACCGCGATCACCGCCGCCACCGGCAGCGCCACCAGGACGCCGACGAAGCCGAACAGCTGGCCGCCGGCCAGGATGGAGAAGATCACCGCCACCGGATGCAGGCCGATGCGATCGCCCACCAGCATCGGCGTCAGCACACCGCTTTCCATCACCTGGCCGACGCCGAACACCATGGCCACCCACAGCAGCGGCCCGACCTCCTGGGTCTGCACCAGCATGGCGATGCTGGCGGCGAGCAGGCCGCCGACGAAGCCCAGGTAGGGGATGAAGCTGACCATGCCGGCACAGATGCCGATCAGCAGCGCCACCTTCAGTCCGGCGATGGTCAGGCCGATGCTGTAGATGGCGGCCAGCGCGGCCATCACCAGCAGCTGGCCGCGGATCAGGGCGCTGAGCACGCCGTCGGTCTCGCGCGCCAGACCCTCGGCATGCGGCCGCAGCCGCGGCGGGATCAGCTGGTCGATGCGCGCCACCAGCCGGTCCCAGTCGCGCAGCAGGTAGAAGCTGACCACGGGAATCAGCAGCAGGTTGGCGATGAAGCCCAGCAGCGCCGGGGTGGAGTCCTTGATCCGGTCCAGCACGGTGGTGGCGATATCGCCGGCTTGCGTCAGGTTATGGGTGATGGCGTTGCGCAGGCCCACCGCATCGAGCCGCACGCCGGCCGGCAGATGCACGCCGATTTTCGGCAGACCCACATCCTGCACCCATTTGAGCCAGTCCGGGATGTTCTGGGCGAAGGTGACGACCTGCTCCTCCAGCATCGGCACCATCAGGATCAGCGCCGTGCTCACCACCCCGAAAAACACCACGAAGACGATGCAGACCCCCAGGGTGCGCGACAGGCCCAGCCGTTCAAGGCGGTCCACCAGCGGATCGCCCAGGTAGGCGAGGCCAGCGCTGACCAGGAACGGGGCCAGGATCGGCCCGAGCAGGTAGAGCAGGACCAGCATGCCGGCGCCGGCGGCAAACCAGCCCCAGTTCTGGCGCAGCAGCCCGGCGGCCTCGGTCGCCATGGCTTGACCTTCGGCCTCGGCTGCCACCGGCTCGCTGCCGGCCGGACCGGCTGGAGTAGCGGGCTCGGCTGCGGGTTCGACGTTGGATTCGGACATGCGCGTGAGAGCGGCCGGGGGAGGTAAGGTAAAATGATACTTCTTCAGTCCGCCCAGCACATAAAACATGCCCGTCAACGGCAAAGCCAAGCCTTCCGTCCCCCTCACGTACCGCGACGCGGGTGTCGATATCGATGTCGGGGACGCGCTGGTCGACGACATCAAGAAAATCGTCCGCTCCACCCGGCGCCCCGAGGTGCTGGCCGGCGTCGGCGGCTTCGGCGCCCTGGTCAGCCTGCCGAAGAAGTACAAGCAGCCGATCCTGGTGTCCGGCACCGACGGCGTCGGCACCAAGCTGCGCCTGGGCATCGATTCCGGGCGCGTCGTCGGCCTCGGCCAGGACCTGGTCGGCATGTGCGTCAACGACGTGCTGGTCTCCGGCGCCGAACCGCTGTTCTTCCTCGACTACTACGCCACCGGCAAGCTCGACCAGCGCGTCGCGGCGCAGGTCATCAAGGGCATTGCCCAGGGCTGCAAGCTGGCCGGCTGCGCCCTGGTCGGCGGCGAAACGGCGGAAATGCCCGGCATGTACAGCGAGGGCGATTTCGATCTCGCCGGCTTCTGCGTCGCCGTGGTGGAAAAGAAGAAGATCATCGACGGCTCGAAGATCCGGCCGGGCGACGTGATGATCGCCCTGCCGTCTTCCGGCCCGCATTCCAACGGCTATTCCCTGGTGCGCAAGATCCTCGAGCGCAGCGGCCAGCCGCTGGACACCCCGTTCGGCAAGGGCACTCTGGGCGATGCGCTGCTGGCGCCGACCAACATCTACGTCAAGCCGATCCTCAAGCTGCTCGAACTGGGCCTGCCCATCCGCGGCATGGCCCATATCACCGGCGGCGGCATCACCGGCAATCTCACCCGCTGCTTCCCCAAGGGCTGCGCCGCCGCGGTGGACGTGTCGAGCTGGAAGCGGCCGGCGGTGTTCGACTGGCTGCAACAGCAGGGCGCGGTGGAGCAGGACGAGATGTGGCGCGTGTTCAACAACGGCGTCGGCTTCGTCGTGGTGGTGCCGCGCCTGCACGCCGACGAAACCCTGGCGGCTCTCAAGCGCCAGCGCATCGCTGCCTGGATGCTGGGCCAGGTGGTGAAGGGCAAGAACGACGCAGTTCATTATGCTTGAACTTTCCCGGGCGTTTGTCCTGATGACCGACCAACCAGCACCGGTCAAAGGCTAGTAGCGGGATATACTCAAACATGGATTTCGAGTGGGATGCGGACAAGGCGCGGCGCAACAGACGGAAACACGGTGTTTCGTTTGAGGAAGCCGCTTCCGTTTTCGGCGATCCACTAGCTTTGACGTTTTCCGATCCAGATCATTCTGCTGGGGAGGAACGGAGGTTGAGCTTCGGTCAATCCCGGACAGGGCGACTATTGGTGGTTTCGCATGCAGAGCGCGCCAAGAGTATTCGCATCATCAGCGCCAGAGAGGCGACAAGATATGAGCGCAAAATCTACGAAGAAGGTTAAGACGGCGGAGGTTGATACTTTGCGCCAGGAATATCGGCGCGAGGATCTTGGTCGCGGTGTGCGCGGCAAGTATCACAAGCAGTATCAGGCTGGAACAAACCTGGTATTGCTGTCGCCGGATGTGGCAAAGGCGTTTCCGACCACCGATGCGGTCAATGATGCCCTGCGCTCGCTCGTTCAGATCGCATCTCGGGCGAAGGGCTGAGGCTCTGTCACAGCAGGTGCGCCTTGTCGTCCTCATCTCCGGCCGTGGCCGCAACCTCCAGGCCTTGATCGAAGCGCAGCGCGCCGGGCATCTTCCGGTGGAGTTCGCGGCGGTGATCAGCAACCGCGCCGACGCGGCCGGTCTGGACTACGCCCGGGATGCCGGCATCCCCGCCGAAGTGCTGCCGCATGCGCAATTCCCCGATCGTGCTGCCTTCGACACTGCACTGGCCGCGCGCCTGCGCGGCTTGCAGCCGGACATCGTGGTACTGGCCGGCTTCATGCGCATCCTCACCGACGACTTCGTGCGCGAATTCGAGGGACGCATGTTGAACATTCACCCTTCGCTGCTGCCCAAGTACGCGGGGCTCGATACGCATCGCCGCGCCCTCGCGGCCGGCGACGCCGAGCACGGCGCCACGGTGCATTTCGTCACCCCGACCCTGGATAGCGGGCCGTCGGTGATTCAGGGGCGCTTCAGCATCAGGCCGGAAGATGATGCGGCCAGCCTGGCGCAGCGGGCGATGGAGCAGATCGAGCTGAAGATTTACCCGCAGGCCGTGGCCTGGATGGCGCGCGGTGAATTGTCTTTGCAGGACGGCGCCGCCGTGCTGCGCGGTCGCCGGCTGGAGCAGCCGGCGACGCTTGACGACCTGGAGGATGCTTTCCGATGAATGCCGCCGCTATTCGTTCCGCCCTGCCGCTGTTGTTGCTCGGCGCGGGCGTCACCGTCTTTGCCGCGCAGGCCGATGCCACCGCCGCCGCTGCGCTGCCCAATCTGGACTACACCTACAACGGCGATGCCATGGGCATGAGCCTGGGCGAGGTGCGGATCGCGCTCAAGCCGGAAGGTGCCGCCGGCTGCTACCGCTACACCAACACCTCCAACCCCAGCGGCCTGGTGAAGATGCTGTACGGCTCGGCCAATCAGACCAGCCTGTTCTGCCTCAAGGATGGCCGCATCCGCTCGCAGCGCTTCGAATCCGTGCTGCAGGGCGATGCCAAGCAGAGCTACACGCTGGATTTCGACTGGGACAAGCACACCGTCACCGACAACAACGGCCAGGTGCGCGACATCCCCGACGACGCCATCGACAGCTTCGCGCTGCAACAGGCGGTGCGCCTGTGGGTGCTGGCGCATGCCAACGACGCCAAGCCGCCGATCGCGGAGTTCACCATGGTCGACGGCAAGAACCTGACCCACTATCAGTTCAAGTTCAGCGGCCACCAGAAGATCGACACCCCGGCCGGCAGCTTCGACACCCTGCTGATGGAGCGCATCGACAACCCCGACAAGATCGGCCGCTTCTGGCTCGCCCCGGACCGGGGCTACATGCCGGTGCGTACCGAGACCAAGGGCGGCAAGGCGCTGGTCACGCTGGTGCTGGCGAAGTAGGGGTGGAAAGCTTGTCTTGAGGGCAGGCCTGGGGCGCCCTGGTTCCAAATCGCCGACGGCCTGCAAACGCTTTCCCGCTTCAGCGCATCAAATCCGTATTACGAAGGGGATTTGATCGTGATCCGAGCAGCAGGGAGGCTGTGCCTGGTGACGGCGGTTTGCTGCCCGCTCGCGGCATGGGCGCAGCACGCCAACGACAATCCCGTGGTCTCGGCGGAAGACGGGTTTGGCCTCACCGTGGGCCTGGAAGCCACCGGCATCTACGGGCCCGGCGGCGTGCGCGGCTTCAATCCGCAGACTGCCGGCAATGTGCGGATCGACGGCCTATATTTCGATCAGCAGGGCGGCCTGTCCAACCGCGTGATCGAGGACTCGACCATCCGGGTCGGGATCAGCACCGTCAACTATCCCTTTCCGGCGCCCACCGGCATCGTTGATTACAAGCTGCGGCAGCCCATCGAGGGCCGGGCCGGGGCGACGATTATTTCCGAGTTCGGACCATTCGAGAACCGCGGCATCAGCATCGACGGCAGCGTGCCGCTGTCGAAGCAGCTGCTGGTGCCGATCGGGGTCGATTACCAGGTGGGGGCGCCGATTGCCAACGGCCCGAACGCGGGCTACAGCTCGAAGATCGCTAACGTTGGCGCCGCGCCGCAGTGGAAGCCGAATGACGACGTGACGGTGCGCGCCTTTTTCGACTGGCAGGACCAGGGCGAAGCCGGCACGCTGCCGTCGGTGTTCACCGCGGGCGCTTATCTGCCGCCGCGCATCGGCCGCGGCTTTCTCGGCCAGGACTGGGCGCAGAACCACTACATCTCCAAGAACTACGGCGCCCTGGTGGATGCCAAGCTGAGCAAGCAGTGGTCGCTGGCGGCCGGCCTGTTCCGCTCGATCTCGGATACGCCGGTAAGCTATGCCGACCTTTACCTCAACACCTTGCCGGACGGCAGCGCCGACCACGTGGTGGTGGCGAGTCCGGATCAGGTCATCCGCTCGTCCTCGGGCGAGGCGCGGCTGACCGGCCACTTCGAGCACACCAACGGTTACCAGGAGCTGGTGTTCCTGGCGCGGGGGCGCGACGAGCTGGCGCACTACGGCGGCTCCGCGGCGGTGGACGTGGGTCAGGCCTTCATCGGCAGCGGCGCACAAGTACCCGAGCCCGCATTCTCGTTCTCGTCGCGTACCGACGATCACACCCGGCTGTGGAGCACCGGCGTAGCCTACCAGGTGCGGCAGGCCGGCTTCGGCGAGCTGTCGCTCGGCGCGCAGAAGGAGTTCTACAACAAGAGCGTATTCACGCCCGGCCAGGCGCCCGCCAGCGTGTTCGACAGTCCCTGGCGCTTTTACGGCAATATTTCGGCGCCGCTGGTCGGCAAGGCCGTGGCGTTCGCCAGCTACACCGAGGGTTTCGAGGATTCCGGCATCGCGCCCAGCACGGCGGCCAACCGCAATGCGATCCTGCCAACCACCCAGACCTGGCAGGCCGATGCCGGCGTGCGCTACCCGCTGACTTCCAAGCTGGCCCTGATCACCGGCGTGTTCCAGCTCAACAAGCCGTACTTCAACCTCGACACCAACAACGTCGACCGGCAGCTGGGCAAGCAGGAGGCGACCGGTTTCGAGTTGTCGCTGGCGGGCGAGACTCTGCCCGGTTTGTTCGTCAATGGCGGCGCGCTCATCGGCCGGGTCAAGGTGGCCGGCCCGGACCTGGCCGCGCAAGGTATCGGCAACACCGCCCTGGGACAGCCGCACAACCAGTTCCAGATCAACCTCGACTACACCTTGCCCTGGTACAGCCCGCTGTCGGTCGATTTCGGCGTGTTCCACTTCGGCGCCGCGCCGGGCAATGTCAGCAACAGTGTCTACGTCGAGGAGATCACCCAGTTCAGCCTCGGCAGCCGCTACCGCTTCAAGCTGTGGGGCGCGCCGGCGACGCTGCGCATGCAGGTGCAGAACCTGACCAACGCCTACATCTGGAACATCACCTACAGTCCGGGCTTCCTGCAGTTCGCGCCGCGCACCGCGCTGGCTTATTTGACGATCGACATCTGAGCGGGTGCGTTAGCCCAGGCGAAGCAGCGTTAACAAGCCCCAGTGTTTTGAGTCGGAAATTCGCTGACAAATTCAGAATGGTCATCCCCGCGAAGGCGGGGATCCAGTTTGCCGTGTTTCCCTACGCAGAAACCAAAACTGGATTCCCGCCTTCGCGGGAATGACGACGCAATTATTCAACGAACTTCTGACTCAGGACACTAAGCCGCGATGGCGGCTCGGCCCTGCAGGTAGCCCGCGGCCATCCCGGTCAGTTCATCCATCAGGACCTCCCGCGTGCACGGCGCCTGCGGCAGGCTCAGGTAGTGCAGGATGGTGAAGACCATGCTGTTGGTGACGACGAACACTGCCACCGGCAGATTCGCGATATGCAGTTCGCGGTAGTGGCGCAGGGCGTAGAGCCTGAATACTTCTTGCAGGTGCCGCTCCAGCGTGCGCAGGAAGCGCTGGGTGCTGAGCTGGTCCCAGTTGCGCGCCAGTTCCAGGTACAGCTTTTCGTTGCCGCCGAGGAAGGCAAACCCCGCTTGCAGCAGGCCGCGCACGACGGTTTTCAGATCGGCGTCGAGCAGCAGCGGCAGGCCGCGATCCACCGCATGTCCCAGGTCGGTGACCAGCTTGTCCAGCAACGCGCCGACCAGTTCCTCCTTGTTGCCGAAATACTGGTACACCGAGCCAACGCTGACCCCGGCGCGCGCCGCGATGTGGTTGGTGGTGGTCTGTGCCAGCCCGCGTTCGGCGATGGTCTGGGCGGTGGCCTCGATCAGGGCCTCGACCACCTGCCGCGAGCGTTCCTGGCTGGGCTTTCTTCGCATGGAAATAACGCGAGTAGAATGTGAGCAAGTATTCATAATAAGCTGCAGCTAAAGAGCCTGTCACCATCCGTCGCGGCAACGCAGGAGGAGATCACCATGAACCTGTCGGCATCGACCGCGGGCGCGGCACCGTTGCGGGAAATCCCGGGGGAGGGCGGCTGGCCGCTGATCGGGCAGAGTCTCGACTACCTGTTCCACCTGGATACCGCGATCCACGAGCGCTACCGGCGCTTCGGCGAGGTGTCCTGGGGTCAGGCGTTCGGTACCCGGGCGATTGCATTGCTCGGGCCGGATGCCAACCAGTTTGTGCTGCAGAATCGCGGCGACCTCTTCGCCAGCAGCGCCTGGGAGCATTTCCTGGCGAATTTCTTCCATCGCGGCCTGATGCTGCTCGACTTCGACGAGCACCGCATGCACCGGCGCCTGATGCAGGGGGCGTTTCAGCGCGAGGCCCTGGCCGGCTACCTGGAGCTGATGAACCCTCGCATCGAAGCCGGCCTGGCCGCCTGGCAGCCCGGCGCGAAGTTCAGCGTCTACAATCACCTGAAAGCGCTGACCCTGGACATCGGCAGCGAGGCCTTCATCGGCCATCCGCCGGGGCCGGAGGCGGCTCGCCTGACGCGTGCTTTCCTCGATACGGTGCGCGCGCCCACCGACCTGATCCGTTTCCCTCTGCCGGGCACGCGCTGGCGCAAGGGCGTGGTCGGGCGGCGCGTGCTGGATGAATTCTTCCGCCGCGAATTGCCGGCCAAGCGCGCCTCCGGCGCCAGCGACCTGTTCGCGCGCCTGTGCGAGGCGCGCACCGAGGATGACCAGTCCTTCTCCGACGAGGACATCATCAATCACATCATCTTCGTGCTGATGGCGGCGCACGACACCAGCACCATCACCCTGACCAATATGATCTACCGCCTGGCCAAGAATCCGCGGTGGCAGGAGCGGCTGCGCCAGGAGAGCATGGCGCTGGGCAAGCCGGCGCTGGATCTGGACGACCAGCACAAGCTGACGGGAATGACCTGGGTGATGAAGGAGGCGCTGCGCATCTGCTCGCCGGTGCCGGGCCTGCCGCGCCGCGCGGTGCGCGACTGCGAGTACAAGGGCTACCGCATTCCCGCCGGTCACATGGTGCAGATCAGTGTCTGGTTCACCCACACCAGCGCGGAGTACTGGACCGATCCGCTGCGCTTCGACCCGGAGCGCTTCAGCGATGCGCGCGCCGAGGACAAGGCCCATCCCTTCCTGTGGATCCCCTTCGGCGGCGGCGCGCACAAATGCATCGGCCTGCACTTCGGCGAGATGGAAGTGAAAGCGATCCTGCACCAGCTGCTGCTGCGCTATCGCTGGAGCGTGCCGGAGAACTACGAGATGCGGCAGGACTTCACCAGCCTGCCGGTGCCGAAGGATCGCCTGCCGGTGCAGCTCGAACGCCTGCACTGATTCCCGCAACGCAGGACGACCTTAAACTGTAGGTCGGTTCAAGGGCGCTTGCGCCCGGAACCGACGAGAGCCATCCCAGCGTCGGCTCCGCTGCGCCCCTCGATACGCCCGCGAAGCGGGCTACTCGGGACAGCTTTGAGCCGACCTGCGCTTCAGGCAATGGCGCCGTCCGCCCGCAGCTTCGTCAGATGGCTTTCGATGTTGATTCTGGCCAAGGGCAGCAGACGCGGATCGACGTCGCGGTAAACCTCGGCCAGCATCTCGTCCATGCTGCGGCCGGCGCTGAACAAGCCCTTGATCTGCTCCTCGCGCATGCGGCGATGCTGCAGTGCCTGCTCGAGATAGTGCACGCCGCCCAGTGCCAGGCCATGCGAAGGGTAGATGACACGCGGGTCAAGCGCGATGACCTGCTCCAGCGTGGCGAAATACTTGCGCATGTCGCCTTCGGGCGGGGCGATCACCACCGTGCCGACGCCCTGGATCAGATCGCCGACGATGCACCAGGCGCGGTTGTCCGGCATCAGCGCCAGCTGCCCCTCATCGTGTCCCGGCACCGACAGTACGCGCACCGGCTGTCCCAGCCAATGGGTCACGACATCGCCGCTGGCGTAAGTCTTGATCGCCAGTTCCGCGCCATAGCCGGGGCCTTCGCCGTAACGTGCCTGCGTGGAGCGCAGGTGTTGCAAGGTCCAGGCGCTCATGCTCAGCGGCACCCCGGCGCGGCGCGCGATCTCGTCGGCATATTGCCGATGGTCCGGGTGGTGATGGGTCAGGAACACTTCATCGAAGCCGACCTGGCCGGCCGCCGTGTAGAGGCGCTCCAGTTCCTCGCGCGAGTTGGGCGAGGGGTCCACCAGAATGCGCTGACCCTGGGCGTCCCCGATCAGGAAGCAGTTGGTGTGAATCGCCGGCGGCAGCGTATTGGAGCGGACGAAGAACTGGCGCACCCCACGCAGCGCTTCCAGGGGACGCAGCACGCCGATGTCGTTGAAGTCCATGAACCCGGCATCGGTGCTGGCGGGGTCCGCCGCCAGCGAACGCACCACCGCCTGGGTCGGTGGCGCCAGCAGCAATTCGCCTTGCTCGTACACGCTCATCCAGTGCCGCGCGCTGGCCCAGGCACCGCTTTCGATTTCCGGCGCGCACAGGGTGAAGTCCGGGCGGCTGCGCAGATCGATGCGGTAGAAATGGGTATTGAAGCGCACCGGGGCGGCGGGCGGGGTCAGGGCGATGCCGATCATCCGCACCGCCTCGATCTGTCCGGCATTGGCGATCAGGTCGAAGCCGAGTTCCTCGTCCAGCTCCCGCGACAGCGCCCGGATCAGGCGCGCATCGTGACCGGCGAAGATCGGTAGCGGCAGCGGCTCGCCGCTGTCGGTGCGATCCACCTTGCCGCCGGGGAAGGCCTGGTAGCCCGGAAACGCCGACAGCTTGCGCTCGCGCCGTGTCAGGTAGAGCTCGCCATCGTGAATCAGGATGGCGGTAACGGCATCGACAATCGGAGCGGGCTTCATCAGACGATGCTACGCGGGCAGGGGCAGGAAGCCCATCTTACTCAGGCTGGTTCAACAACAGGGATTACCTCGGATTTGTCCAGCTCAAAGCCGCCCTGCGTGCCGCTTGCGGCGTCAGGGCGGCGTTTCGATCTCAGCGGCAGACCCGGTAACCGCGGCGCCACCAGCAGCGCGGGTAACCGTATCCGCCATATACGACGGCCGGCGGACCGTACACCACCGGCGGCGGCGCGTAGACCGCCGGGGGCGGGTAGTAGTAGACCGGCGGAGGCGGCGGAGCGACGTAAGCCGGCCCGTAGTAGCCGGGGCCGCCCAGGTTGATGCCGACGCCGACCGAGACATGGCCTGCAAAAGCGGTCGCCGGTATGGCCAGCGCGGCCATCAGAGCTGTAGCGATCAGTATGCGTTTCATGTCCACACTCCTGTTTGACGGCCCATTATCCGCCTGCCTGGCTGAGAATGGCTGACTGGCTTCAATGCCAGTGATGATACCCGTAGCCGCCACCATGGTAGTAACCGCCGCCATGGTAGTAGCCGCCGTAATAACCCGGCGCCACGTAGACCGCCGGGCCGTAGGCGGGGCCATAGCCGTAGCCGGGATCCACCACGCAGCCGCTGGCGGCCACGCCGATGACAGCCAGCAGGCCGATCCGCCAGAAATTCCGTATCAAGTAGCGCATGGCGCAACTCCGTTGAAGGTGCGCCATGAGAGTGCGCCGGAGCGACTGAATGCAAGCTGAATCGTGGCCTCTCAGGCGCCGCTCGTCGGATTAGTCGGAGGCTGCCAAAGCCTGGCGCAGATCCTCGATCAGGTCGTCCGCGTGTTCCAGCCCCACCGATACGCGCAGCAGATCTTGCGGCGTGGTGCTGTGCGGCCCCTCGACCGAGGCGCGGTGCTCGATCAGGCTTTCCACGCCGCCCAGGCTGGTGGCCCGGGTAAACAGTTTCACTGCCGCGCTGACGGCCAGCGCTGCATCGCGGCCGCCCCGCACCTGGAACGACAGCATGGCGCCGCCGCTGCGCATCTGCCGCGTTGCCAGCGCATGGGCGGGGTGTCCAGGCAGTCCGGGGTAGTGCACCACGGCGACACGTGCCTGGCCGGCGAGGAACTCGGCCACCCGCTGGGCGTTCGCCGCCTGGGCCCGCACCCGGTACGGCAGGGTGGCGATGGAGCGTTGCAGCAGCCAGCAGTCGAACGGCGCCGGCACCGCGCCGGCCTTGGTCTGGAAATCGCGCACCCGGGCGAAGAACTCATCTTCTTCGCGGGCGATCAGGGCGCCGCCGAGCAGGTCGCTATGGCCGCCCAGATACTTGGTGGTGGAGTGCATCACCAGATCGGCGCCCAGGCTCAGCGGTTGCTGCAACACCGGCGTGGCGAAGCTGTTGTCGACCGCGCACCGCGCGCCGGCGCCATGCGCCAGCTGCGCCACGGCGGCGATATCGCTGAGCTTGAGCAAGGGGTTCGACGGCGTCTCCACCCAAATCAGGCGGGTCTGCGGCCGCAGCGCCGCGCGCACCGCGTTGAGATCGGACATATCGACGATGCTGTGCTGCAAGCCCCAGCGCTGCAGCAGGTCGCGCAACTGGGTGCGGGTGCCGTGGTACATGTCGTCCGGCGCCAGCACATGATCGCCCGGAGCGAGTGCCTGGAATACCGCCATCGAAGCGGCCGAGCCGGACGGAAACGCCGTGGCCGCCGCGCCCTGTTCCAGCGCGGCCAGGCATTGCTCCAGCGCCGCGCGCGTGGGATTGCTGGAGCGGGTATAGATATGACCCTGGGGATAGCTGCCATCGCCCGCGCGCGCGAACGTGGTGGAAAACACCGGCGAAGGCGCCACCGCGCCACTGCCGCCATCCATGGCGCGGCCCGCGTGGATGGCCAGGGTTTCCAACTTCGGCGCGTTTGGCTTGTCCTTACTCAAGGCAGCTTCTCCAGGGTGGCAGGTTCAGCCCTGCCAGCCAAAAAATAATTTCAGTACTTCGCCAGTATTGAATCTACATCGGCGCGCGCCGCTTCCATCGCCTTGTACAGCGGCACGTGGCGCATCTTCGGCCCGCCGTTGACGATGGCGGCGAAAGCGATCCAGCCGCCGTCCTTCTTGCGGATATAGCCGGCAATGCCGCACACCGAATGCGGGTCGTCCATGGTGCCGGTCTTCAGCGCCACCCGGTCCAGCCAGGCCGGGCTGCCGACGCGCAGGAACTGGAACGGCGCCTGCCGCGGCACCACCAGGCCGCCATAGAACGCCGGGAAGTTGCGCGTGTTGCGATATTGCGCGGCCAGCAGGGTGGTGAGGTCCTCGGCGGACAGCTCATTCTCCGGCGTCAAGCCGCTGCCGCTGAACAGGGCCGGCGGGGTGCTCTTGCCGCCTTTGCCGGCCTTGATGCGGACCATGAAATCCGACAGCGACTTCGCCGCATCCGACAGCTGCGACGGCGCCTGGTCGCGCTGCGCGGCGGCGAGATTCAGGGTCAGCATGTCGGCGACGTAATTGTTGGAGAAACGCAGCATGCGGCCGAGCTGTTCCTTCAGCGACAGCCCTTCGTTCTGCGCCAGCGGATAGGCGTCGATCGGCGGCGGTGTATGCACCACGTCGACCGAGCCGGTGACCTCGATGCCGATTTCGCGCAGCACCTCGCGCAGCAGCAGGCCGGTGCCGAGCGCCGGGTCCGACATGGCGCGATAGACGCTGATGTTGCCGCCCAGCGGAATGTCGCCGCCGACGCGCAGCGTATCGAGGCCGTTGTTGGTGACGCGCTCCACCCAGAACGTGGCCTTGGCCGTGGCGCTGACGGTTGCGATGGTGCCTTCCACCGGCAGCGGCGCCTGCGCCGTGCCGCAGGTGCTGACCACCGCGGGATGACCGATGCCGCTGGGACGCAAATCCACGCACCAGTTGCCGTAGTCCACCGCCACCGCCGCCAGCGGCGCGTTATAAGCGGTGTCGCTGCGCTGCAAGGCGTCGCAGCGGTCCTTGGTTTCGCAGCCTAGCGGGCCGAAGGGGGCGGTGTTGACCAGCAGGCGGCCATGGATGGCGGTGACGCCGGTACCCTTGAGCTGGGCCGCCAGGGACCACAGCGCCAGATGATCCAGGGTGGAATCGCCCATGCCCTGCAGCACCAGGTCGCCGTCGATGTGGCCGTCCTTGAACGGACCCACGCCGAGCAGGCGCGTCTGGAAGGTCTTGTCTGCGGCCCACACGTCGAGCGCGGTGGCGGCCACGGCCAGCTTGGTCAGCGAGGCCGGCGTCAGCCGGTCGGCGGCGTTGAGCTGCTCCAGCACGCGGTCGTTGTCGAGGTCCACCGCGGAGGCGGTGACCACGGCGCCGCTGTTTTCCAGCGCTTGCAGCGCCTGCCAGTCGGCATGGACGGGGAAGCTGAGGGACAGGACGAGGGGGACAACCGCGGCCGTCAGGCGGGCGCGTGTGCAGCAGCGCTGGAGTGCGCCGGTTGCGGACTCCAGGAATAGGCCAATCATCGTGCTGGGGGATCTCGGGTGCGTGCGGCGTTGAGGCGGACGTCGGCTTGCCGCGCGCATGGCAGCAGGAAAGCCGGATGGACACTGCGCGGCGGGGCCGCAACTGCCCGCATATCATCGCCGAATGTGCCGGTTCCGACTAGGTGGGCGCCGCTGCTTGCGGAGTGGCGGCCGGGGGTGGGCTTTTTACGGGGGAGGCATCGCGGCGGCAGATGCCGTGGACTCGTTTGCGCCGCGCTTCACCCGGGATTTACGCTTGCGCCCCCGCTACAGGAATCATCATGGATCTGCACCCGAAAACAGTGTTCGAGGCGATTGGCGGCGAAGCGCCGCTGCGGCGTCTGGTGGACGCTTTCTACGACCGCATGGACGCCGCGGCCGCGTACGCCGGCATCCGCGCCTTGCATCCGGCCGAGCTGTCCGGCTCCCGCGACAAGCTGTTCTGGTTCCTCTGCGGCTGGTCCGGCGGTCCCGATCATTATGTGCAGCGTTTCGGCCATCCGCGCTTGCGCGCGCGCCATCTGCCTTTCGCCATCGCCAGCGGGGAGCGCGACCAGTGGCTGGGCTGCATGCAGGAGGCGATGCGTCAATGCGCCCTGCCGGAAGACCTGCAGCGCCGTTTGCTGACGGCGTTCTTCCAGACCGCCGACTGGATGCGCAACCAGGCCGATTCCCCGGCTGACTCCTGAGCATTGAATTCCACCGGAACCCGACCATGAGCGAAGCGCTGATCGCCAGCCGCATGCCATTTGTGGTCGAGGTGGAGAAGGGCAGGACGTACTGCTGGTGTGCCTGCGGGCGCAGCCGGACGCAGCCCTACTGCGATGGTTCGCACCAGGGTACAGGTATCGCGCCGATCGAATTCACGGCCCGATACAACGAGAGGATCTGGCTCTGCGGCTGCAAGCGCAGCCGGCACGCGCCGCGGTGCGACGGCGCGCACAACAAGCTGCCGAAGTAAGCCAATTCCCGCCCGTTTTCGCAAAAAGCTCCTGGGCAGGGACCTGACTAGCGTCTTATCGCCAGCGGTATCGGCCGGTGCTGGCTGCGCGTCAGCAACCAGACCAAGCCCACCACCAGCAGCAGCGGGAAGGCGAAGGGCAGCATCACCAGGCCGAGCAGCGGCAGCATGACCAGGCCGACGATGCCCAGCACCAGCAGGCTTACGCCAGCGGCCACCAGCCCGAGCAGGCCGCCGACGAACCAGAAGGTGATGCGGAACATCAGCCACAGCACGGCGAAGAACAGCCACACGCCGCCGAATACCGCCAGCAGGCACAGCATCAACAGCACGGCCATGGTGAACTCCTGGGTTGCCTGCTGGTTAGATGCAGTGCGGAAGTGTCTGGATTAAAGCGCAAACAGACTCTTTCGGGGGTTCTTTCCAGCTTGAAGAACATTGCACATCTGTTTGAATCAATGGATTAACTTGCAACCGAAGCGGGTTGGAGCCGGTTACCGGTCGCGCTTTAGCCGGCAACTTTCGTCCATAATGACAAGCGGTTCATGTCCTGCCTGCCTTCGGAAGTATTCGAAATACGGAGAATTCGAATGAACATCAAGCCCATGGTGGTTGCCACACTGCTCGGGATCGGCGCCGTATCGATGACCGCCTTGAGCGGTTGCGCCAGCATGCATCCCGCAAGCGATCAGCCGGCCGATGCCGATGCCGCCGCACCGGCCCCGGCTCCCGCTCCAGCCGATAACGCCGCACCGGCCGATAGCGCCGCTGCCGCGTCGCCGGCCGCTGCGCCTGCCGCCGCGACGCCGGTGGCCACCGATGAGGCGCCGCAAGCTGTGGTCCCGGACGGTCAGCTGCAGGCCCGGGTGAAATCCGCCCTGGCCAAACATAATCTTGAGACCGCGCATATCGGCGTCAGGGCCCGCGAGGGCGTGGTACACCTGTCCGGCGCGGTGGCCAGCGGCGTGCAGATCGACCAGGCCCAATCCGTGGTCAGCGAGGTCGATGGCGTGCTCGAAGTAGACAATCAGCTGAAGGTTTCGCGCAAGTAGCAATCTGACCCAATCGCCGCTTGCCGCGGCGATTGGGGCGGCGCGCCGGATTGCCTTTTGCTTCGGGCATTTAATTGACAAAGGCAAATAATTAATTGACTATGTCAATTAATTCTGTCCGGAGCGCGCCATGGCCGCTATTGCTGGTAATCCCGAGGGTGTCGCCGCCGTGCGGCGCTTCAACCGCTTCTATACCCGCCAGATCGGAGTGTTGCGGCACGGTTTGCTGAACAGTCCGTATTCCCTGGCCGAGGCCCGGGTGCTGTACGAGATCGCGCACCGGCAACAGCCCACGGCTACCGAACTGGGCCAGGACCTCCAACTCGATGCCGGCTACCTCAGCCGCATCCTGCGTTCTTTCGAGCATCGAGGTTTGCTCAGCAAGCAGGCCTCGCCGAAGGATGCGCGCCAGAGCCTGCTCTCACTGACCGCTATGGGCCGCACGGAACAGTCGACGCTGGAGGCCGCCTCCAACGCCGAGGTCGGTGCCATGCTGGGCGTTCTCCCTGTCGACAGGCAAACGCGGCTGTTGCGGGCGATGCAGGCCATCGAGAAGTTGCTTGGTCCGGGCGAGGCATCCCGCGAACCCTATTTGCTGCGCACGCACCGGCCCGGCGACATGGGCTGGATCGTGCACCGGCATGGCCTGCTCTACGCCCAAGAGTACGGCTGGGACGAAACCTTCGAGGCGCTGGTGGCGGAGATCGCCGCGAAGTTCATCCGCGAGTTCAAGCCGGAGCGGGAACGCTGCTGGGTGGCCGAGCGCGACGGTGAAATTCTCGGCAGCGTGTTCCTGGTGGAACAGTCCGCCGCTGTCGCGCAATTGCGCCTGCTGCTGGTGGAGCCATCGGCGCGCGGGCTGGGCATCGGCCGGCGGCTGGTGGAGGAGTGCATCCGCTTCGCCCGGCAGGCGGGTTACGACGGGATCACGCTCTGGACCAACGATATCCTGACTTCGGCGCGGCGCATTTACGAGGCTGCCGGATTCAAGTTGGTGGGCGAGGAGAAGCACCACAGTTTCGGGCATGACTTGGTCGGGCAGACCTGGGAGCTGCGGCTATAGGGCCATTCAGCAGGGACCATACGCTTGAGTATGCTAGGGTCTGTTGACAATCATTTGATCGCTGCGACGGGGTAATTTTCGTGCAGTGCTAGGAACGACGAGCGATGTGTACTTGCCGTACATGAGCGAGGAGAGACGACGCAATGCGCGAAAATTACCTCCGTCCCGGAGGGTTGCCCCCAAAATCGCGCCATGCGTCGTTGCTCGTCGCTCATTTAGTGTTACTAAACTTCGCTCCTCGCGCCTAGCCTGGCGCGATTTTGGGGGCAACGCAGCGACCAAATGATTGTCAACAGACCCTAGTTGTCATATCCCAAGCGAGTATCTCAGCGATGTCCAAGCAAGCCCGTTCCGTCGAAGGTCTGACCATCGTCATCACCGGCGCCTCCAGCGGCATCGGCGAGGCGGCGGCCAGGCAACTGGCGCGTCAGGGCGCGACGGTCTGCCTGGTGGCCCGCCGTGAAGTAGAGTTGGCGCGGATCAAGCGCGAGATCGGTGCCGCCGGGATCGAGGGGGGCGGCAAGGCGCGCGGCAAGGCTTTCATCTATCCGGCCGACCTCTCCAGCAATACCTCGATCGAAGCCTGCTGCGACGCCATCCTGGCCAAACACAAGCGGGTCGACGTGCTGGTCAACAACGCCGGGCGCTCGATCCGCCGTCCGCTGCGCGAGTCGCTGGACCGGCCGCACGACTTCGAGCGCACCATGCAGCTCAATTATTTCGCGGCGATGCGCATGTCGCTGCGCCTGCTGTCGCGCATGCTCGAGCAGGGC